>OBLW0100001752.1_pt1 | contig 18088 bp, 16 predicted proteins | sample 1520161 | NCBI WGS metagenome assembly OBLW01 (sample SAMEA3539309, study PRJEB22396) | soil metagenome | biome: tundra; feature: field; material: soil | place: USA | collected 2010-05 | depth 0.15 m | reverse complement strand
GCCACCGCGGCGGCAGCCAGGGTCAGCGACCGCGGTCGCGCGGCCGGGGCGGCAGCGGGGCGGCGGGCCGGGCTGACGGGGACGAACTGGCCAGCCCCATGCAGGGAACGATCATCAAGATCGTCGCTAGTGAGGGCGACCACGTGGCAGCGGGAGACACGATCGTGGTGCTTGAGGCGATGAAGATGGAACAGCCGCTCGTCGCGCACAAGGACGGGACGGTGACCGGCCTGGACGTGGCGATAGGACAGACTGTGCCGGCCGGCGGCATCGTTTGCCAGCTGAAAGACTGACCGCATGCGTCCTGCCCGCATGCCAGCGGTTCGGGCGGCAGCAGGGAGCCTGCCGTGAGCCGTCTTCCCGGCGACCCAGGCCCGGGCGGCTGGCTGCGGTTCGCGTTCGGGTTCCGGCTCCCGCCGGAGAATGTGCACTGGGTGCGGCACGAGCTGACCGATGCGGGCTGGCGGGGCCGGACCGTGCTCCGGCACCTCGTGGTCATCCTGCCGATCTGTGCCGTCCTGGTGATCGTGCTGGCCATCCTGCTGCCCACCCCCCTGTGGGTGAGCCTGACCATGGTGGCCCTCATCCTGTGCGGCAGCACTTTCACCGTGGCCGCGTACGCGGACGACATCCGGGCCACCAGGCTGCGTCAGCACGGCCTGCCCGTGCCCAACGATCCCGACCTCGGGCGGCCCGCGCACTGATCGGCCCAGCTAGCCTGGGCCCGCGCCCGGCGGCTTAGCTCTTTCATGATCACGAAAGATTCGGGGCCGTATGTGACGCGAATCCTTCGTGATCATGGGGATGGGGTTTCTGCCCGGGGGTACCCGGGATCAGTTGATGTTTGAGGGGCGCATGAGCTTGCGGGCCGCCTCGGTCAGGCTGCCTGACAGGGACGGGTAGACAGCGAACGTATGGGCCATCTGGTCAACCGTCAGCGACTGCTCCACGGCCAGCGACACGCCCAGGATCAGCTCGCTGGCGCGCGGTGCGACCACGACCCCGCCGAGCACGATCCCCGTCCCCCGGCGCGCGAACAGCTTGACGAACCCGTCGCGGAAGCCCTGCATCTTCGCGCGCGCGTTCGTGGCGAGCGGCAGCTTGACGACCATCGCATCCGGTTCGCCGGCCTCGACCGCATCGGCGGTCACGCCGACTGTGGCGATCTCCGGGTCGGTGAAGATGGTCGCGGCGACATGGCCCAGCCTGATCGGCTGCACCGCCTCGCCGAGCGTGTGCCACATGGCGATACGGCCCTGCATGGCGGCCACGGAGGCGAGCATCATCACGCCGGTGCAGTCACCGGCTGCGTACACCCCACGCGCCGACGTTCTGGACACCCGGTCCACCTCGACAAATCCTTGGTGGTCGAGGGCGACACCGGCCTCTTCCAGGCCCAGATTCTGGGTCGCGGGCACCATGCCAACAGTGAGCAGGCAGTGCGAGCCGTGCACGGTCCTGCCGTCCTCCAGGGTGACGACGACGCGGTCGCCCGCCCGCTTGACCCCGCCGGCCCGCGACCGGCCGAGCACGGTCATCCCGCGCCGCCGGAACACGTCTTCCACTACAGCCGCCGCGTCGGCATCCTCCTGGGGCAGCACACGATGACGTGACGACACCAGCGTGACCTGAGAGCCCAGCGCCTGGTAGGCGCTGGCGAACTCGGCACCGGTTACCCCCGAGCCCACCACGATCAACTCCGGCGGGAGTTCGGCGAGGTCGTACAGCTGCCGCCAGTTCAGGATGCGCTCACCGTCTGGCTCGGCGCCGGGCAGCACCCGGGGCAGCGCCCCGGTCGCGATCAGCACCGCGTCCGCGCTGATCTCGCGCTCGCCCGCCACGACGGTATTCGGGCCGGCCAGGCGGCCCCGTCCGGTGACGACTTCGACGCCCTCAGCCGCCAGCCGCAGGGCCACGTCGGCCGATTGCGCCCGGGCCAGCGTCTTGACCCGGGCATAGAGCCGGGAGGCGTCCACGGTGGCCCGGCCCGGCCGGCCGGGCCGGGCCACCCCCACCTGCGCTGGCCGGGCCGTCTGCCCGGCCTGGCGGCCGGCCGCGGCCTCATCTCCGGCCAGACGGATGCCCAGATCGCCGCAGCCATCAAGCACGGACATGGTGCCCGAGGTCGCGATGAGGGTCTTGGAAGGCACGCAGTCGGTCAGCACGCAGGCGCCGCCCAGCCCGTCGGAGTCCACCACGGTGACCTGCGCGCCGAGTTGCGCGGCGACCAGTGCAGCCTCATATCCGCCCGGTCCTCCCCCAAGGATGGCGATTCTCGCTCGCGGCTGGCTCACGCTGCCTTATTCTCCTCGCTCGCCACCCGCCCTTCTCATGGCCCTCCTGGTCACCGGAAGCTCCCTTCAACCATGCCAGGCCGTACGCTAGTCAGCTGTGGAGTTGTACGCGGCCTACGGCGGCAACATGGACCCGGCGCTGATGGCCGAGCGCTGCCCGCACTCACCGCAGCGCGGCTCCGGCTGGCTGGAGGGCTGGCGGCTGACCTTCGGCGGCGAGGACCTCGGATGGGAAGGTCCTCTCGCGACGGTGGTAGAAGACGTCGCCGAGCGAGTGTTCGTGGTGCTCTACGAGATATCGCATCTCGACGAGCGATCACTCGACCGCTGGGACGGCGTGACCCTCGGCTACTTCCGCAAGACCAGGGTGCGGGTCGAGACCCTCGACGGCGACACGCCCGCTTGGCTGTACGTGCTGAACGCCTACGAGGGCGGCCTGCCGTCCGAACGTTACCTGGGCATGATGGCAGACGCGGCGGAGAAGGCGGGTGCGCCGGCGGACTACATTGCCGAACTGCGCAGCCGCCCCAGCGCCTCCTTCGGCAGCTAACGTCCAGGCCACGCACCCCGCCGCCGCGCACCCCGCCGCCGCGCACCCCGCCGCCACGCACCAGCCACGCAGCGCCCGGGACAGCCGGGTGATGGATCAGGTGAGCGCCACGATGATCAGTGCCAGCACCGGGAGCACCATCGCGGCGATCGGCGCCCAGGCCCAGTTCACACGCACCAGGCTGGTCCCGGGCGGGCTCGCCGGCCGGCCCTCGGCGGGGGTCATGGCCGCCCGCTCTCTCGCTGCGCGATCGGTGAGTTGCTGGGCGACGAACTCCGCGGGAGACCGCTCCAGCGCCTCCTGGGCCTGCGGCGGCAGCTTCCCGTAGGCGGGCGGCACTGCGGTCTGCCGCGCCGCCTCATTGTCCGGCGAACGGCTGTGCGGCAAACGGCTGTGCGGCAAACGGCTGTGCGGCGAACGGCTGGCGCGGGACTCGCTCTTCAGCCGGGCGCGCGCGGACGACTGCACGGCCCAGCTGTAGATGACTTTGCCGCGCGCCGCGCCTGGCGCCGGGGCGGCATGCACCCGGACCGCGTTGACCAGGTCCACCTTGGTCACCGCCGCCCAGGGCACCGCGTGGCCGCGGAGCGGGTTCAGCACGCTGATGCCGTTCTCGTCGGCCACGATCCGCGGCCACCAGGCACACCCGTACATGACGCCGGTGACGGCGATCACCAGGACCGCCGTTACCACTGAGGAGTGATCACGGCCGTCCACCGCGAGCGCCACCAGGCTGACAACCGCGAACACCAGCCAGGCCCACCAGGCCACGACCGCCCCGGCGTTGCGGAACACCTGCCGGTCGCTGGGCGGCTGCTGCGGCGAGAACACGTCGCCCACTGTAGGGCGGTTCGCCACTCTTCACGCGCTCGGTGCCCGACGAATCGTCACAAACCGAATCGTGATCATGGTCGTACAGGATGAAAGTCGCCGGGCGGCCATCGGGTAGCCGTGGGGATGCACGCCGCGGGGTGCACGACGTACGGCGGACTGGGCGAGCTAGGCGCGGGCGATGTCGTGAATTGGCCGCGGGGCGACCCCGCTGCCGCTGGTGGCGGTGAGCGCGACGGCCGCCATCACCCGGACCCCGATACCGATGGCCCGCTCGTCGACGTCGAACGCGGCCTGGTGGATGTCGATATCCTCGGCCGACCCGGGACGGCGGGTGCCGAGCCGGGCCAGCGAGCCAGGGATCGATTCCAGGTACCAGGCGAAGTCCTCGCCGCCCATGCTCTGCGGGGTGGGCACGACCGCGTCCGCGCCGAGCACCTGCTTCGCCGCGGCGGCGAGCATGGCCGTGCTGGTCGGCTCATTGACCGTGGGTGGCACGTTCCGCTGGTAGTCGAGGTCCGCGATCACCCCGTACGCGCTGGCGACCGACTCGATCAGCGCCTTGAGCAGATCAGGCGCCTCGTGCCAGGCCTCATCGTCGAGGCAGCGCACGGTGCCCTCAGCGATCCCGTCGTCCGGGATGGCGTTGGCCGCCGTGCCCGCGCTTACCCGGCCCCACACCAGGCTCAGGCTGGAACGTGGATCCACCCGGCGGGACAGCGCGGCGGGCAGCTCGGTGACGATCTTGCCCAGCGCGTACACCAGGTCCGCCGTGAGGTGCGGCCGGGCGGTGTGACCGCCAGGCCCGGTGACCCGCACAGTGATCTTGTCACAGGCGGCCGTGATCGGGCCGACCCTGGTGCCTAGCTTCCCGACATCAAGGCGCGGATCGCAGTGCAGCGCGAAAATCCGGTCGGCCGAGGCAATGCCGCCTGCCGCCAGTACGTCGAGGGCGCCCCCTGGGACCTCCTCGGCGGGCTGGAAGATCAGCCGGACCCGGCCCCGCAGCCGCCCGGCCGACGCGTGCCGGGCCAGGAACAGCCCAGCCCCGAGGGTGATCGCGGTGTGCACGTCGTGCCCGCAGGCGTGGCATACGTTCGGCACGGTGGACCGGTAGGGCACCTGCTTCTCGTCGGAGATCGGCAGCGCGTCGAGGTCGGCGCGCAGCGCGACCAGCGGGCCGCCGCCGGACTCGGTGCCGATGTCCACCAGCATGCCGGTCCCCTTGGGCAGGATGACCGGGCGTAGCCCGGCCGCGGCCAGCCGGCGCGCCACCAGCCGCGTCGTCCGGTGCTCGTGATAACCAAGCTCCGGGTGCGCGTGCAGGTCCCGGCGGAACTCGATGAGCTCGGCCTCGTGTGCGGCAAGGAACTCGTCGAGCTCCCCCGGGATGTCACGGTCCGGCATGCGGGGCCTCCCCAGGGCCGACGAAACGATCCTCGGCGAACTCGGTCACCAGCGCGTCCACCACGTCCGTCAGGGCGCCGCCGTTAGCCGCGACCGCACGCTGGCGCTCATAGGAGGCGCCGCGGTCCAGTACCTCCAGGACCACCTCCAGCTCGGCCGCGCAGCCGAGCCGGTCCGCTACCGGCCTGAGGTCCGCCACCAGCTCCCGCAGTTCGTCACGGAGCGGTGCCGTGGATCCCGAGGCATCAGTGATCACGATGGCATCCAGCCCGTACCTGGTGGCTCGCCACCTGTTGTCGCGGACGATCCAGGCTGGCGACCTGGGCAGCGTGTAACCGCGGTCCAGCTGACTGTCGAACAGCTGCACCAGGCACTGCGACAGGGCCCCGGCCATCCCGACCTCGTGCAGTGTGGGGACACCATCGAACATGCGGATCTCCACCGTGCCGAAGTCAGGGTGCGGACGGACGTCCCACCACACTTCCTTGATGCTCCGGATTGTTCCGGCGCGGAGCAGCGTGTCCATGTACTCCTCGAACTCACTCCAATCCGCCAGTAAGTGCGGCGGTCCCGCAGTTGGTAGCCCGCCGAAGATGACCGCCCTGCTCGAGGCGAGCCCCGTGTCGTGCCCGCCCCAGTACGGGCTCGACGCGGTCAGCGCAAGGAAATGCGGCAGATACCCGGCCAGAGCATTGACGATGGGAATCGCCTTGCTCACGTCACGAAGTCCCACATGGACATGAACGCCAAAGGTCTGGATCCTGCGGGCAAGCCACTGCATCTGCTCGACGAGTTCGGAATAGCGCTGAATGGGCACCATCTTTGCATCCCGCCAGTCACTGAGGGGATGTGTTCCGGCGCAGGTCAGCATCGTACCGCGCATATCCGTGATCCGCTGAAGTTGAGCGATTGTCGAGGCAAGGTCCCTCTTTGCCTCCGCGACGGTGCCGCAGATCCCGGTCACCACCTCCACGGTGGACTGCATCAGCTCATGGTGGATCCTGGCCTGCGCACCGCCCTGACCAGCATCTATCAACGCCGCGATGACCTCATGTGAATCCTGGCGCAGCAGCTTGCTGCCGGAATCGATGAGCTGCAACTCCCACTCGATGCCCAGCGTCGGCCCGCGAGACGAGTTCCACCAGATTCCCACCGCCGGCCTCCATGGGTAATCACCAGAATGCAATGCGATGTGCCACGAGGCCGCGTTCGTGCCCATGCATCAGCAATAGGACTGGTTCAGTACACATTGGACGGGCGGTACACACCCCACACATCACGCAACGCGTCACATACCTCTCCCACAGTGGCCATGGCACGCAGCGCCTCACGCAGCGGGTAGAGCATGTTCTGGCTGCCCGCCGCGGCCTTCTTCATCTCGTCGATCCGGCGCTCGAACTCAGCGGAGTCCCGGCGGCCGCGCAGCGCTGTCAGGCGCTGGGCCTGGTCGCGCTCGATAGAGGCGTCAACGCGCAACGGCTGGTAAGGCTCTTCGCCTTCCACGGTGAACCTGTTCACGCCGACCACGACCCGCTCCCCCGCATCGATCTCCCGCGTGACCTGGTAGGCGGACCGCTCGATCTCGGCCTTCTGGAAGCCCTGCTCGATCGCCGCGACGGCGCCGCCGAGATCCTCGACCCGCGCCATCAGGTCGGCCGCCGCGTCCGCCAGGTCATCGGTCATCGATTCCATCGCGTACGACCCCGCGAACGGGTCCACGGTGAGCGTGACGTCCGTCTCGTGCGCCAGCACCTGCTGGGTCCGCAGGGCCAGCCGGGCCGCCTTCTCGCTGGGCAGCGCGATGGCCTCGTCGTAGGAGTTCGTGTGCAGCGACTGGGTACCGCCGAGCACCGCCGCCAGTGCCTGGACTGTCACCCGGGCCATATTCACCTCAGGCTGCTGCGCGGTGAGCTGAACTCCGGCGGTCTGGGTATGGAACCGCAGCATCTGCGAACGGGGATCAGCGGCCGAGAATTCGTTGCGCATGATGTGGGCCCAGAGGCGGCGGGCGGCACGGAACTTCGCGACCTCCTCCAGCAGGGTGGTGCGGGCGACGAAGAAGAACGAGAGGCGCGGGGCGAACTCGTCCACCGCCAGACCGGAGCGGATGGCGGCGCGCACATATTCCTTGGCGTTCGCCAGCGTGAACGCGACCTCCTGCACCGGCGTGGCCCCCGCCTCCGCCATGTGGTAGCCGGATATCGAGATCGTGTTCCAGTGCGGCATCTCCTGGCGGCAGTAGGCGAAGGTGTCGGCCACCAGCCGGAGCGAGGGCTGCGGCGGGTAGATGTAGGTGCCGCGGGCGATGTACTCCTTGAGGATGTCGTTCTGGATGGTGCCGGTGAGCGCGTCCGCGGGCACGCCCTGTTCCTCGGCCACCAGCTGGTACAGGAGCAGCAGCACCGCCGCGGGCGCGTTGATCGTCATCGAGGTCGAGACGGTGCCCAACGGGATGCCGTCCAGCAGGATGCGCATGTCGTCGAGGGAGTCGATCGCCACCCCCACCTTGCCGACCTCGCCCCGGGCGGCCACCGCGTCAGAGTCGTACCCCATCTGGGTGGGCAGGTCGAAGGCAACGGACAGGCCCGTGGTGCCGGCCGCGATCAGCTGGTGATAGCGCTCGTTCGAGTCCGCGGCGGTGGCAAATCCGGCATACTGCCGCATGGTCCACGGCCGCGCGGTGTACATCCCGGGGTACACGCCGCGGGTGAACGGGTACTCACCGGGCTGCCCCAATTGCCGCTCCGGGTCAAAGCCCTCCGGCTGGCCTGGGCCGTACACCGGCTCGACCGGCAGGCCTGACTCCGACTCACGTCCCATGAGCCCAGCGTAGGTCGCGGATGTCGTGGAGCCTAGGCGAGCCCTCACCCGGGGAGCAGGAGGCGGCCCAGTTACCACAGGTCGCTGATGATTGACTACTGGTTGTGAGAAGGCACCCGTGGTGAGAAGACACCTGGTCAGCGGCCGGGCGCGGGGCCGGCAGTCCCTCACCGGCATGCTCACCGGCCTGATCAGCGGACTGGCCCTGGCCGCGGCGGCCGCGGCTCCCGCGCTGGCCCAGGTACCGGGCGGGAACGCCTCCGTCATCGGCGGCAGCCGGCTCGCCGGGCGTGGCCTGATCGTCAGCTATCCCGTCCACGGAGCCGCGGCGCTTCCCGCCGTGCCCGCGTCGGCCTACGTCATCGCCGATGCGGGCAGCGGCCAGGTGCTCGCGGCCAAAGACCCGCACGGCTGGTTCGATCCAGCCAGCACGCTCAAGGTGCTGACCGCGATCACCCTGATGCCGGTGCTGAAGCCCGGCGCGACGGTGATCGCCTCACACCAGGCCGCCATCGTCGAGCCGACCAAGGTCGGGCTGATCGCGGGCCAGCGGTACATGGTCGCTGACCTGTTCAAGGCCCTGCTGCTCGTCTCCGCCAACGACGCGGCGATCTCGCTCGTCCAGGCGACCGGGTCTTTCGGCCAGGGCGTCGCCATGATGAACGCGGAGGCGCGGCGCCTCCGCGCGGACGACACCGTGGCCGTGCAGCCGAATGGCCTGGACGCCCCGGGCCAGCACGTATCCGCCTACGACGAGGCGCTGTTCGCGCGGCAGGCGCTGAAGCTGCCGCTGTTCATGCGGGACGACGAGCTGCTCACCGCTCGCTTCCCGCTCCGGCGGCACCACGTGATCAGCCTGTACAACCAGGACGCCATGCTCACCGACTACCCCGGCGACCTGGGAGGCAAGATCGGCTGGACCACGCCGGCCGGCGCCACCTATATCGGTTTCGCCAGGCGGCACGGCGTCACGCTCATCGTGACGATCCTGCACTGCACGCCGCTGACCGAGATGACCTACGCGGCCCGGCTGCTGAATTGGGGCTTCGCCATGGACGGCAAGGTCACACCGGTCGGCACGCTGGTCAGCCCGCGGCCCGCCCGCGGCCCGCCCGGCATCCGATCACGGCCGGCGCGCAGGCCGGACAGCCAGCTGGCGGCCCACCCCCGGCCAGCAGGCCGCGTCGTGCCGGTCGCCGCCGGGGCTGGGGCCGTGCTGCTCGCCGCGCTGGTGGTCGGCTCGGCCGCCGTGGTCAGCCGGCGTCGATCGGGGGCAGGAAGCCGACCCGGTCCCTGACCGCCGCCATCGTCCGCGTGGCCACCGGCTGGGCCTTGGCCGCCCCGTAGGCCAGCACGCGGTCGAGTTCAGCCTCGTCGGCGAGGATCTTCTCGGCCCGCTCCCGGATGGGGGCCAGCGCCCCCACCATCACCTCGGCCAGGTCCCTCTTGAATGTGCCGTAGCCCGCGCCCGCGTACCTGGTCTCCAGATCGGCGACCTCCTCGCCGCTCAGCGAGGAGTAGATCCGCAGCAGGTTGCTGACCCCCGGCTTCTCTGTGTCGTCGGCCCGGATCTCGCCGCCCGCGTCGGTCACCGCACGCGCGATTTTCTTGCGGACCAGGTCAGGCTCCTCGAGCAGGTCGATGATTCCAGCCGGTGAGGACGCCGACTTACTCATCTTCGCCGTCGGCTCCTGCAGGTCGTTGATCTTCGCGACGCCGCTGATGATGTAGGCGGCGGGCACCGCGAAGGTGTCCCCGAACCGGTGGTTGAACCGGATCGCCAGGTCCCGGCTGAGCTCAAGGTGCTGACGCTGGTCCTCGCCCACGGGCACCTGCTCGGTCTGGTACAGCAGGATGTCGGCGGCCTGCAGGACCGGATAGCTGAACAGCCCCAGGCTCGCCTGCTGGGCGCCGCCGCGAGCCGCCTTGTCCTTGAACTGGGTCATCCGGCTGGCTTCGCCGAACCCGGTCAGGCAGCCCAGCACCCAGGCCAGCGCGGTGTGCTCGGGCACGTGACTCTGGACGAACACGGTGCACCGCTCCGGATCGAGCCCGGCCGCGAACAGCTGCGCCGCCGCGACCCTGGTCCGCTGCCGCAGCAGCGCCGGATCCTGCGGGAGCGTGATCGCGTGCAGGTCCACCACGCAGTAGAACGCGTCGTGGGTGTCCTGCAGCGCTACCCACTGGCGAACCGCGCCAAGGTAGTTGCCGAGGTGGAACGAGTCGGCGGTCGGCTGGATGCCGGAGAACGCGCGTGGCCTGGACATAGCCAAAGTCTAGTAGCGACAGCGCGGGGTCGGGCGCGTACGGGCTGCACTGCGCCTGCGGCGCTTACGTGCTAGCGGCGCGGCGGCACGTACGGCGCGACGACGACCTCCACCCGCTGGAATTCCTTAAGGTCGGAGTAGCCAGAGGTGGCCATGGTGCGGCGCAGCGCACCCATCAGGTTCAGCGAGCCGTCGGCCACGGTGGACGGGCCGAGCAGGATCTGCTCCAGCGTGCCGGTCGTGCCTACCTGGACCCGCGCGCCCCGGGGCAGGTCGGGATGGTGCGCCTCGCTGCCCCAGTGGTAGCCGCGGCCTGGCGCCTGCTCCGCGCGGGCGAACGGCGAGCCGACCATGACCGCGTCGGCACCGCAGGCGAGCGCCTTGGCGATGTCACCGCTGCGGGTCATGCTCCCGTCCGCGATGACGTGCACATACCGGCCGCCGGACTCGTCGAGGTACTCGCGGCGCGCGGCGGCCACGTCCGCGATGGCGGTGGCCATCGGCACGGCGACGCCCAGCACCGCGGCCGTGGTGTGCCCCGAGCCGCCGCCGAACCCGACGAGGACCCCGGCGGCCCCGGTCCGCATGAGGTGCAGCGCCGCGGTGTAGGTGGCGCAGCCGCCCACGATCACCGGCACGTCGAGCTCATAGATGAACTGCTTGAGGTTGAGCGGCTCGGCCTGCCCGGAGACGTGCTCGGCGGACACGGTGGTGCCGCGGATAACGAAGATATCCACGCCCGCGTCGATAACTGTCTTGTAGTACCTGACGGTTCGTTGCGGTGACAGCCGGGCGGCTGTGGTGACGCCGGCCGCCCGGATCTCCTCGATCCTGCGTCCGATCAGATCTTCCTTGATGGGCTCGGAGTAGATCTGCTGCAGCCGGCGGGTGGCCGCCTCCTCATCGAGCCCGGTCACCTCGGCGAGGATCGGCTCCGGGTCCTCGTACCGGGTCCACAGCCCTTCCAGGTCGAGCACGGCCAGGCCGCCGAGGCCGCCGATCGCGACCGCGGTCCGCGGCGAGACCACGCTGTCCATCGGGCTGACCAGCAGCGGCAGATCGAACCGGTAAGCGTCGATCTGCCAGGCGATGGACACCTCCTCCGGGTGCCTGGTCCGGCGGGACGGGACGATGCCGATCTCGTCGAGCGCGTAGGCCCGGCGGCCGCTCTTGCCACGGCCGATCTCCACAGCTGTCACAGAGCCACCACGGTTCTCATGGGCACCACCGGGTCACGGCCGGCGCCTGGCGTAGTTGGGCGCCTCGGCGGTCATCTCGACGTCATGCGGGTGGCTCTCGGCCAGGCCGGCCGCGGTGATCTGGGTAAACCTCGCCTGCTGAAGCTCGGCGATGCTGCTCGTCCCGCAGAAGCCCATGGCGGCCCGCAAACCGCCGACCAGCTGGCCGGCGACGGCGGCCAGCGGCCCCCGGTAGGGCACCTGGCCCTCGACGCCCTGGGGGACCAGCTTGTCCTCGCGCAGCACGTCATCCTGGAAATAGCGGTCCTTGGAGTAGGACCGGCCGCGCTCGGTGTTCCGCATGGCGGCCAGCGAGCCCATCCCCCGGTACAGCTTGTACTGCTTGCCGTGGATGAAGACCATTTCCCCTGGCCCCTCCTCGCACCCGGCGAGCAGGCTGCCCAGCATGACGGTGTCCGCGCCGGCGGCGATGGCCTTGGCGATGTCGCCGGAGTGCTGCAGGCCGCCGTCCCCGATGACCGGCACGCCCGCTGGCCGCGCGGCCAGCGCGGCCTCGTAGATCGCGGTGACCTGGGGGACCCCGACGCCGGCCACCACCCGTGTGGTGCAGATGGAGCCCGGCCCGACGCCGACCTTCACCGCGTCGGCGCCCACGTCGATCAGCGCCTGCGCCCCAGCCCGGGTGGCAACGTTGCCGCCGATCACGTCCACCTTGATGTTGGCCTTCACCTGCGTCACCATGTCGAGGACCGCCTGGGCGTGGCCATGCGCGGTGTCCACCACGAGGAAGTCGGCCCCGGCCTCGGCGAGCGCCTGGGCCCGGCGCTTGGCGTCCTCACCCACGCCGACCGCCGCACCCACCACCAGCCGCCCCTCAGCGTCCTTGGTGGCGTGCGGGTACTCGTCGCTTTTGGTGAAGTCCTTCACGGTGATCAGGCCGCGCAGCCGCCCCGCCCCGTCCACCAGCGGCAGCTTCTCCATCTTGTGCTGCCTCAGCAGGCTGAGGGACTGCTCCCTGGAAACCCCGACCGGCGCAGTGACCAGCGGCATCGCCGTCATCACCGCGGTGACCGAGCGCCCGTGGTCCGTTTCGAAACGGATGTCCCGGTTGGTCACGATGCCGAGCAGCACGCCGTCGGGCGCCGTCACCGGCACACCGGAAATGCGGAACCTGGCACACAGGCTCTCCACGTCGGCGACGGTGGCGTCGGGGCCGCAGGTCACCGGGTTGGTGATCATGCCGGCCTCGGACCGTTTCACCATGTCGACCTGCTGCGCCTGGTCCTCGATGGCCAGGTTGCGGTGCAGTACGCCCACGCCGCCCTGGCGGGCCATGGCCACCGCCATCCGCGCCTCGGTCACGGTGTCCATGGCCGATGAGACGAGCGGGATGTTGAGGGTGATCCGGCGGCTGAGCCTGGCCGTCGTATCCGCCTCGCCCGGCATTATCGCCGAGTGCGCAGGCAGCAGCAGGACGTCGTCAAAGGTGAGGGCAGGAGGGGCGAACTTGACGGCGTCGGTCATGGCACCTTCCGGACAGTGGTGGCTGACGCCGTCCAGTCTAGGGCGTGCGCCGCAGGTCGCTGGCCGGCCGCGCTCTCCCGGACTCACCGGCCACGCTCTCCCGGACTGGCCGCCCCCGAGTCAACGGGTGCGCCGTGGGCGCAGCGGGACGCCCCGCGCCGGCGCTGACCTCCTGGGTCCGTTGGCCGGGCTGCGGGCCAGCCGCGCCAGCATGCCGGCCGCCACGACGCTCACGGTGCCTGCTACCACTCCCGCGATCACCGCCCCCGCGGCGGCGGCCCTGGCCCAGGCGGAGACGGCCGGGGCCGGTGCGGGCACCGCGCCCCCGGCATCGACGTCGGATGCCAGCGCGCTCAGCAGCGCCACCGCCGGGTCGCGGAGCAACTGCGCGGACAGCGCGCCGCGCGCCCCGAGCATGCCGATAATGTCTTCGGACCGCCGGATCTCACTGAGATCGACGGCCCCGTCACCCGGATCGCCTGCTGTCACCCGCCCCCGAGTGAACTTCACACCGGATGTCACGCCGGGCGCTCCAGGTCCGCGCCCCGTGATCACGCAATCGACTCCTCGACCGCGATCGCCCGGAGCCGGGCCAGCGCCCTGTGCTGGGCGACCCGAACCGCTCCTGCTGACATGCCAAGTACATTACCCGTCTCCTCGGCCGACAGACCCGCGACTACGCGCAGTACCAGCAGCTCACGAAGATGAACGGGCAGCCGACCGAGCAGCGTCCTGGCCCGTTCCGCCTCAAAGCCGGCCACAACGGTCTCCTCAGGCCCCGGATGCTCGTCGGGGCCGTCGGGCAGGTCTTCGGTGGGGACGGCCAGCCGGGAGGCGCTCCGGACGGCGTCCGCCACCTTGTGCGAGGCGATGCCAAAGACGAAGGAGGCGAACGGCCGCCCCATGTCGCGGTAGCGCGGAAGCGCTGACAGGACCGCGATGCAGACTTCCTGCGCGACATCGTCCGCCACGTAATAGTGCCCGGTGATGCGGCCCAGCCGGGCCCGGCAGTACCTGACCACCATCGGGCGGATGTGCTCGAGCAAGGACTCGATCGCCGCCGGGTGCCCACGGACCGCCAGGCCGGTCAGCTCGCGCAGGCTGGCCCCCTCCGCCAGTCCCGCACCTCCGGCCGGCGATTCCCGCCATCCCTCGCCGCCCACGGCCTGGATGATGCATCCCTCCGTCACGAATGAATGATGCCCACGAAAGCCGGGGGTTCTGCTACGGATGACGGCAACGGAATGGTCACATTGATGTGTCGCCTCGACACGGTGCGCCATAAAATCACGATGAGTAATCTGACGACTACTCATCGTGATTGGATCTGGCTGCGTACCACCGGATATCTCTTTAAGCCTGGCCAAGGGCGCCGAAGCCTATCCAATCGGACGCCGACTACGGGCCCCTGAGCTCGGCACCCAGACAAAGGACAGCCAGACCAACGGTGCCCGCCCGCCTGATCCGAAGATCTGGCGGGCGGGCACCGTCATGGCTTTCCCTTCAGCGAGCGCGGTCAACCGCGCCCAGCAGGGGGAGCGGCCGGCTCAGTGAGCGTGGCCGTGCGAGTGGCCGTGACCGTTCGAATCGGCCGGCTCCTCCGCCGGCCGGTCCGCCACCAGCACCTCGGTCGTCAGCAGCATGCCCGCGATGGACGCTGCGTTGCGCACCGCGGAGCGCGTCACCTTGACCGGGTCGATCACGCCCTGCGCGACCAGATCGCCGTACTCGCGGGTGGCCGCGTTGTAGCCCTGGCCGAATTTCATCTCCGCGATCTTGGCGACGACCACGGAACCCTCGGCCCCCGCGTTCTCGGCAATCCAGCGGGCCGGTGCGAACAGGGCCTTGCGCACAACATCCACGCCGGTCGCTTCGTCACCGGTCAGGCCCAGGTCGCCCAGGTTGGCCGCAGTATGCACGAGAGCGCTGCCGCCGCCCGGGATGATGCCCTCTTCGATGGCGGCCCGGGTCGCCGAGATGGCGTCTTCCAGCCGGTGCTTCTTCTCCTTCAGCTCCACCTCGGTCGCCGCGCCCACCCGGAGCACACAGACTCCACCGGACAGCTTCGCGACCCGCTCCTGCAGCTTCTCGCGGTCCCAGTCCGAGTCGGTGTCTTCGATCTCGGCCTTGAGCTGGCGAACCCGGTCCTCGATTGCGGAGTGATCACCCGCGCCATCCACGATCGTGGTGGTGTCCTTGTTGACCACGATCCGGCGGGCCTGGCCGAGGACGTCGAGCCCGACCATCTCCAGCTTGAGACCCAGTTCCTCGCTGACCACTTCGCCGCCAGTGAGAACCGCCATGTCGCCGAGCATGGCCTTGCGCCGCTCGCCGAAGCCAGGTGCCTTCACCGCCGTGACCGAGAGCAGCCCGCGGATCTTGTTCACGACCAGCGTGGACAGGGCCTCGCCCTCGACGTCCTCGGAAATCACCAGGAACGGCTTCTTCGTCTGCGCGACCTTCTCGAGCAGCGGCAGGAAATCCGCCATCGAGGAGATCTTGCCTGCGTGCAGCAGGACATAGGCGTCTTCCAGGACCGATTCCATCCGCTCCTGGTCGGTGATGAAATACGGCGAGATGTAGCCCTTGTCGAACTGCATGCCCTCGGTGAACTCAAGTTCCAGCCCCATTGTCGGCGATTCCTCGACGGTGATCACCCCGTCTTTGCCGACCTTGGCGAACGCTTCGGCGATGAGCTCGCCGATCTTGCTGTCCTGCGCGGAGACGGTCGCCACGTGGGCGATCTCCCCCTGCTCCTCGACCTCGCGCGCCGACTCCATCAGCAGGTCCGACACAGCGGCCGCCGCGGCGTCGATCCCGCGCTTGAGGGCGATCGGGTTCGCACCAGCGGTTACGCTGCGCCGTCCCTCGTGGACCATCGCCTGCGCCAGCACGGTCGCCGTGGTCGTGCCGTCGCCGGCCACATCGTTGGTCTTGGTAGCGACCTCCTTGGCCAGTTGCGCACCAAGGTTCTCGTAGGGGTCCTCCAGTTCCACCTCCCTGGCGACGGTCACACCGTCGTTGGTGATGGTTGGAGCGCCCCACTTCTTATCGATAACGACGTTGCGGCCGCGCGGGCCCAGCGTCACCTTTACGGCGTCCGCGAGGCGGTCAACGCCGCGCTCCAGTGCGCGCCGCGCTTCCTCGTCGAACTCCAGCATCTTGGCCATGAGCACCTCAAACTTGCTTTGAATGACTTTGCGGAGAGCGTCCAGTCAGTCACCCGCGGTCAATGACTCACGAGCCACCGCCCCGGACACCAGTCCGGCGTCCGGGGCGGTACGGCTCGACGCCGCGGGCGTCTGTCGCGGGACGCTGCCCGCGCCACACGATCCGCGTGCTTACTTCTCGATGATGGCGAGCACATCACGAGCGGAGAGCACTAGGTACTCCTCGCCGTGGTACTTCACCTCGGTGCCGCCGTACTTGCTGTACAGCACCACGTCGCCGACCTTGACATCCATCGGGACGCGCTTGGCGCCGGCATCGTCGAAACGGCCCGGGCCCACCGCAAGGACTTCGCCCTCCTGGGGCTTCTCCTTGGCGGTGTCCGGGATCACGAGACCGGATGCAGTGGTCTGCTCGGCCTCGAGCGTCCGGACGACAATCCGGTCCTCGAGCGGCTTGAGAACAACCTTGGTGGCGGTCGTCACGATCTGACCTCCCCCTTCGGAAAGGCTTGTGAAAATGACATAGTGAGTGCGACTTCGGCTGACTGTCGTCGCGGGTGCCAGATCGGCCTCGTCGCATTAGCACTCTACTCTAGTGAGTGCCAGTTCCCGACAGTATCGCCGGGACCCGCCCTCGTCAACACGGACCCGCCGCATCCCGGTGCGGTAGGGCTCCGGCATCGGCGAGCTGAGGCTGGCCCGGCCCAAACTACCTGGGCAGAGTTGGTCCATGCTGAGCCGCGACGCCGTCCGCCGGTTGATTTCGGTTACTTGATCAGGCCATCCGAGGAGACCGGAACCGGCCAGCCGCGGGTCGAGCCGGTGGTGGGCTAACTCGTAGCGCCGGCTGACCGCTAGACCATCACCACGCTGGTGACCGGCATGGACGAGTCAGCCGGGAAGTCCAGCGGCGAGGACTGCGCGCCTCGGGCCATCAGCTCGGCCCCGAGCGCCGCCACCATGGCGCCGTTGTCTGTGCACAGGCCGGGCCTTGGCACCCGCAGCCGGATGCCCGCGGCCTCGCAGCGCTCCCCCGCCAGGGCCCGCAGCCGGGAGTTCGCCGCGACCCCGCCCCCGATGATCAGGTGATCAACACCATGTGCCCGGCAGGCATCCACCGCCTTGCGGGTGAGCACATCAGCCACGGACTCCTGGAACGAAGCGGCCACGTCGGCCACCGGCACGCTGAGTCCCGCCTCCCTGCGCACCTCCACCCAGCGCGCCACCGCGGTCTTCACCCCCGAGAAGGAGAAGTCGAAGGTGTGATCGCGGTACTTGCCGCGGGGGAAGGAGATCGCCGCCGGGTCCCCTGAGCGGGCCGCGGCGTCGATCGGCGGGCCGCCGGGAAAGGGCAGCCCGAGCACGCGCGCCACCTTGTCGTACGCCTCGCCCGCGGCGTCGTCGACGGTCGCGCCGAGCGGCAGCACCTCGCCCGTCACATCATGCACAAGCAGCAACGAGGAGTGACCCCCGGACACCAGCAGCGCGACCGCGGGCGTCGGCAGCGCCCCGTGTTCGAGCTGGTCGACGGCGATGTGCGCGGCCAGGTGGTTCACCCCGTACAGCGGCTTACCCAAGGCCAGGGCGTACGCCTTCGCGGCGCACACCCCGACCAGCAGGGCGCCGGTCAGCCCCGGCCCGGCCGTGACGGCGATCGCGTCCACGGCGGCCAAGGGGACGCCGGCGGTGGCCAGCGCGCGGTCCACCGCGGGGACCATGGCCTCCAGGTGCGCCCTACTGGCCACCTCGGGGACCACGCCACCGAACCGCGCGTGCTCGGCCACGCTGGAGGCGACCGCGTCCGCGAGAAGTTGGTGCCCACGGACCAGGCCGGCGCCGGTCTCGTCGCAGGAGGTCTCGATGCCCAGCACCAGCGGCGCGGTCACCCTGTGCCCTCCGCCTTCTGGGCCGGGGCATTCTGGGCCGGGGCATTCTGGGCCGGGGCATTCTGGGCCGGGGCATTCTGGGCCAGGGCCCGCTGCCTGCCGCGCCGGCCGCGCGCCATCGACCGGCCACGGTCTACGGC
>OBLW0100001751.1_pt1 | contig 18090 bp, 8 predicted proteins | sample 1520161 | NCBI WGS metagenome assembly OBLW01 (sample SAMEA3539309, study PRJEB22396) | soil metagenome | biome: tundra; feature: field; material: soil | place: USA | collected 2010-05 | depth 0.15 m | reverse complement strand
GTGCTGCTGGACGAACAAGGGCCGGGCGTCATCACCCACATCTGGATCACCTTTCTAGGGCCGGAGCCGCAGGACTGGGCCAAACAGGGCTCCGCCAACCACCAGGAGATGCTCTTGCGGATGTACTGGGATGGCAACCCCCGCCCGGCCGTTGAGGCGCCCCTGGGCGACTTCTTTGCGAGCTGCTTCGGTCAACGACGCGAGGTGGTTAGTTTGCCGGTGGTCGTGGACGACGGGGACGCCTACAACTGCTTTTGGCAAATGCCTTTCCGGAAATCAGCCCGGATTGAAATCGTTAACCAGAGCGAAAAGCCCATCAGCCTCCTCTATTACAACATAGATTGGATCAAGAAGACCAAGATGCCCAAAGACACGCCGTATTTCTACGCTCAATACCGTCAGGAATATCCAGCCGAGCATGGGAAGGACTACGTGCTGCTGGACACCAAGGGCAAAGGCCACTACGTGGGCACGGTCCTGGCAGTGCGCACCCGCAGCCCTTCGTGGTTTGGTGAGGGAGACGAGAAGATCTACATTGATGGCGAGGCGAAAGCCTCTATCTGGGGCACGGGCACTGAGGACTATTTCCTCTGCGCCTGGGGGTTGAAACAGACCACCTCACCCTACTTCGGCGTGCCCTATTTCGACCAGTGGGGAATCGTCGGCAGCCACACCAGCGCCTATCGCTGGCACCTGAACGACCCCATCGTCTTCAACAAGGGGATCAAAGTCACCTTCGAGCACTTCGGCTGGATTTCCTCAGATGAAAACCCCGACCGCAAGACGATGAGCTGGAACGAGCGCGAGGACGACTATTCCAGCGTCGCTTTTTGGTACCAGAACGGCCAGCCTACGTTCACCGCCCGCGCGCCCCACGCCCGCGAGCGCACATTGCCCAGCCTGGAACGGGTAACGGCCTACGCGCGCGACTTCGCAGACAGCCAGCATCGTGGGGCCGGCGAGGCCACGCCTCAGCGGCTAGACTTTTATGACGGCCCGCAACTGCTCTACCAACCCAAAGAGGCCAAAGGCGCCTGGCTGGAGGTTCCGTTCGAGGTGAAACGGAAGGAACCTCTGCGACTGTTGCTGAACCTAACCAAGGCCCCCGACTTCGGCCAGTACCAGGCCTTCCTCAATGGCGTGAAGCTCGGCCCAACGATGGATGGTTACAATGCCAAAGTCGTCAATGAGGAATTCCACCTGCTTGATTTCTGGCCGGAGCCAGGGACCTACACCCTCCGGCTGGAGTGTGTCGGCAAGAATAACCAGTCTGCTGGCTACTACCTCGGCATTGAATCCGTGCGACTGCGCGAGCGCCGCCCGCGCGTTTCCCAATACGGCTTTGAAAAGGACAACGACTGGCGCAAAGATCCGAAGCTCTACAACTGAGATGCACTCCCTTCAGCCACTCATCCTCGACCGCCGGCGCGCCCTAATCCGATCCTCGCGGCCACTGGGTTCAGTTCAGCGCCTCAGTCGCGTCTGCCTTCTCAACTTCTCCCTGTTCTGGTTGGGGTTCTTTCCCTTCCTTGCGGGCTTCGAGGAATTGTCTCACGGTCAAGAACCAGCCTCCGTCAGCTCCGCGCAAACTCTGCCGGCCTCCGTTGACTTGCGGGCCGCCTTCGATAAGTGGGGGCTCGCGCGCCGCACGCAAGGAAAACGGGGCACCTGTTCGGTATTCACCGTGGTCGGCGCATTAGAATTTGCCGCGGCCAATGAGCAGCACCACGGCGAGCGCTTTAGCGTCGAATTCCTCAATTGGGGCGCCAATAAGATTCTCGGCGAGTACGAGGATGGCGGCTTTTTTTCCGACCTCTGGAAGGCCTTTGAGGTATATGGAGTTTGCTCGGAGCAAAAACTGCCTTACCGCGCCGAATTCGATCGCGCCCTTTCGCCTGGACCTGAAGTCCTGGCTGAGGCGAAGACTCGCCTGGCCCTCGGCCTGCGCCATCACTGGATCAAAGAGTGGAACGTCAAGACCGGGCTGACCGACGAACACCTCCTGGCCATCAAACGAACCCTCATCCAGGGCTGGCCCGTCTGTGGAGGTTTCCGTTGGCCCAAACAGCCGAAATGGTCAGAAGACGTCCTGCAGATGTGCCCGGCGGATGCGGTTTTCGACGGCCACAGCGTGCTGCTCGCGGGCTTTCGCGATGACACCAATCAGCCTGGGGGCGGCGTCTTCCTTTTCCGAAACACCAACAACGGCGGCCGGGACGGCTCCATGCCTTACGCGTACGCGCAGGCCTACATGAATGATGCGGTGTGGATTGATTCCGCTGCCCCAGTCTCTTCCCAGACCGTTTTGCCGCCAGTCTTCCGTGGACTCTTGGGAGCCATTGCCACCCCATTTGTCGGCCGCAATCGCCGCATCTCCAGCAATGAACAGCCCAATTGGCATGACGCGAATATGGACATGACGATCTTGAAGCCCGGCCAAGTGTTCGAAATGCCCGTGCTCCACGGACCGGGTGTGATCACTCACATCTGGTTCACCAGCCACGCCGGACGGGTCAACGAACTTAACGCATTGAGTTTGCGCATCTATTGGGACGGCCGCAAGGACCCGGCGGTGGAGGCGCCCTTGGGTGAATTCTTCGCGGTGGGCCAGGGCAAGCCAGCCGTAGTCGAGAGCATTCCCGTGCAAGTCTCACCGACTGGAGCCCTGGTGTGTTACTGGCGGATGCCTTTTGCTCAATCTGCCAGGATCGTTATCGCGAATGACAATCCTGAACGCACCGCTGGTTTGTATTGGCAAGTGGATTGGACCGAATTGGAACAACTGCCTCCCGACACCCCCTATTTCCATGCGCAGTATCGCCAGGAATACCCTGCCCAGGCCGGCCGCGACTATCTGATCGCCGACCTGCAAGGCCGGGGCCAGTATGTCGGGACGGTCATGTCCGTTACCCTCGGCCAGGATGGCTGGTGGGGTGAAGGGGACGATTTCTTCTACATTGACGGAGAGGCTGTTCCCAGCCTCCAGGGCACAGGCAGCGAAGATTATTTCAATGACGCCTGGGGCTTCCGCCCTCGCACCAGCCACTGGTTCGGCTCCCCTAGGTGGCAAGGCGACGACGCTGGCGACAGCGGGGTCTGCTACCGGTGGCACGTGCTTGACCCCGTGGGGTTTACTAACTCCCTGAAGGTGACCATCGAGCATAAAGGCAATCGCTCTGAAGATATCGAAGGGTTCTTTCTGGAACGCCCCGACTTCCTCAACAGCGTGGCCTTCTGGTATCAGACCGGCGAGCCAAAGGTCTTTGCTGATCTGCCGTCCTATCCCGAAAGACGAGTGCCTTGGCAATATCACCATCTGGTGCGCGCCTTCCGCCAGGCCAAAGCCAGCGGTTCGGTTAAGCCGAAGGTCGAGTTCGGAGGCATGTTCGGCGCCCGGCCGGTGTTGGGCTGGACTAATAGGGTCGCTGGGGAGCGTCTCACGGTGCTCTTCGAGGTCGAGCCTGCTGGCCGCTACGCGGTGCGATTGACCGCTGGCGCTGCTCCCGGTTTTGGCGCCTGCGATATCGAGTTGGATGGCAAGGTGGTCCTTAAGCGGGCCGACTTTCGCGCGCCGGAGGAGGTCGAGCTGGACTTGGAGCTTGGCACACACGAGCTGGCCAAGGGCACTCACAGGCTCGCCTTCCATGCCATTGCTACCGAAGGGCGCCACGCCGGGCCAATCGCCGTCGAGATGCTCCGCCTCCTGCCTTTGCCTTCAGAAGCCACCCGTGCCGTCAAGACTCACAATGAAGCCCACTTCATTCGCCTGGGCATTGGCCGCGCCATTTATGCCTACCGCCTTGCCTACGGCAAAGTGCCCGATTCGCTTGAAGCCGTCGTCAAAGCCGGCCTTATGTCACGCCGCTATCTTTCCGATGAAAACGAAAAGCCCCTCCGCTGCTGGCGCGAAGGCGATGCCCTGGCCGTCGAAAGCAATGGCCCGGAACCCTGGACTCATCGTTGGGAGGGGCTGGACGCCCGACGGTAGCGGTGCGGAAGACGCGCGCTGAACGAATCTTCCCCTCATGGGCCACAAGAAACGCAAATTCTCGTCTGGCTCTGGGCCGCCCGGTTCGCCGAGCGCGGGGAAGGGGCCTCGCATCCCGGGCCGGGACGATGGGGAGCGCCGTCCGGCTTCAGGGGGTGGTCCGGAGGCGCGCCGTTCACTTGCCGCGCGTGTCGCCGCGCTCCGCCGGTTGACTGGCTGGCGCGCACTGGCGGTAAACCTCGCCACTGCCGTCATCATTCCCACTTTCCTGCTGATCTTGGCGGAAGGGAGTTTGCGGCTCTTTGGCTTCGGCTATCCTCCAACCTTCTGCCTTAGACAAGGTGGAACTTATGTCGAGAGCGACAGGTTTCTATGGCAATTTTATTCTAAGAAGACCAACCTGCGCCCGAATCCGTTCGCCGTGGCAGCCGCGAAACCGTTGGACGAGCTGCGCGTCGTCGTTCTCGGAGAATCGGCTGCCGCCGGCACACCGGAGCCGGGTTACAACTTCGGACGCATTCTTGACCGGATGCTGCGTCAGCAGTTTCCCGGGCGCCGCCTCGAGGTCATCAATGCCGCGATGCGGGGCGTAAATTCGCACATCCTCTTGCCAGCAGCCAGGGACTGCTGCGCCAAGCTCAAGCCCGACGTGGTCATCGTCTATATGGGCAACAACGAAGTTGTCGGCCTTTATGCCCCCGGGCCCCATTCCGGGCGGTTGACTTCTTACCTTCCTTTGCTGCGGGCGCTCCAGTGGGCCCGCTCAACCCGACTCGGCCAATTGATGGGGACGTCTCTGGCCGGCCTCACCCACGAGGACGCGCCCGTCGATAAACAAGACGACCTCTTCTTCCAGCAGCACCGCGTCGCTGCCGACGACCCGCGGCGGGGCGCGGTCTATAATAACTTCCACGCCAACCTCGCCGACCTTTGCCGCTCGGCCCGCCGTTCCGGTGCTGCCGTCCTCCTGGTAACGGTCCCCGCCAACCTCAAGGATTCTCCCCCTTTCGGCTCTCTCCATCGTGCCGACCTTGCCGAAGCCGCCCTGCTTCGCTGGCAGAGCGCCTTCGACGCTGGGGTCGAGGCCGAGGCAGCCGGGGACTACGCACAGGCTGTTAACCGGTCCAAGGAGGCTGCAGCACTTGACGACCACTTCGCCGAACTCCATTTCCGCCTGGCACGCTGCCAGCTTGCCCTCGGCCAATTCGACGAGGCCCGGCGCGAGTTTGCCTTGGCGTGCGATTGGGACGCCCTCCAGTTCCGGGCCGATTCCCGCGTCAACGACCTCATCCGCCAAGTCGAGCGCCAGTGCCGCGACGGCGGCCTGCGGTTGGTGGATGCCGCGCGCGCCTTTACCGAGTTCGCCCAGGAGGACCACGGGATTCCGGGCGACCGCTTCTTCAACGATCATGTCCATCCGAACTTCGACGGCGATTATCTGCTGGCGAAAACTATCTTCCCGGCCCTCTGCGAACTCCTCGACGCCAGAAGCCGCCAAACGGGGCAGACCTTCCGTCTGCCGCCCGGCCAGTCGGCCGCCTCTTTGCCAGTGCTTTCCCGCAATGAATGTGCCGCCCAGCTTGCCCTCACGCGCCTCAATGAGAGCCGCATCTCTGCCGACATGTTCCAGGCCACCAGTTTTCCTCCGTTCACTAGCCAGCTTGACCACGCCCGCCGCCAGGCGGCCGCCCAGCAGCGGCTCCAGCAGCGCTTCGGCGCTCTGACGTCGCAGGACCTCGAGGCGGCCTCAGCAACTTACCTTGCCGCCATGCGCCAATTCCCGGATGACTGGCAACTGCCGTACAATTTCGCCAAGCTCCGTTTCATGGCGCGCGATTATGTGAGCGCCATTCAACAATTCGAGGCCGCCCAGGCACGGCTGCCCCATTGGACATCCATTCGCCTGGGGCTCAGTGCCGCCCTGCTCGGCGCCGGCCGCACCAACGACGCTCTCCGAGTTCTCCGTGAGCTTGAGGCCCTTCACCCCGAGTCCGAAGAGATTAAAGCGGGAATCTTCACTGCTCATGGCCAGCGCAAGACTACGTAGGACGGGTCCCCTGGACTCAGGACCAACCACGGCATCCCGATGGCCGCCTCGCACGAACACTATCTACGCCCGCCAGTCGGGGTCGAAGTCCGAAGCCTGGTTTGAAACTCCGCCCCATGTGGTGGGCACCTGCTCGTGCTGGACAGGCGACGGGGCGTGGTAGTAAAGAGGACGGCCTAGTTGGGCGGCTAGCTGCGCGAGCCCAGACCTCAATCTTGCTTCCACCAGAACACTCCGTGTCTTCCGCACGTAGGCCGCCCCAGGATTTCGTTAATAATCCGTCGCCTCGCGACCCTGCGCAAACCCGTGACGGCGATGAAACCGCCGTGAGATACCTTGGGCCGCCAGGCAGCCAGTACCCCTTTTAGCGAGTTGGCCCTGAGGCTCCCGCTCACCACCACAAGGTCTATGCTTCCATCCTCGAAGCTGGATGCGACCAGCTCAGGTATTCCGGCAATCAGCTTCACCCGCGCGCTCGGGAAGTGCTCCAAATTCTGCTGAAAGTTAAGCCGTGAGGGCGCCTGGCTGTCTGCCTTAGCTCCGTACTGTTGTTCCAAGAACGATTCCGCAGAAAAGACATCGAGGTCACGGTTCAGGAACCTTAGCCCAAGCGCTAGACAGCTTGCGCCTTCATAACCGCCCAGTTCAACACACCGCCGAATCTGAGGGTTGTGCTTTATCAAGGCAATGATGCCCTGAATCTCAGTGAACTCCTGATGAGGACTGCGAGCCACGTGCTGGAGCAACCGACGAAGCATGACCGGGCTGACGCGCTCCCAGTCCGCTCGAACTGCCGGGCGGACTTGAGCGATCTGGGGCAGGAAGGTGACCAGGTCCTGAAGAAGATGCCTCTCGCTGGGCAGCAGATAATCGAACGGATCGAGGGACCAATCCCGGTGAGTCCCAAACCAGAACATGGTAAGGAACCAGACGTAGGCGAAGACTTGCCGCGGATGCGAGTCCAGAACCTCCAGCGAGTGCTCCAAGCTCCAAAACTTGTCGGTCCCTCCGCAATGGAAAGCGCGCTGGGGCCGATCCCGAGCCGAGCGGTTGACAAAGCGGCCATCCAGGAAGCGAACCCCGTCCAGCCAGTAGGTCCAATGCTGACTCCAAAGTCTGTTGTCGAGCAACCGCACCCGCGCAGACTTATCCTCCGCATAAAGGAGGGCATTCAGGACGCCTTGGTCGCCATGACCAGGAAAGGGCCCCCTGCCGTTGAACCGGGCGTCGGCACAGCAGGTCGCCCATCGGCGAAGCGTGGCGACATTCCGCTGCGAAAGTCCGCAGAACATGAGCGACGTGCTCATGTGATGCTCGTTATGGCAGGGTGCTTCGATGCCATAAACGCGGTAGGCCTTCGTGTAGTTCAGTGTGCAATCCTTGCCTCCCAAAAAAACACCGGCGTGGTGTGCCCGCTCCACCAGGTCGTCCACCGGAGCGCACAAAAGGGCATCTGAGTCAATTAACACTAAGACATCGTAAGTGTATGGGGGCTGGGCGAGAGTGGCGCAGGCATAGGCTTTCAGCTCGAACCCCCCAATGGGCCAACCTCTGTTCGCCACGGCTTCGGGCCCGATCAAACGCACGCGGTTACATTGCTTGAGAATCTGGCGTTGCGCAGGTTCGAGTGGCGTCTCCGAGTTTTCCACTACGACAATTTCTGCTTTGGGGTGGAATTCCAGGATGCTATTGACAGTCGCCACCGTGCCCACCCAATAAGCCCGATCCGTGACGGTCACGAAGGCATTTCGAATTGGCTCGGCACACGGCCGGCCCGAGTGAAGCCGTGCTCGAGCACCAGAGACGCTGAGGTCGGATTTTCCCATTCGGCCTACGCTCGGTTGCCGGGAGGAACCGGGCATCTTCTTACGCGGCAAGGTCAGCCTGAATGGCGGCTCGGCGCTTCGCAATCCCCCGTTGCGCCGTGCGCGCCTGGCTCGCTGTCAAATAGCGCGTCACACCTCCATCGAAGTAGATCTGAATCCGGCCCACCACTTCGGCGACGCTGATCAAGTGCATGCAACGTGGAAGAGACCCAATTACATCAAGGCAGATCTCAGTGGGTTGGTCCCACGCCTCCCCATCGAAAAGGGGTGCGGTGCGGGAACGCCAGCAACCACCTTCTCGGCAGCACTGGAGCGCACCGATGGTGTGGATGAACTGATGCTGGGGGTATGCCTCCCAGTGTGCGGGTTCCCGTCCGCCGGCCACAACAACGCAGGGGCGCGTGGGTGCAAGGTCCCGTCGGCATTCCACGGCCGCAGCTAGATGCATCACCGAGGTCACCGGACACAGCACGCCTTGGGCGTGATACATCAGCTTCACCAACTGCCGCAGATCGGTCTGCCCTCGAAGATCCAGCACGCCCTGCAATTGCGGGTGAAAGTCCTGCTCCTCTCCGACCTGTACGAAGAGAATTCGGTTGCGGTAATGATCCACCACCTCCTGAAAACGTCGCCAACTCCACCACTTGATCGTAAGGTCGTACTTTCCACCGGCCACAAGAAGCCAGAAGGGAAGCTCCACGCGCGTCCAACGAGAAACTTGCGAACCTCCAGCCCGTTCTTCAGGACTGAGATGAATATCGCCCTTGAAAGCTGTTGGCCGAATCGATAGCCCCAACCGATCGGACAGGAAGGCCGTATACGCGTGTAAGTAATGATATGGCCTGGAATTCGATTCATTAATCAGTGGGCAGCCGCAACGAATCACTTCCACGTCGGGATCATCTTCACTGAGTACAGTCAGGTAAGGATTGTGAAGCCAGAGGTCTGGGTACCCTGTGCGCACGTCCGTAAAGAATCGGCGCGGGTGGCAGATGTGCAAATCCCGAACCGCCCCCGTCAGGACGACTGCGTCCCCGGGGGGGAGACCATAACGCAGGATAAGCTTTCGCCGGCGCAACACTCTTCGACCGAGGCGCATCCCAATTCCAGACGGCACTCTGGCCACCCTCCTGAAAGTGATCGACGATCCTCAGGCTCGGAGGCTCAACCCCCGGAACCGCGAAGGATATTAAGTGCTCGGGCCCGGTTTTAGCGACGGCGACGGCGTCGGCTTCAGCGACGGCGTCGGCTTCGAGCTGCTGCGCGGCGTCGCGCTCACAATCCGGATGCCGATCGCCACCTTGCCGATTATTAGTCTGAGCTCCTCATTGGGTTGGAGCTTGTGGGTCGTGCGGATGAGGTCAGCCTCGAATTTGCTGGTAGCTTTTGGTTTTGGCATGGTTCCTTTCTGCTGTAACGCCTTCATGCCCATACTGAGGGCAGGCCAGTTTCTCCCGTATCGGCTCGATGGAATGGTCACAGCTCTTGCGAAGGACGCCGGGATTCCCGGCGTCGTTGTCTTTTGGCTCCTGCCCCAGCCGGCCTCCGACTGAGCAGATTCTCCCTCTAACGCGGGCCGAAGACGATTTGAGGACCGAGCATAGTTCTTTCCCTGTGTCACGAACTACCCTCAACGGCCTGCCATCATCGTACTTTACTTCATGGCACTGCTCCTCAAGCGGCAACATGCCCAACGCACGCGAACGGTCTATCTGATGAAACTTCATCCAGGATCCTCGACTGGGTTCAACCTTAAACGCTACTGCGAGAATTGCAAGGCCAAATCTGATGCCAGATTTGATGCCTTTCTGGCGGTACCAGTGCCAGCAGGCTATATCCTCCTACGGAGAAGGGGTGGCTCCCGTATAGAAGTGGAGCCACAACTCGCTACAGTCCTCCTTACTCAGCGGTCCGCGAGGCCCGATGCTCGCGGCTCGGTGGGGGGCCGCTTCTGCTGACAGAATTCCCTCGAGAGCCTGCGACAGCAGTTGGGTATCGCCACTGAGAAAAGACCGCTGACCGGACAGTAGCTCGGTTCGAAGAAGATATTCACTGGGAGGGCCTTCATTCGTCGAAAGGTCGATCAGCCACCGACGCGGCGGTGCCGGAGGCACCCATCGCTCGACAAAGAGCCGCGTGTCCCCAGCGACGAACGCCAGCCTCGTTGGCGCCTCGGGGAGCAGGAACGGGAGAGTGATCGGCTCGCTGTTGGCGATATCCCAAATCTGGATGTGGCTGTTCCACCCCATGGTGCCCTGAAGGACCGCTCGCGTCCGGTTAGCTGTGGCCAGCCAACGACCGCTGTGGCTGAACGCACAAGCGTAAACCCGTCCATCGCACCAAAGAGGCCCAGAGAAGGGTTTCCAGGTGCCGTTCTCTCTGTGCCAGACGACCGCAGTCTGGTCTTCGCTTCCGGTGGCAATCATCTGGCCGGTTTCGGCAAAGGCCGTGCATAGCACGCCGTCCATGTGATGGAGCCGGACGGCTTGGCCAAAGGGCCGATCCACTTCGGGAACTTGCCAGATAAACGCATCCCCAGGATCCAACGAAAGATCCCAGCAAGCCGCTGCTAGCCATTTCCCGTCTCTACTGAACGCCACGTCGGCAAACCACTGTTTGCATCGGAGCAATACAGTGGGTTCCTTCCGCGTTTCCAGATCCACCAGGCGCAGCACTCCATTCGTCTCGCGCAGACGGGAGCCGATGGCCAGCCGCTGCCCTTTCTGGTCGAAAGCCACGCATTCCACCACCTCGTCGGGGAACGCGATCATGTTCGTCTCGGAACTGCTTCCCGGCTCCCAGACCAGGACACCGTTTCCACCCGAACTGGCAACGCCCTTATTGTCTCCCGCGAAAAAGGCGATCCGGCGTCCACCAGGGGCGCAGACAATCCGGGACCAGGAAGGATCGTACATGTGTGGTGAACCAACGGGGGCCTGTCTCGCAAACTCCCAAAGCTGGACCTGGCTCGCACGGGCCGACGCCGAACCCGGCGGGCTGAATAGAGTAAGGAAACGGTCCGTTCCGCCGGCGAAGCACAAAGCCGACATGTTCGTGGCTGGCATCTCCTGGACGGTGAGGACTTGGCCGTCGCCCAAGTTCCTCAGCCGCACTCCAGCGTGATCCAGGTCGAGGGCAAGCCGACCCTCATTGCTGAAGTCGCTGGTAGCAGGCGTTGCGACTGAATTCTCAGAATCCAGATGCCAAACTCGGACGACCCCGTCCGATGAGATAGCCAGGACGCGTTTGGCATCGGCGCTCCAACGGACCTGCATAACGCGGTCTTGGCTGCGAAGGATAGGAGGCAGCAACCTGCCTGTTGCAGAGTCCCACAAGCGTACAGTCGAGTCTAACCCACCAGTCAGAAACATGCTGTCATCGGGGCTGAACTGGATATCGCTGACGGCGTCACCTTCGTGGTAAACACGGGTAACGGGCTGCTCCGTCCACAGGTCCCACAGGCAGGCGCTGCGATCGAAACTGCACGTCAGGACCCAATCCGTGTGCCGCTGGCCGAAACAGCCGCTATAGACGTAACTATCGTGTCCGTGCAGGACGTGTAGAGCTAAGCCCTTTTTCCACTGCCAAATGACGGCTCGACAGTCCGTGGCAGTGGTCATGAGGCGCTCACCCGATGAGTCGAAGCGAACGGAGAGGATTTCCTGGCCGTTGGTCCACCCCACGTTCGGAGCGTCAGCGTAAGCTATCGTGCGCTGGAGACGGGCGGTTTCCGCGTCCCAGACCACGACGCGACCCCCGGGCCCCGAGACCACCGCGGCAATCCAACGGCCATCGGGTGAGAACTGAAGGTCACTGCAGTCGCTTCGGAATGCCTCCTCGCCTCCTTGCTCAAGCAAATGAGAAAGGCGAGCGCCCGACGAGATGTCCCACAAGGCAAAGATGGCGTTCGTGGCGCCGCCCCCAGTGACAACGCGCCTCCCATCCGAGCTTAGGCTGGCCTGCGTGTGGCCCTCCCCGACGACCGGGCTGGCAGCCTGGCCCGATTGGATGCGGTAGAGTTTGTAGCCGTTCCTGCTGCCGAGGAGAATACGCTCACCCGCTGGATCAAAGCCCCCGCACAGGGTGCCCGCATCAAACCACATCTGTTCAAGTTGCGGTGATTGGCGCAGCAGCGAGTCAATGCGGAGCCGGTGGGTCTGCCGAGCGAGCGGTCCATAACCAGCCACCTGGAAGGTGTCATCCAGGACGAACGCTTCCGAGAACCACAGACAAGCGGACAGCCAATCGCCGCTCCTGGCATAATTCAGGCCTTTGGCCACGGTCAGGCGGACGGTCGTAGAACGTATCTGCGCAGCCTGGCGGGACTTGGCCCGTGCGCTCGACCACACCTGCCACGCCAGAACTAGAATTACGGCGAGGACCACACTGGCAATGGCAGCCGTACGCATCATGCCGCGGCGATATGCCGCGCGCTCCAGAGCCGCTTTCTCCGCTGCTCGCCGCTCCAACTCCACTCGCCGTTCTGGGAGCGCGCGCAAGTTCTTCGCCAGTAGCGCGGCTGCGGCGAACCGGTCCTCCGGCTTGCCGGCAAAGCAATGATGGAGGTCCTCACGCAGCAAAGGGTCAGGGATGTCGTTGGCCCAGTCGGTGGTCAGTGGCCGCGTGAAATCTCCAACCACAAGCTGGTACAGCACGACACCAAGTGAGTAGATGTCCGACCGAGTGGAGGCCGGCTTCCCCTCCCACAACTCCGGCGCCATGTAAAGCCGGGTGCCGGTTTGGGATGAGCTTTCGCTGCCCAGCGTTGTTTGCGTGAATCCAGCTTTCGTGACACCCGCCAGCAAATCCGACGAGACCAGTTTGCTAACGCCGAAATCGGTGAGTTTGGCCCTGAAGGTAGTGCTCGCTATTCCGACAGAGCCGCTGCGCTCGCTGATTCCTTGCGGCGCGGTGGGAGCCTCGTGCCCTGTCTCCGGCACGACAGTGCCTGACATGAGAATATTCCCCGGCTTGACATCGCGGTGGATCACCCCGGCATCGTGGGCCGCCTGCAAGCCGTCGGCGGCCTGCGCCACGATCTCTAACCGAACTTCCAAAGGCACCTGCTCTACCGCCCCCTGTGTTTCGCACCAGCTCCGCAGGTCTTTACCTGCCACATATTCCTCTTCCAGATAGAATGGGGGCTGATCGAAAAAGAAATCGTAGAGCCGGACAATGTTCGGGTGCTCACCGATGCGCTCTTTTATCAGCCGGAACAAGGTCACCTCTCTCTTCAACGAACGCACCCGGTCAGCCCGAAAGCAAAACTTGAACACGCGTCTTTCATTCAGCTTTTCGTGCCGTGCCTGCCACACCTCCCCAAATCCTCCCTCGCCCAGCTTTTCCTCCAAAGTCCACTTGGTGTTGGGCACCGCTTGCCCAATCGCCGGCCGCCAGCCTAATACCGACTCCTCGTCCGGCCGCACCTGCCGCTTCGCTCTTTCCGTCGTCTTCGGAGCCGAGAGTACGCCCCGACTGGCAAACCCCACCTCGCACACCTCCAGCGGTTCCTCCATTCCCGTAAACTCATACGGCCCGTGGCTCACCCACGACAAAGCACCAAGTCCGGCTACCTCCTTCCCCTTGACCACCACCCGCGCACTGTCAAACACCCCACGGGTCATCAGGATATGGCCACGCTCAGCTAATTGCATCAGCCTCACTCCCGTCTCCAGATGCACCCCATACCGCCGCAGCGGCTCGGCCTGCCCCGGCTCTATTACTTCGCCCAGGTGCAGCCCCAGCCGACAAGCCACCCCGCTTTCCGACACCATGCGCAAGGCTGCCTGCACTGCCTCCGAGGGCCGCCCAAACCGCGCCAACAGCAAGTCTCCCACCGCTTCCACCCTCCCCTCCGGCCCGCTCAGCAGCTTTTGCAGTTTCCCCTGCTCCTGCCGGATCAGCTCCGCCGCGGCCTGCAAGCGGCCCGATCCCTTCAGCCTCAACGCTTCCGGAACTTCCAGGCACAAGAACGTTACCAGCGGCCCCGACGCCGTGCTCCTGGGTGCCGCAAGGCTCGCCTGGAATGCGGCCAAGTCGATGCGCAACTCCCTGGCTGATTGATAGCGCCCCCCGGGCGCCTTCTGCAGACACTTCATGACGATCCGCTCCAGTTCCGCCGGCGCCTCGCCATTAAACCGCACCATCGGCTCCGGCTGCCGCTCCACAATCCCCCGCAAGATCTCCGCCCAGTTGCTCCCGCCGAAGGGTGCGCGCCCCGTCGCCATCTCGTAGAGCATCACTCCCAAACTGAACAGGTCGCTCCGCTGATCCACCGGCTTGCCGGTCGCTTGTTCGGGGCTCATGTACCCCGGAGTTCCCATTATCTGCCCGCTTTCGGTCTCCAACACCGTCGTCCGGCTATCACCCTCCGCGCTCGACCGCGGTTGCATCCACTTGGCCAGCCCAAAATCGAGCACCTTCACCACGCCACTTGCCGCCAGGCTCACGTTGCCCGGCTTCACATCCCGGTGAACAATCCCCCGGGCATGCGCCGCTTCCAGTGCTTCCGCTACCCGCAACCCGACCTCCAGCACTTCATCAAGCTGCAAGGGTGCCCCGGTTAAGCGCTCCCGCAGTGTTGGCCCCTCCAGCCACTCCATCGCAATGTAGGGACGTGCCTCCTCAGTCTCCGCGACATCATAGACCGTGCAGATGTGGGGGTGCGCCAGTGCCGCGGCCGCACGCGCCTCGGAGAAAAACCGCTGCCGCCGCGCGGCGTCGTGGGTGAACTCCTCCGGAAGAAACTTGAGCGCCACGAAACGCTCCAGGCGGGTGTCCTGCGCGAGATACACCTCTCCCATGCCCCCGGCGCCGCAGCGCCGGATCACCCGATACGGCCCTATACGCTCGGGAACCACGATTTCACCCTCGCCGAATTCAAAGAATCTATCAAGCTCAAAGACGACTAGCTCAACCGCAGCGAATTGCGCCAAAAGTTTTGTTACCCGGCAGGGGGTTGAAAGATCGGCAAAGGCATACGTTGCGCCAGAAGTAGGGTTACCGTGGCCGAATGGATAAAAATATGAGTCAATCGACCCGGACAGAGGTTTTGGAGAAGTTGCGGCGGCGTTATCAAACTGCCGGCGCCGAGCATAAGCGCCAGCTCATCGACCAGGCGGTGGCGTTGTTGGGCTATCACCGCAAATCGGCGATTCGGGCGTTGGGCCAGCCGGCGGTGGCACGGGGTTCACGGATCCTGACGGGGCGGCCGATAGAGTATAAGTCGAGCCTGTTGGTGCCCTGGCTGAGGCCGATCTGGCAAGCCACCGACTATGCGTGTGGGCGGCGCCTGGTGGCGATGTTGCCGGAGTGGATTCGGGCCTACGAGCAGCACGAGCGGCGGATGCCTGGGGAGGTGCGGGAGAAGCTCTTGTTGGCCAGTGGGCGGACGCTGGACCGACTGCTGGAGCCGTTGCGGGCGCAAGGGACGGGACGGTCGCTGACGCGGCCGGGCACGTTGTTGCGGCAGCAGATCCCCATTCGCGGGAGCGTATGGGAGGAAGACAAAGCCGGGTGGTTGGAAGTCGATACGGTGGCGCTGTGCGGGGGGAGTGTGGCTGGGGAATTTGTCTGGATGGTCGATGCGGTGGATTACGCGACGACGTGGGTCGAATTGCGAGCGATGTGGGGCCGAGGCCAGGTCGGGACCTTGGCGGCCTTGCAGGATCTGGAAGTGGGCCTGCCCTTTGCGTTGTTGGGTTTGGACAGTGATAACGGGGGAGAGTTCCTCAACTATCACTGCACCCGATACTTGCCGTCTTTCATGCCGCTCACGGTGCGCCCGCCCAACTTCACATCGAAGACAATCTCCGGCCGCGGAATTTCCCACGGGTTGCCCAGGCGCAGCCACTTGTCCGTGACCTTCCGCTTGCCACCCATCCTGCAAGGCTTGGGCGGAGATGCCGAACTCATAGTGGATCCCATAGCCCAGGCTGGGGACACCCAACGAGGCCAGGGAATCAAGAAAACACGCTGCCAGTCGCCCCAGACCACCGTTGCCCAGACCCGGCTCTTCTTCCTGCTCGAGCAGGACGTCCAGGTCCCAATCAAGCTCTTTCAGAGCTGCCTTCACCTCCTCACAGATCCCCAGATTCACTAGGTTGTTCCCCAATTGCGGCCCCATCAGGAACTCCGCCGAAAGATAACAAACCGTGCGGCTGCGCCGTTGATAATAAGTGCGCGCCGTGTTGGTCCAGCGATGTAATAAACGGTCGCGGACGACGTAAGCGAGGGCCATGTACCGATCGTTGGTAGTCGCGACTTCCGGAAACTTCGCTTGGAGATAAGCCAGGTTGTGGCGAAGCGACCGGGCGATCGCCGAAGGACTCAACCCAGTGCGAGCGGTTTCGGCTTCGGTCGTTGGCGTCGTCACCGAAGGAAACGATCTTCGTTTCATAGTAGTTTGGCTAAGGTGATCCAGGCCGAGATTCGGATACTCCCACCTGGGTGTCAATGGACACTTTCGCAGCCAACTCATGCCTTCTGCGCCCGCGATTGATATCCACAACCCCCGCACCGTCGGCTGTGAAATCTGACGGTCCGATGGTCCCCGCACAGCCACCGTTCAGGGTTCTAGAAACTCAACAGCAATTGCCAAATGTACATGTTGCCGAAGGCGTCAATGTCCTCCCAGATCTTACGCACGAGCTCAGGGCTGCCGGTGATCTCGGGCAGTTCCTTGACGCGCTCTTCCCAAGGGAAGCAGACGCCTGACCGCACGCGCGGCTGCGGACGACCATTCATGCCATTGACCTTCTGACGATCCGCTACCGACGCCGGCAAATCACACGGCGGTGTCGCAACCGGCGTCTTGTAGGTGCCTGCACCATAGACGCCGTCTTCGCGCGCCGTTTGTGTCATCACGCGGATGTTCTCAATGCTGGTGTCGTCCTGCATGATGGCCCCAGCGTCCATGATGTAGCCGCCTTCACGGGCGACCTCGTCAATGACTCTCCTGCAGAAAGCACGCACCTCGTCTGGCTTGCCGTAGCTCAGCAGCACATTGGGGATGCCGCCGCTGAGCGCGAACTTGTCATGCAGCTTGCGGTGCGCGTGGAAGATGTCGTCCTGATCGCAGTGGAAGACGATGCTGCGGTCGGGCAATTCCCGGAAGGCATCAAAGTGGTGGTGCCATTTGCCTTCGGCGTAGAATAGCGTCTGGTGCCCGTTCTTCCAGAACTCCTCAATGATGGGCCGGAGCGTCGGCCAATTGTGGGAGGCGAATGTCTTCGGGTTGACAAACGGCACGCAGCCGCGATGCATCCAGAAGCCGATTGGGACTTGCTTACCCGCATCGGCGGTGGTCAAGCCCACGTGGCACAAATGGGGCATGAGCGCCTCGCAGGCCTTGAGGACTTTGTCCGGTTGCGTCTGCATGTCCAACGTCAGCCCGACATAGCCACGCAGCTTGTCGGCCAGTATGTCAAAAGGCGCCTTGAAGATGCCTGCGATAGCCGAGGCCGTGCCGCACTCAGAGCGGAGCCGCGCGATCTGGGGGCCGAAGGCGTAGAAATAGGAGAGCATCGCCATGGCGCCCTTCACGAATGAAAGATTGTTCCGATAAGTGGAAGGCTCGCCGATCTTGCTGACCTCCGTGGAAACGCGCGGCAGCCAGACATTGTACAGGAAGCCCGTGGGGTCGGCGATCAGCGCATCGTATTCGTCCGCGCGCATCCAGGCCTGGTCCTCCGGCGGCTCGATATAGTTAAAGCCCGTCGTATGCGGGATGTTGATACCCGGTATGCCGTAATACCGCAGCCCCACGGCCTGCGCGAGCCCCGTCCAGACATAAACCATATTCGGCACGATGGCCTCCCAGCCAAAATCCTTGGCTGTCTTGATGGCTGCCTCAAAGGCCTTGTTGTAATCGTGGGCCACCTCCTGGCAGGTGTAGCCAGCGTACTTGGCAGTGAACTCCGCAACGAAAGGCCGGAGCGGGATCATGTCCGGCTTCTCGTTGCGCATGGCGGTGATATAGCGGTTGAGGCGTTCCTGGTAGAGTTGTTCCGTGTTCATAAGGCTGCGAAGGAGCGTAACCGCCGGCCAGCCTTGCGGACTAGCAAAATCTCATACCAATCGGCCTGACAGCAGTTCTCATTTTGGGTTCGGCCAGGAGTTTAAGGGGGCCGGGGGGCGGGGTTGACGGGACGGTTGGATGAGGCCACCCGCAGATTGTTTCATTTTGTACGGGACTCACAGCCCCCTTTCGAGTATCCCGGTCCCGGATG
>OBLW0100001750.1_pt1 | contig 18106 bp, 12 predicted proteins | sample 1520161 | NCBI WGS metagenome assembly OBLW01 (sample SAMEA3539309, study PRJEB22396) | soil metagenome | biome: tundra; feature: field; material: soil | place: USA | collected 2010-05 | depth 0.15 m | reverse complement strand
TCGTCGGGTCGAGCTTCAACGGCCTGTCCAGCGTGAAGCCGTCGGCGAGCCCGGCCGCGGCGACCAACCTCACCCCCACCTATGGCGGCATCACCGGCAGCACGAACATCTGCGCGGACGCAAAGGCGTTCGCTCCCTGACCGTGCCACCAGGGCGGGCAGCGGGACTTCGCTGCTTAGCTGCCCCCGCCTGCCAGGGCAGGGGCCGAGCGTTCTCGTTCCGCGTCCACATCTGGGCTCCGGCCGCCCAGCACCGAAACCGCCAGCCACGCCCACAAGCCCAGCGGGTACATGAAGTAACCGAACCGGGTGGCCGGGGCCAGTGTGAACATCAGGGCCAGCCCGATGATGAGCCGCCACGTGGCGGAGGGGACGTCCCGTGGCGGGCGGACGATGAGCGACACGATGATGCCCAAGCCGGACAGGGCCAGCGCCGCGACAGCGATCATCCGGCCGACGTGCCCGGTGTCGGCGAGCAGGTGTCCCGGCAGCGGGCTGACCGCCTGCGATTTAATGCTGGCCAGGCCGAGCGGGAACAGGACGGTGTTCTGCACCAGGGTGCGCGGCCAGAGCGCGGCCACCGGGCCGATGAAGGCCGCCGCCGAGGCGAGGGCGGCAAGCGCGAAACGGGCCGTCGACCGGCTGCCATCCCGCACGGCGAGGAGCGTCATCGCGACCACGAGCCCGGGCCACGCGGTCGCCTTGGTGGCCGCGGCGAGCCCGAGCACGATTCCAGCCAGGACCGGGCGGGGCCGCCGCCACAGCAGCGCGAAACCCAGGCACAGCAGGGCGAGCACCGGCACGTCGGTACCGCCGACCGTCAGCGAGAAGGCGATCACCGGCGTGGCTGTGACCAGCGCGGTCCAGCGGAGCACATCCCGCGCGCCCGCCAGGGCCAGGGCCAGCCCGAACGCGGCGACGAACACCAGGCAGAACCAGATCCTGGGGTCCGTGGGCAGCCCCTGGCCGAGCAGCACCCGTGGGAGCCCGAACAGTGTCATCACCGGCAGGTACGGGTTGTAGATGTTCGGGTCGTGCGAGGCCGCGAGGACCGAGGGGGCCTCGTAGGGGGAGCCGTGCATCATGAGCAGCCGCGCGCTGCGGGTGATGACGCCCACCTCCGGCTGCCACCGGCCCTGGATCGCCAGCACGGACAGTGGCGCCGCGAGCGCGCCGCCGAAGCCGAGCACCAGGGCCAGATCTACGCTGCGCGACGACTTCCAGGCCAGAAGGGCGACGGCCGCCAGCAGGTACGCCGGAGCCGCGAACAACCCCCAAAGCCGCTGCGGCGCATAGTGGCTAATCAGGCCAAGCCCGCCAGCGAAGGCGGCGCACCCCGCGAATGTGGCGGCCAGTACGGGCCGCGGGATCGTGGTCGGCGAGTACCAGGTCACCCGACGCGACTCACAGCCGCGTGGCGGCGCCAGTCCCAGCGTGAGCATAGAAATAAACCCTCCACTGAGAAGATCCTAACCAGACGCCGAACTTCTGCCCCGTCGGCACCCCGGAACTGCCCAGCCTTCGGCTGACGAAACTCAGATAATCGGCGGGCGCCCCGCACGGGTCATCCGCCATACCGTGCGCAGCGACATGCGCCGACGCCACCCAGGGTTCATCCGCCACCCCTCGGCAAAGCCGCCCAGCCACGCTCGCAGCACATCAGCCGAATGTTCCCGCAACACGGTCAGCGCAAACCAGTCAGTTAGGTACAAGACGGCCAGCGGCCAGGGGAGATTGCGGCGGGCCAGCAGCACCCGGTTCCGCCCGTCGAGCCGGAAGAACGTAGCGTGGCGGGCATTTGGCAGCGCGTGATGGCACATCTGCGCGGCCGCGTCGTACTCGATCCGGTACCCCAGGCCGAGGAGCCGCCAGGCGAGGTCCGTCTCCTCGTGCGCGTAGAAGAACACCGCGGGCAGGCCGCCCGCCTCCAGGTAGGCCGAGCGGCGGATGGCGCAGGCTCCGCCGGCGAACGTGGTCACCGGGGAGGACCGCTCCGGGTCACCCGCGCGCAGCCGCGGCACGTGCCATCGCGCCGACGGGCCACCCTCGGGATGAACGACACGGAACGAGAGCACCGCCAGTTCCTGGTCGCCGGCGAACCGGCTGGCGATGTAGGCGCCGAGCCCAGGATCCGGATACCACCCGTCGTCGTCGAGGAAGAGGACCACATCGCCGGCGCACGCCTCGACGCCGGCGTTGCGCCCGCCCGCCACGCCCGCGTTCTCGGCCAGCCGGACCACGGTGACCTCGGCCGGCGCCGATGGCACGTCGGCGCCATTGCCGACGACGACGATCTCCAGGTCGGTGTGGCGCTGCGCGGCCGCGCTGGCGATGGCCCGGTCGAGCTCGGCCGGGCGGTCACCCATGGTCAGGATCACGCAGGAAAGCTTCACCGCAACCTCCGGGACGCCACGATGGCCACCAGGTGCGCGACCACCATCAGCGCCGCGATGACCAGGCAGCCAATGGTCAGCACGCGAGTGGCGGCCAGCCCGCCGATCACGGCGTCGATGATCGCCGCGATCAGGATCAGCACGCTCAGCTCGACCGCCTGGATGACCCGGTGCAGCCGCAGCCCGGCGGCCAGCCGCCTGGCCAGCGCCAGGCCCTGGCCGGTCGGCGCCAGGGCTTCTTCAGCGTGCGTGCCGCTCAGGCCGGCCTTGGCCCGGGCGACGATCACATTGTCGGTTTCCGCCTTGATCAGGGCCGACAGCAGAGCCGCCGCGATCCCTGCGGTCACGTAGCCGCCGACCATGGTGAGGTGCCCCTGCGCCCGGATGCCCAACCCGGTGAGCAGGGCCGCCTCGCCCAGGTAATGGCCGATCCCGTCCAGGTACACGCCGGTGGCCGAGGTCCGCCCGCTCCACCGGGCGAGTTCCCCGTCGGAGCAGTCGAACAGCAGGTACAGCTGGATCAGCAGTGCCGCCACGATGGCCGTGGCCAGGCCGCCGAATGCGATCACCACGCCGGCGGCGATGCCGCAGGCGATGAACGCCAGGGTGACCGCGTTCGGCGACCAGCCGAGCCGGGCGAACACCCACGTCGCACGCGGCGAGATGCGCCGCATGTACAGCCGCCCGGCCCAGTGCTCGTCGTTGAGCCTGTCGATCACCGACGGCGGCTGCCCGGTGGCCTTCAACTCAGCCAGTGATGGACCGGACATACTCCCCTACCCGCTGCGCTGCCTCAGTCTCGGTCAGGCCGAGGCGCTCCAGAATCGTGTACCGCCCGGGCCGGGTGCCCGGCGCGCAGACGACCGCCTTGGTGAACTCCGCCTCCGACAGCCCCAGGTCGCCTGGAGTCCGGGGCAGCCCGTGCCGGGCCAGGCACGCCGAGATGAGCTCCCCCTGACCGGTGTCACCGCGCAGGTGCGCACAGAACAGGGCGCCCACCCCGGCCAGTTCGCCGTGGCTGCTGGTGCCCGGATAGAGCTTGTCGATCGCGTGCATGATCTCGTGGTCACCACCGCTGGCCGGGCGGCTCGACCCGGCCACGGTCATGGACATCCCAGACAGGATCAGCGCTTCGGCCAGCACCATCAGGAACTCGTCGGAGGCTACCGTGCCCGGCTGGTGCAGCACCGCGTGCGCGGCGGTGCGCGCCAGCGTGACCGCCAGCCCGTCCAGCCGCTCCCCGGTGTCCGCCACGGCGAGTTCCCAGTCCGCGATGGCCGACAGGTTGCTGACCACGTCACCGATCCCGGCGCGGACCAGGCGTTCCGGCGCCGCGTGCACACGATCCAGGTCCACAATGACAGCCACTGGCGGCGCCACCCCGTAGGAGCCCTTGCCCGACTCATGCTCCAGCGAGCTGACCGGCGAGGCGATCCCATCATGGGCCAGGTTCGTCGCGACGGAGATCATCGGCACGCCAGCCATGTTCGCGGCGAACTTGGTGACATCGATGGTCTTGCCGCCGCCGATGCCCGCCACCGCCTCGTAGGCGCCGGCGCGCAGCATCTTTCCCAGGCGCACCCCGGTGTCCACGGTTCCGTCATCCACCCGGAAGACTTCGGCCGCGCCGAGTTCCAGCTGGGCGATGATGCTGTCGCCCTGGCTGGGCCCCACCGCGATGGCGACCCGGCCCTCGGTCGCGATCCGCCGGTCAGCGAGGAGCGCGCCCAGCTCCGCGATCGCGCCGCGCCGCACGTCCACGACCAGCGGCGCGGGAATCAATCGCGCAAGCAGCGGCATGGGCATCCTCTCGCGTGGCGTGCGGTGGTTTCCGGAGAGGGGAAACAGCAGACCACGGCTGCGCGAACGGCAGCCACCCGCCAGACTAAGGGGCACAGGCTAGCAGTGGGCGGCGATATCCCGGGCCCGGCGCAGATCCTCGTGGTTGTCGACCTCGACCCAGTCGAGAGCGCCGATCGGCGCCACGGCGACCGCCTCACCACGGTCGGTGAATTCCTGGTACCCATCCTCGTAATAGAGGCCTGGATCCCGGCGCCAGGTCGCCTCGAGCGCGCTGGCCAGCGGGACCGCGGCGGCCGGACCGATCAGCGTGGCCCCGATGTACTCCCCCGAGGCCTGCGCCGGGTCCATCTGCTTGGTGATCCTGGCCAGCAGGCCGCGCTCGTCGAGGACCACCTTCATCTCCTCGTCACCGAGCCGCTTGACGTTGTCCACCGCCAGGATGAGGTCAGCGGATCCGCCCTCCGCCTGGGCCGCCAGGAGGGTCTTCTCCACGCTGACCGGGTGCACGGTGTCGCCATTGACGAGCAGGACGCCGCCGGCGAAGTACTCACGGGCCAGCCAGAGCGAGTAGGCGTTGTTCCATTCCTGTGCGCGATCGTTGTGCACCAGGGTGAGCGTCACCCCGTGGGTGGCCTCCAGGCCTGCTGCCCGTTCGCTGATCACGTCCGCGCAGTGGCCCACCACGATCACCACCTCACGCAGCCCCACCGCAGCCAGGTTGCGCAGCGCGATATCGAGGATGGTGGTCTTCCCCGCCACGGGAAGCAGCGTCTTCGGCAGCACGTCGGTGTCGGGCCGGAGCCGTCGCCCGGCACCGGCAGCCAGCACCATGCCGATCACCGGCGCTCTCCTTCGCTGATACGGGGCTCCCTGACGGCGAGCCATCCGGACACGCTGACCCTGCACAAGAGCCACCCAAGATACGCCGTCAGCGCCAGGTAGGCGAATGTGACGAAACCGAGCACCGCGGCGAGCCCCACCAGCACTATCCGGCCGTCCCAGCCCAGCCCGGACGGCTGAGCGGGCCACCAGGTCTGCTGCGAGGCCCGGCGCGCGACGTCCAGCTGGCGCAGAGCCACGACGCTGATCATCCCGAACATCACCGGCCCCGGCACGCCGCCGGAGAGGCCAAGCGCGACGAGGAAGATGTACTGCCCGGCCAGCAGCACGAGCGGCACGAGCCAGTCAAAGCGGCCATCGTGCGGATGGCCGGCGCCGGGAGCGGCGAGCAGCAAGGCCGCGACCGGGGCGAGCACCAGGACGCCGGTCAGATTGCCCATCCCGAGCGCAGCCAGCAGGACAATCGCGGACAGTCCGGCCAGCGCAGGAGGCAGCGGCATCAGCTGGCCATGGACGAGCCTGCCGACCAGCCGTGCGGCTGGCCCGTCGTCCCGGCAGGCGGCGATGCCGCTGGCCGGCCTGCCCAGCGCCCAGATCCCCTGGGCCAGTGCCCATGCCGCGGCGACGGCGCCCCAGACAATGAGGGCCAGGAAGGTGATCCGCGCGCCCCAGAGCGGTGCCGTCACGGCGATCACCACGGTCCGCTCCCCCGTCGACAGGGCGATCAGCCGCCCCGCCAGGAGCGACAGCCATGAGCGGGCCGGGAGTTCCGCCACCCGGGCATGCTGGCCCCGGGCCGACGATATGCGGGAGGGCGGGTTCTGGGCCGCCTGGTTCTGCGCCGCCTGGTTCTGGGCCGCCTGGTTCTGCGCCGGCGGGTTCTGGGCCGCCTGGTTCTGCGCCGGCGGGTTCTGGGCCGGCCGGATCCGGACCGGCCGGCAGAGCCGGGCGAGCCGGCCGATGGAGAGCGTGATCGCCGCGTCGGTCGCCAGCAGCCAGATGCCATGCCGCTGGCTGGCGCGCGCACCCACCGCGAGCCCCGCGTAGACCGCGAGTTCTCCCAGCGCCGCGCCGATACCGCCTAGCCAGCCCTCCCAGCCGGCCAGCACGGGGCCAGCCAGCACGGGGCCAGCCAGCACGGGGCCAGCCAGCACGGGCGCCGCCGCGACAGCGGCCGTCGCGTCACCCGGAGCGAATTCCCCGGCGTCGCGGGCGGCGAGAAGCTGGGCGCCGATCCGGCGGGCCAGGTACCCGGCGCACAGCGCCAGCCCCCCGGTGACCGCGGCGAGCCGCGTCCCCGAGGTGAACCAGGCCGCGGCGCAGAGGCTGCAGGCCAGACCGATCCCGGTGAGCGCGTTCGGAGCCAGTGATCGGCGGGCCGCCCAGCCGGCCATCCGGGCAGGAAGCACGCCGACGGCTGCGACCACGGTCATGCCCGCCCTCCTCGTGGTCCGCCAGCCAAGCCGGTGATCCGCTGATCCGAGACTTTCCGTACCCGCCCCGCTACGCACCGTACCCTCCCGGCGCACATCGGTGCTGCTCGCACGGCCAGGTCCGGCCGGCCCGGGTAGAGTCCGCCTCATGCGGACGGTGGCGGTCGTGCTCGCGGGCGGCTCTGGCCAGCGGTTCGGCTCCGGACTGCCGAAGCAGTTGCTCCCGCTTAACGGCCGGACCCTGATCGAGCACTCGGTCGCGGCCTTCGAGGAGGCCCCTGACGTGGCCGCCGTCCTGGTGGTCATCGCTACGGGGCACTCCAGGCAGGTAGCCGAACTGCTGAAGGCCGGCGGCTACCAGAAGGTCATGGGCGTCATCGAGGGCGGCGCCAGCCGCCCTGATTCCACCCGGCGGGCCATCGCGGAACTGTGTCGCACGGAACCGGGCCGCACGGAACCGGGCCCGAAGGAGTGCGACGTGCTCTTCCACGACGCTGCGCGGCCACTGGTCGACCAGCGCATCATCGCGGACTGCGTGCGTGCGCTGCGGACGCACGAGGCGGTCGGCGTGGCGGTCCCGACGTCCGACACGATCGTGATCGTGGACAACGACGTCATGACGTCGATGCCACGGCGGGACAGGCTGCGCCGCTGCCAGACACCGCAGGGTTTCCGGCTCCAGGTGATCCGCCGCGCGTACGAACTCGCGCAGGCCGATCCGGCCTTCACCGACCTGGCTTCCACTGACGACTGCGGGGTCGTGCTGCGCTACCTGCCCGAAGTGACGATCGCCGTGGTGCCCGGGAGCGAGCGGAACCTGAAGATCACCTACCCGGATGATCTCAGGGTCGCGGAGTCTCTGCTCAAGCACTAATCCAGCCTGTCCCGCGGCGGCGCGTTCAGCCGCCGGCTCAGCTCGTTTGCGCACGTTTGCGGCGACATTTACCTCAACAGTGGCAAACTGTTCCTCTTCCGACGATATAAACCCCGTGGTTTGATACGGTCCGTGTCTCCAGGAACACGGGGGCCTGGGAGACCAAGCCACAAGTCCTGGAGGTGCGTGCCCCGTGCCGGCGCTCAGCGTTGTGGTGCCGTTTCGCAACGCGGAGCGGCACATCGGGGCGTTGCTTGAGTCCATTGCCAGGCAGACTTTCACTGACCTCGAAGTCGTCATGGTCGACGACGGGTCCGCCGACGGAAGCACCGTCATCGCGAAGAGTTACGCGACCCGCGACCGGCGGTTCCACCTGGTCCAGCAGCACGACCAGGGCAGCGGCCCCGGACCGGCCAGAAACACGGGCGTGGCCCACGCCACCGGCACGTACCTGGCATTTGCCGACAGCGATGGCCTGGTCACCCCCCGCGCCTACGAGTTGCTTACCCGTTCGCTGGCGGAGACGGGCTCGGACATGGCCTGCGGCGGCGTCGCCCGGATCGGCCCCGAGGGAATCAGCGCACCCGGAGCGCACGAGGAACTGTTCCGCAAGACGACGCCGCGCACGCACGTGTCCCAGCGCCCCGCCTTGCTGCAGGACCAGACCTGCTGGAACAAGGTCTACCGGCGGTCGTTCTGGGACTCCCGCGGGCTTGAGTTCCCCGGCCCGGTCGATGCGGTCGCACCCGTCATGATCCGGGCTCACGTGCTCGCGTCGTCCGTGGACGTTCTCCGCAACCTGGTCTACTACTGGCGGGATCCCGGCGATCCCTCCGCCGCGCAGCCCGCCGACCAGATGCCGGACATCGAGCAGCGGATGGCCGCCGTGGCCAGCGTGGATTCCTTCCTCCAGGCCAGCGCGCCCGCGCTGAAGCCGGCCTACGACCGGGCCGTGCTAAACGGCGACCTCACCAGGCTGGTCGCTGCCTTCGAGCTGGCCGACGCGGCGGAGCGGGCCCGGATCGCCGAACTCGCCGCCAGCTACCTGCGCGATGTAGAGGACTCTGCCTACCGGGACGTGCCCGCCATCCGGCGGCTGCACTACCACCTGCTCAGCAATGGACTGCTGGCGGAACTGCTCGAAGTGCTTCGCTTCGCCCGGCGCGGCGACCTCCCCGACACCCCGGTCCGGTCGCGCGGAGACCGCCGGCTGCGGTGGTGCGCCGCCTATCCGTTCTTCCGCGACCCGGCGCTCGCCATCCCGGACAAGGTCTACGACGTCACCAGCGAGATGACGCTCAACGCCTGCCTGGACACGGTCACCTGGCGTGAAGGCAGGCTGCGCATCGAGGGTCACGCGTACATCCGCCATCTCAGCTCGGCCACCAGGGACGAGTGCACCATCCGGGCGACGCTGCGCCATGCCCGGGCCCGCCGGACCATCCGGCTCCCGGTGGAGCACATCTTCCGCCCGGACGTCACCGCGCTTTCTCGCCACGGCGCGGTCAGCTACGACTGGTCCGGCTTCGCGGTCGAGATCGAGCCGCAGCGGCTGGCCACCCTGCCCGGCGTGTGGCGCGCCGCGAACTGGGAGCTGATAGTGCAAGTGACCGGGCCGGGGATGCGCCGGAAAGGCCCGGTCAGTAGCGTGCGGCCCGGCTCCGCGCAGTGGCCCGAGGGCCGCTGGGTCACCGACAGTGTCTGGGTGCAGCCCGCGCCCGAGCAGGACGGCCGGTTCGTCATCCAGGGCCGCCGGGTCACCGCGTTCGTGACCGGCTGCCAGCCCCGCGAAGGCGCTTTTGAGATCGAGGGCTGGACCAGCGCGCCCCTCACGGCCGGCGCCACTCTGGTGGTCTCCCCGCGCCAGAGCGGCGCCAAGGCGGTCAAGGTCCCCGCCGAGATACTGGCGCCCGGCCCAGGACCGGCAGCCAAGGACAGCAGCGGCGGCCGGACCGGCTTCCGGGCCCGGATACCGGTGTCCGCGCTGATCATCCCCGCGGACACGGCAGACCCGATCGCCCAGGCGACGCGCGCCGGTACCGAGTTCGCCTGGGATGTCTCGATCAACCCGGGCGGCGGAGCCCCGGTGACACGTCTGGCGAGCGCCCCGGCGGCGGCCGGCCCGCGGCTTGGCCACGGCGCGCGGGAGGTCACCGCCATCGTCACCCACTTCGGTTACCTGTCCCTGATCGAGCGCGCGGCCCGCCCGGCAATCACTGGACTGGACTGGGCTGGTCCGGACGGGCAGGCCGGGCAGCGGCTGGTCCTGCGCGGGGACCACACCGACCCCGCCAGCAGGCCGGACGAACTCGTTGTGCGGCACACCGGGTCAGGCCAGCAGCACATGCTCCCGCTGACCTGGAATGGGGACGCCTTCGCCGCGGAACTCAGCCCCGGCGCCATGCCCGGGCTGGCTGGCCCGCTGCCGCTGGCCAGTGGCAACTGGCGGTTGCTGGCCCGCGCCGGGCACCACGAGGTAACCGTCGCGGTGGCCCGGCGGCTGCTGCCCGGCCTGCCCGGCTACCACCCGGCCGGCCTACATGAGGTAGAGGCACAGCCCTACCGGACCGACGCGCTGCAGTTGAACGTGCGCACCGCGCTCGCCCTCGACGAGCGCGGCCGCTACGCGCAGCGGCAGCTGCGCACCCAGGACTACCCGAAAGCCGCCCGCCAGCCGCTGCGCGACCTCGTTGTCTTTGACAGCTTCGCTGGCCAGCACTACTCATGCAACCCGCGCGCCATCTACGAAGAGGTGCGGCGCCGCTACCCGGAGCTTGACTGCGCGTGGATCACCCACGACGGCCAGTTCGCTGTCACCGACGGTGGCCGGGTGGTGCTCGCGAACAGCCGGGAGCACTACGACGTGCTGGCCCAGGCCCGCTATGTGATCTTCAACGACATGCTGCCGCCCTGGTTCCGGAAACGAGACGGCCAGACGTGCCTGCAGACCTGGCACGGCACCCCGCTGAAGCGCATCGGCTTCGATGTCGCCCAGCCGCAGTTCGGCACCGGTCTGATCTACAACGACCTGCTCCGCCAGGACGTCACCCACTGGGACCTCCTGCTGTCCCCGAACGGGTTCAGCACGTCGGTCTTCCGCCGCGCGTTCGGCTACGACGGCGAGATCATGGAAAGTGGCTATCCGCGCAACGACCCGCTGCACGGGTCTTCACACGGGCCGCAGCACGGGCCCGATCGCGAGCAGCGAGCCGCCGCCGTCCGGCAGCGGCTCGGCCTGCCGGACGGCAAGCGTGTCGTGTTGTACGCGCCCACCTGGCGTGACGATGCGGCCATCCGGGAGGGGCGTTACCAGTTCGACCTCCGGCTCGATCTGGCCGCCGCGGCCGAAGCCCTCGGCGGTGACCACGTTCTGCTGCTGCGCCTGCACACCAAGGCACGCCGTGACCCACTCGACGCGGCGGACGGGTTCGTGCTCGACGTCACCCGCTACCCCGACATCACCGATCTCTACCTCATCAGCGACGTGCTGGTCACCGACTACTCGTCCGCCATGTTCGACTTCGCCGGCACCGGCAGGCCGATGCTCTTCTTTACCTACGACCTGGAGCACTACCGGGACAGCGTGCGCGGGTTCTACTTCGACTTCGAGGCCGAGGCACCGGGCCCGCTGCTGGCCACCTCCGCCGAGGTCATCAAAGCACTCCGGGACACCAGCGGAGTCCCGGACAGCTACGCCGGCGCCTACCAGGCGTTCGCCGCGAAATACGCAGCGCTGGAGGACGGCAAGGCGGCCGCGCGGGTAGTCGACAGGCTCTTCCACGCGGGCTAGGGCGTAGGACGACGGCCCGGGATCAGGCTGCGCGGGCTGGTCAGGAAGCCGACCCCCCAGCAGATGTGCATGGTCGGCACGACCGCGGGGATCCGCGCCACCACCCGGGCCGGCGCGCTCCGTGCCGCCAGCGCCGCGACCCCCAGCACGCCTGCCAGGTAGGCCGCGGGAATGATGAACCCGGCGAGCAGCCAGCCCGGGCCGAATACGGCTCCGGCCAGGCCGGCCAGGGTCCCGACCGCGAGCGCCAGCACCGCGGTCGGCGGCGCCAGGTAACGCAGGTTGATTGTGCCCGCATGCTGGCGGGCCACCACCCGGCGCCACCGGCCGTAGTGAAAGTACTGGGCGCCGAGGGCGGCCACGCTGGCCCGCGGCCGGTAGGTCACCCGGAGCTTCGGCTGGAACCAGACCAGTCCGCCGGATAGCCGGATCCGGTGGTTCATCTCCCAGTCCTCGGCCCGCTGGTAGGCCTCGTCATAGCCGCCGACCTGCTCGATCGCGGCCCGGCGGTACACCCCCAGGTACACCGAGTCCACCGGGCCAGCCCGCCCCCCGGTGTGGAACCGTGCCCCGCCGACCCCCGCCTTGGAGGTCATCGCCCAGGCCACGGCCTCCTCGAACGGAGTGCCGCCCTCGGCGGCCATGATGCCGCCCGCGTTGTCCGCGCCCGTCTCCTGCAGAGTGCGGACCGCCTGCTGCAGGTAGCCCGCCGGGATCAGGGCGTGCCCATCGACGCGCGCGATGATCGGGTACCGCGAGGCCTTGATCGCGGCATTGACCGCGGCCGGGATCCGCCCGCTTGGATTGGCCACGACGGTGACGCGGGAGTCAGCGTCGGCCAATCGTTGGGCTATATCGCGGGTCCGGTCACGGGACGGGCCCACGGCGAGCACAACCTCAACCGGAGCGGGGTACTCCTGTGCGAGCACATGCCGGACCGCCTCTTCGAGATGACGCTCCTCATTACGCACGGGCATGACGACAGACACCGGCGTGCGGGTCGTTATCGCTGGCCGCGCGGGCCCGGGCAGGCCGGACGCCCGTGGTGGCTGGCCCCGTGGTCGCTGGCCCGGTGGTGGCTGGCCCAGTGGTGGCTGATGCTGGGGTGAATGGTTCATGTCGGCAGTCACGGTACCGCGCCGGCGGCGGTGGCGTGACCTGTGCGGAGCGACAAGCCCCTGTGGTGGCCTACAAACCGGAGTCCTCAAGCATTTCGGTGACCAGCGCGGCGATCGGGGACCGCTCCGACCGGACCAGGGTCACGTGCGCGAACAGCGGGTGCCCCTTGAGCTTCTCGATGACCGCGACCACACCGTCATGCCTGCCCACCCGCAAGTTGTCCCGCTGCGCGATGTCATGGGTGAGCACCACCCTCGACCCGGAGCCAATCCGGGAGAGAACGGTGAGCAGAACGCCCCGTTCCAGGGACTGAGCCTCGTCCACGATCACGAACGAATCATGCAGCGAACGGCCGCGGATGTGGGTGAGCGGAAGCACCTCGAACATGTCGCGGGCGAGGACGTCGTTGATCACGTCCTGGTTGGTCACCGCGGACAGCGTGTCGAAGACGGCCTGCGCCCAGGGGTTCATCTTGTCCGCCTCAGAGCCCGGCAGGTAGCCGAGCTCCTGGCCGCCCACCGCGTACAGCGGGCGGAACACCACCACCTTGCGGTGCTGGCGCCGTTCCATGACCGCCTCCAGGCCGGCGCACAGGGCGAGCGCCGACTTGCCGGTGCCGGCCCGGCCGCCGAGCGAGACGATGCCCAGCTCCGGGTCGAGCAGCAGATCCAGGGCCACCCGCTGCTCGGCGCTCCGGCCGCGCAGCCCGAAAGCCTCACGGTCGCCGCGGACCAGCCGCACCGACTTGTCCGGGAGCACCCGGCCGAGGGCGCTGCACCCGCCGTGCCCGCCGGTGCCCAGCACCAGGCCGGTGTGGCAGGGCAGCTCGCTGGCCGCCAGGTTCTCGAGCTTCCCGGTGTCGTACAGTTCGCCGATCTCCTCGGCGGTGACGTCGAGTTCGGCCATGCCGGTCCACCCGGAGTCGGCAGGCAGCTCGGCCCGGTACTCCTGGGCGGTCAGGCCGATGGACGCGGCCTTCACCCGCAATGGCAAGTCCTTGCTGACCAGCACCACGTCGTTACCCTCGGCCGCCAGGCTGCGGGCCACCGACAGGATCCGCGTGTCGTTGTCGCCAAGCCGGAAACCGGGCGGCAGCACCTGGGGGTCGGCGTGGTTCAGCTCGACGCAGACGGTCCCGCCCGCGTCGCCGACCGGCAGCTCGGCATCGAGCCTCCCGTACTCGACCCGCAGATCATCCAGGTAGCGGAGGGCCTGCCGGGCAAAGAAGCCGAGTTCAGGGTGGTGCCGCTTGGCCTCAAGTTCCGTGATGACGACGATCGGCAGGACAACGCGGTGCTCCGCGAACCTGCCGATGGCGGCCGGGTCGGCGAGCAGGACGCTGGTGTCCAGCACGTAAGTACGCCGGGCGCCTGGGCGCGCGGCGTCATCACGGACGGTGTCGGTGCTGGCGCTGCTGGGCCGCGTGTCGCGGCGGGCAGAAGAACTGGCCACTCGTTCTCCCCTGGGCGCCGGGGGCGGCGCCGCGGTCGGACACAGAAGTGTCTCCAGGACCGGGACCGGCCCACGAAAGGCCGTACCCCGGCCCTTCGCTCGTCTCGCCTGCGTGCAAAGACACGGAGCTCGAGAATGTCGAGGGCCCTTCCCGGCGGGCGGCTAGGCACCGCCCGTCTGCCTCGACGGTACCCGGGATGGGGCATCCCCCGGAAGACCCACGTTCAAGACCCACGTCCCAGGAGCCTCAGGAGCCGAACCTCCGGTGCCGCGCCGCGTATGAGCGGAGGGCGCGCAGGAAGTCGACGTGGCGGAAGGCTGGCCAGTAGGCGTCGCAGAAGTAGAACTCCGAGTGCGCGCTCTGCCAGAGCAGGAATCCGCTCAGCCGCTGCTCCCCGGACGTCCTGATGACCAGGTCGGGATCGGGCTGCCCGGCTGTGTACAGGTGATCAGCGATGTGGTCGATATCCAGGATCTCGGCGAGTTCCTCGATGCTGGTCCCCTTCGTGGCGTGGTCGTACAGCAGCGAGCGGACCGCGTCGGCGATCTCCTGCCTGCCCCCGTAGCCGACCGCCACGTTGACCAGCAGGCCCGGGGTGTTGGCCGTGGCCTCCGCCGCGTCCTTGAGTACCTGCGCGGTCTCCACCGGCAGCAGGTCGAGCGCGCCTACCGGCTTGACATGCCAGCCCTGCGCCACGAGCTCCTGGACGGTGCCCTCAATGATCCGGAGCAGGGCCGCGACCTCGGCCGGCGGGCGCGCCAGGTTATCGGTGGCGAGCAGCCATAGCGTCACCACTTCGACCCCGGCCTGGCGGCACCAGCCGAGCAGTTCGAAGATATGGTCGGCGCCCTTCTGATGGCCGTCGGCGACATCGGCGAGGCCCGCCGAGCGCGCCCACCTCCGGTTGCCATCCAGGATCACGCCTACGTGCCTCGGGATCGTGCGGGGGGAGAGGGACGCCTCCAGCCTGTGCTCATAGAGCCGGTAGACAAGATCGCGGATCCTCATCTGCACCCTTCCTCCCCTGCCTGGGAACCGTCTCCAAGAATGTCACCATTCCGGCAGGTTCGTGGCACCCCCGGCCAGTCTGTCCCAACCGCGCGCTTCGGTGAGGCTACCGGCGGGCACGCCAACGCAAGCGCACCTTCCACACAGCGTATCTCCCGCGTAACAACACGTAGACAGTCGGGAGCCCGGGAGACGGGCCGTCCCGAACCTCCCGGATGGCGCCTCCCCAGCTGCGGACAGACCACTAAACTGCTGCTTAATGCCTCATAACGTGCGATCCGGCAGACGTTTCCTGCGAGCGGCGACCGATAGGACCCCGATGACAGGGACTATGACGCGTCCGGGACGATGGCGGGGCCATCCGGGCGGGACGCCGTTGCCTGCGCGCAGCCGAATGACGCAATCTGCCGGGGCGCTGCGGCGCGTGATTGGCGCGGTCTGGATTTGGCCGATGCTGCTAACGGCCGTGATCGGCTGGCATGGGATCAGGGCGGCGGTGATGTGGCGCGACGAGCTTGCGACCTGGCAGGCCGCGAGCCGGAGCGTGGCCCAGCTGTGGCACATGGTCCACAACGTCGATGCTGTCCTGGGCGTTTACTACCTCGGGATGCATTTCTGGATGGCGCTGTTCGGTGACTCCCCGGCCGCCCTGCGTGCTCCGTCGCTGATAGCGATGACCGGGACCGCCGGGCTGGTGGCGCTCACCGGGCGCCGGCTCGGCGGTTCCACCGCCGGGCTGGCGGCAGGCATGGTCTTCGCAGTCATCCCGAGCGTCTCGCGATTCGCCCAGGAGGCGCGGCCCTACGCCTTCGTGATGTTCTTCAGCGCGCTCGCCACGCTGCTGCTGTTGCGCGCGCTGGAGCGGCCCCGCTGGCTGCGGTGGGTACTGTACGCGCTGGCTGTCGCCGCGACTGGCGCGTCCAACGTGCTGGCGCTCTGCCTGCTCACCGGGCATGCGCTGTGCGCCGCGATGCGTTGCTGGCGTCCAGGCCAGGATCCGGCTGGACGACGGCGGGAGGTCGCGCTCGGATTCGGCCTGGCCGCACTGGCCGGGGTGACATTGGACCTGCCGGTCATCATCGCGGGGCACAGGCAGACGGCCGAGCAGATCGGTGGCCTGGCCCGGCCTGCGCTCTCGCAGTTGCTCGGGCAGGACGGGGCGGTCAGGTGGTGGCCCGAGCTGTTCTCCTCGACCGCGGTCGCTATCGCGGTGCTGGTGCTCGCCGTAGCATCGCTGCGCGGCCCAAGCCTCAGGGCCAGCGCCTACAGCCTGGCCATAGCGTTTGTCCCGATTGTGGTCGTCTGGACGGCCTCGCAGGGACCGGTTTCCTACTGGTACATCCGCTACCTGTTGTTCACCGTGCCCGCGTGGGCCGTGGCGGCCGGGCTCGGGATCGCGGGGCCGCGCTCGGCGGCAGCCCTGCGCGCGCGCGGCATTGCTGTCGCCGCCATTGTGGCGCTCATCGCCATTCTCGGAATACCGGATCAGCATGCAATCCGGCAGGCCGGGGCGCACAACTGGTGGAGCTACCCCGATCCCGTCGGTGATTACCCGGCCAACTACGAGGGAGCCGCGAAGGTGATCGCCGAACACGAAAGGCCGGGCGACGGAATCGTATTCAAGCGTGACGACCGGTGGATGGTCGACGTCGGCGTTGACTATTACCTGCGCGGCCGGGCGAAGCCGACGGATGTGTTCTTGATCAAGACGTCGGCTCAGGCGGGCCGCCTCACCGCCGTGGAGTGCGCCCACCCGGCGCAGTGCCTGCGGGGAGAACCCCGGCTCTGGATCGTCTACCGGGGATACGAGCGCGATCCGTATGCGGCAATCGAGCCGGCCAAGGCGGCGGCGCTGCGCGCGGCCCGTTACGCGACTCAGCGCATCTACCCAGAAGACGGCATCACCGTCGCGCTCATGACCCGTGAGTGAAGTCCCCCGACGGCAGCGATCAGCGGACCAGGACGGCGGCGGCGCGGAAAGGGAAGCCGTGACTCAGGACACGACGGCGACGGCTCAGGAGGACTCGGCCGCGGCCACCGGGGCCAGACCCCGCCCGGGGTCCTGGGCCAGCCTGCGGGACTGGCTGCGGTCGGCGCTGTTCCGGCCGACTGCGAACGGTCCCCTTGGCTGGCGGAAAGTCCTGGCCGGCATCGCCTTCATCGTCGTGGGTGCGGCGATCAGCCTGGCCCGCACCCGTGGCGCCGGGGCGCTGAACACGATCTGGATCGAGGACGCTAATCCCTTCCTCAACAGCGCCCTGCACGACTCCGTACGCAGCACCGTGACCAGTCAGTTGAACGGCTACTACAACGTCATGCCGCGAGTGCTCACGGCCGCAGCGGTCCTGTTCCCGCTCAGCGTGGCGCCCGCCGTGATGTCGATCCTGGCGGCGATGCAGTACGCGCTGTTCGGCCTGATCGCCTACATCGCGAGCGGCCCGCACCTTGGCCGCCGCTGGCTCCGGCTGATCGTCGCGGCACCGGCGTGCATGATCCCGCTCGGGTACACCCAAGTGAACAATGACCTGGCCACCGTCCAGTTCATCGCGCTGTACGGGACATTCTGGCTGCTGCTCTGGGTACCCGGGACGCGCGCCGGGCGGATCCTCTCACCGGTCATCATTCTCAGCGTCACCCTGTCCAGCATCCTGCCCATCGTGTTCGCCCCGCTCGCGCTGGCCCGGTTGCTCGTCGACCGCTCCAAGAACGCCTGGTTCCTGGTTGGCTGCTACGCGCTCGGCCTGGCCGCGCAGATAAGCGTGGGGCTGCGCGGCCTGAGCAACCGGCCCTCGAGCTGGTACACCAGTCCGTGGTGGGTGCTGCGCAACTACGTCGCCAGGGCGGTGCCGCGCGCGATCTTCGGGGAGAAGGCGCTCGGCGGGCCAGGCACCAACGCGGCTGGCATGCCGGTAGCCCTTGACATCGCCAGCAAGGCTGAGCATCTCGCGCTGATCGGGCTCGCATGGCTGGTGGTACTGGCCGTCATCGGCCTCGCCCTGGCGCGGGTAACCGAGCCGCACTGGCCGCTCGCGGTCGTTGCTGGCTTCTTCAGCGTGGCCGTGTTCTTGAGCGAGATCGTCGACAATCTGAGCATCGTGCAGCCGCGGTATGTGATCGCGCCGGCTCTGCTGCTCTACACGGCGATCGTCGCCTTGCTGCGACCGCGCGGGGTCATCCGGGAGGCCACCGCCGAGTCCGCGGCCGGCGCCGCCGGCCAGCCTGGCCGTGCGGGCAGCAGCGGGATCATCGGCGCGTTGCCGCGAGGAGCAAGGCATCCGGCCCGCCTCTGGGCTCCCGTCGCCGTCTTCGCGTGTCTCCTGGCCATCGCGTGCGTCCTCAACTTCCGGGTGACCAACGGCCGCTCCGAGAGTCCAGCGTGGACCAGCGTGGTGGC
>OBLW0100001747.1_pt1 | contig 18120 bp, 7 predicted proteins | sample 1520161 | NCBI WGS metagenome assembly OBLW01 (sample SAMEA3539309, study PRJEB22396) | soil metagenome | biome: tundra; feature: field; material: soil | place: USA | collected 2010-05 | depth 0.15 m | reverse complement strand
GCGGCTCTCCGTTGAGGACTGTGACCACAATATCGATCTTCCCATCGTTGTTTAAATCACCAAATGCCGCGCCGCGGTGTGCGGCCGGAACGGAAAAACTCGCACCCACCTGTGCGCTCACATCCTTAAACACCATGCTGCCAAGATTGCGATAGAGCCCATTGGGAAGCGGATAAGGCTTATGATTCACCTCCATCGAATTGTCGAGAATTGCGGAGCCGGCAGCAAAAATATCCTTGTTCCCGTCGTTATCAAAATCGAAAATTCCGGTTCCCCAGGCGGTGAAGCGCGTTGTCATTGCGGCTATACCAGTCATGTCTGTGACATCTTCAAATTGGCTATTTCCCAGGTTGCGGTAGAGAGGAAAGGTATCACCGAACATCGCAGCGTGAAAGATATCCGGCCTTCCATCATTGTCGAAATCGCGGAAATCGGTCCCCATCCCTGCAACGGTCTTGCCGTTTTCGTTGTAGGCTACGCCGGCCGGGAGTGCGACATCTGTAAATGTCCCATCGCCATTGTTGTGCAACAAGAAATTCGGGAACGTGTCGTTGGAAACAAAGATGTCGGTAAACCCATCGTCATCATAATCGGCAAAAGCGACGCCCATGCCTTTGCCTACATATTTGGAAACATGCGACTGCTGCGAAACGTCGGTGAACGTGCCGTCACCATTGTTCTGATACAAGATGTTAGGTGTTCCGCGATATTCATTGGGAGAGCAATAGTCAACGATGTTGTCCGTCTGGCAAATATGGGCTGTGGAGATCGAATAGTCCAGATAATTCACAACAAATAGATCGAGCAATCCGTCGTTGTTGTAGTCAATCCACCCTGCTGCGACTGACCAAGGCTTGCCCTGTCCCGGAACAATGCCACTGACTCCTGCTTTCTCCGTCACATCAGTGAATGTCCCGTCGCCATTGTTATGAAAGAGTTGATTACGGTTAAATCCGGTCACATACAGATCCACAAATCCGTCATTGTCATAATCACCTGCCGCAACGCCCATTGAGTAACCAACACCAGCCAGGCCAGCCTTTTCGGTGACATCAGTGAAGGTTCCGTCGCCATTATTGCGAAAGAGTCTGTTGTAGAAATTGGGGGCGCTCTTTTTCAAAGACGGAATTTCCGCCCCGTTCGTAAAGAAGATGTCCAGGAGCCCGTCATTGTTGTAGTCGAAGACCGCAACACCGCCAGTCATTGTCTCTATGGCGTAGCGCTGGGGACTGACGCTGTTCTTCAATACGAAATGTATCTTTGACGCGTCGATTGTGTTCTCGAAGACAATTGGCGAATCAGCGGATTGCCCAGTGGCGGATACCCTTTGCCCGGCCCCCTGAAGTTGATTCTTGTCATCCTGGGAGGAATTCCGCAATATCGGCAACGCCCGGGAGTTCAAAGTTTTCGCGCTCAGAGCCGCCAAGCCGGCTACAAAGTCACGTCGCGTAATTGCCAACGTCGTTCCTCCCCAAGAATACAGCCGTCTCACCGGGAGTCGTCTGCGCGGCAGCGCTCCCTTCTTTGAAATGAGATTTTTGTGTAACCCGTCCGTTGCATTTCGAGCCAAGTTCAAGCACTCATGCAAATGAATATATACTTTTTGGAGTTCCAGGCCGTCGTTCCCGGTTGGTTAAGCCGACGTGAGAATGTTTGCAATGCTTGAGCGTCTCGGGTTCCACAACACCCCGATCCATTGCCTGGCTGCCGATGGCACTACTTGCCGTCCACAAAGAACACGCTCAAACAAGGTAACAGGCCAGATGAATTCACCTGGCCTGTTGGTTGGAGTTTCAGGCTGAATTGGCACCTAGAACTGGATCCTCGCCACAATCTCGCCAGTTCTCGGAGCGAAGTTTCCGCCTGCGCCGGAGATGCTGTTCCCCAGGTAACCGAAGCCGTTGGCAATGCTTCCGTCGCCGTTAGTTTGAACAGCCTGGGAGAAATTTCCCGTATTGTTCAGATCCGGATATGCCCAGCGGTTAAAGACATTGAAGAAATCCGCGCGGAGCGAGAATTTCATCCCTTCCCTGATATTGAAGGACTTGCCAACGCCCATCTGTTCGGCGGGATATCTCGGCTTACGGTAATCGTTATAGTAGGGTTTGGAAGTGGAGTAGGTGCCGGCGGCTGGGCTTGCCCAGGCGGCAGGGTTGAGAAAGAACGTGCTTTTTGGGTTACCTGAATGGCTATTGAGACCATGCAGGAAAAGTGGCTGGCCCTTAACTCGATTCGCAAAAACGCCATTGTTGTTATTGCTCGACGGGAAAGTCACAGAGTTCAGTTGGAACGGCGTCTGCGAATTCGGAACCTGCATGGGGAAACCGCTCTGGTAGTGGAAGATGGCGTCGGCTGTCCAGCCCGCTAGCAATGTAGCCTTCCAGCCGCTTTGCGCAAAGCCGAATCTCGGCACCTCATAGGTGAAGTAGAAGTTGAGCATCTGGGGCTGGTCGATCGCCAAATAGGTTTTCTGGCTCTTGGGCGGCAGGGTAGGATCCTGGATCGGTATCGCCGTGGTATAAGTCCCCGTGCTAGAGACTGTTCCCAGATCTTTCGACCAGGAATAACCGAGACCGCCCGACAGTCCGTTGCTCATGCGCTTGGTGACCTTGACTTGTAGCGCGTCGTACCAGGTATTGCCATCACGCTCGTATTCGTCACCGATATTGCCGAATTGGGGAAATGGCCGTAACGCCTGAGCCAAGGTTTGACCGGACGGGAAGCCGGCGTACGGCGCATGGAAGCCTCTCGCCGCCACGGCGGGTGAAGAGATCGCCGAGGTAAGAAGGGCCTGGTCGGCCGGGTTGGTCACATCCAAACCGTTTTGCGCTATAACCGATACGGGCAGTTGGTTGATGACCCTGAGCCCGTCGGATTCAAGCCAGACGCCACGGTTGTCGATGAAAGATGCCGCCACCGACAGATCCCTGAAGATCTCACGCTCGAAGCCAATGGTCGATTGCACAAAACGTGCCGGGCGACCATTGTTGGGAACGATGAAATTTGGGGGCGACTGGATTGAACCCGGACCGGGGTAAGCGCCAGGGTCGAAGTTGATGGCTGTCAGGGCCGCCGCGGAGTACGGTATGCCGTTGGAAAACTGGCCAGCGGAAATGCCATACGAAGGGCTGTTAAGGAACGCTTGATTGAAGCCAAATCCCTGGTTGCTATAGCCAATTTCATTCATGAAGAGTTGCTGGCCGGAGTACATTCCGATTCCCGCATGGATCACAGTCTTCGCATCCAGTTGGTAATTGACGCCCAGGCGAGGCTGAATCATCCACGGATAGAACTTCTCGAAGATGCAGTTGCAGCGCCCGGTCCCGTACCCTTCGTATTCGGTTCCACCCAGCAGCCCGCCAGCCGACGGATTCTTGACGGTCGGACTAAATTGGGTTACCCGGAGGCGCTGTTCTTGTTCCATCTGTTGCCCATCCCAGCGCAGCCCGTAGTTCAACGTGATTTTCTTCGTCAGCTTCCAGGTGTCCTGCGCGTAAATCCCACCCTCCACGCGGTGGAACCACTGAATGTTATCGTTTCCGATGCTGGCGCTGCTCAATTGCCCAAGCGCGAAGCTCGCGAAAGCGTCGCCGAGGCCGGTACCATTTGGGAAATTGCCCTGGGTGGACGGCAGAGACGTCTGACTGGCATCGAAGCCGTAATTTCCGGCTGATTGGTCGTTGTGAGTTCCGAACAACTGATGACGGAGTTCTGCGCCAAATTTGAACGTATGTTCCCCGTGGATCCAGGTTGCGGATCCGGTGGGAGTCCAGTTGTGGTCGATAAATGGAGCGTTGTTGTTTCCCAACTGAGGAACTTGCTGACGATTGGTGTAAAGGCCGTGGATGATCGGGAAGGTGTTCGCAGCGCCGCCTGGCATATTTGCCGCTGTGTTCAGCCCGATAGATGACGCCTTGAAGTCTTGCACAAAAGCATTCTGCGCGGCGACGTGCTCTGTATAGGCGAATCCGCCGTGGAGCACAAGTCTCGGTGTGGCCGTATAGTCCAGGTTCAGATATACCTGCGGGGCGGGGGTCGTATTCCACCGGGTCTGAGCTGCTGGGCCGGTTATGCCGTCAGCCGCATTGAACTTGTTCGATTGCTCGGCGATATAATAGCCCGAGAAGTGCCACGCCTGACCGATCTGGTGATCGATTTTGACGCTCGTCAAGTACTGAAATTTGTCGTTCGGCTGGTTGTTCGGGAAGTTGTTGTTGAGCGCATTGGCAGTGGCCCCCGATGGTTGAGGAATGAAGGGAAGGACCGCCTGCGCCACCGGATCCCAGGTGCTGGGCGCGCCGATATTGTTGTTCGGGAACGGATTGCGGGTCATTCCGCCCGAACCGTCCGTGCACGGCGAGGTCGACTTCGGGTTGTAGACCGCGCCATTAATCAATTGCCGGCCCGTGCAATCTACCATACCCGGAATTGGGTCACCCAAGAGAGCGCTCAGATCGCCATTGCGATAGGCCATCGTGGGAACCGTAATGGTTCCCTGGTTGAGGGTTTGTTTGTTGTGGTACTCCTCGTAAGCGAAGAAGAAGAAAGTCTTGTCGTGGCCATTGTAGAGGTGAGGAATCACCACCGGTCCACCTAGTGAGCCGCCAAAATCAAGCTGGCGCTGCACCGGCGTAATCTTCTGGTTGCTTGTGGCTGAGGTGTAGTTGAAGGGCTGTCCGGCGTCCAGATCCTCATTCTCAAGGTAGTTGAATAACGTCCCGTGCAGTTGGTTGCCGCCGGATTTCGAGGTGTAGGTGAAAATTCCGCCCGCTGACTGGCCAAACTCCGCCGCATAGTTGTTCACCAGCAGGGATTGTGAGGCGAGCGATTCGACCGAGGGCTGGTTCTCATCGGAGATGGCTCCCTTGACCGCAGAGGTGTCGTCCAGACCGTCCATAAAGACGCGATACGTCGCTGCCGGTGAGCCACTGATGTGGATATCGTTCCAGCCGCCCACGATGGTTCCCGGAACCAACGCGGCAAAACTCATCGGGTCGCGTACAGACCCGATGCCGGCGACGTTGAACGGAAGCTCATTCATGTCTTTCGTGGAGACTTCGATATTGTTCTGTATGCTGTCGGTTTGAATCAAAGGAGCATCCGCCGTTACCGTAACCGTCGCCGTACCTTGCCCAACCGACAGTTTCAGGTCGACAGTTGCCGTCTGTCCAACAAAGACGGTGATGCCGCTGCGGACCAGCGTGGTGAAGCCGGCGGCAGCTACCGTTACCGAATAGTCGCCCGCGGACACCTGCGGTATGGTGTAGTTTCCAGTCCCGGTCGTGACGGTTGAGTTCTGTGTGCCCATCGCGGTATTGGTTATGGTTACCCTTGCTCCCGTAACCTCGGCGCCAGTCGCATCGGTGACAGTTCCCGACACACTGCCGCGATCGGTTTGAGCAAAACACAACACGCTCGCGCAGCATAGCACGATGAACATCAGACTCAAATTCAAGTAATTGAGCCAACTTCTTTGTCGCGTCATTTGGCCCTCCTTGGCCTCTCATGAAGTGCAGTGATAGTTGGTGGAAATCGATTCTTCGATCAGAAGCGAGTGCCTCCCCAGTAGTCGAGTCGAACCAAAGCGCTGATTCGATCTCGCTCGGCAGGTGTGCATTTTTACTCACCTCTTCTGATCCAATTCGGCCTCACAATATGCTTCTCGGAAATCGACCACGGAATTTATCATCCGCCATTCGTTATCTCTGCAGGAAACGCCCTTCGTTTACCGCATACCGCAGGCATTTTCAACTGATAGAACACTCTTTTCAGTTGACTTCAGAATTCGACTACCACTCTACGCTCAGCCTTGTCTGTTCCCGCAACGTTAGAATTTGCCTCTAACGGATCCGTATCTCGCTGAAAAAACGCATCATGCATCATCTACGCAGACTTAACAGTAGCGACGTGAAACGCTCGGTCCTGCTTGGCCTTCTCGGATGCGCGCGGTATGAAGCGAACAGAGCCACAGATCCCAGCGCTGTGGGCGGGGTGCAGGTTTGCGTCAGAGGGACGCAGCGTTCAAACCTATCTGCACATCCCTGCCGGACGCATTCTGTATCTGGGCTGGCCCGGCAAACAGATTGCCGGAAATGACCGCTCGGTCGACGGCCTCGCCCAGCGAGATATGCCGCTTCTTTTGGCGAAACTCACATCCGCGAATAAGTACACTTCCGGAGGATGCCTGGATTGCCGCGCGCTCTTCCGTTTTGCCCCACTCCACAAACGTGCAGTCGCTAAAGCCCACAGTACCCTGGCCGGCGATTTTAGCGATTTGATTGCACGGTCCCCAGAAGGCGCTGTTGCTGATGCGAACCACTCCATTATGGGTTGGGCGCACCTCGACCATCGTCGGATCGTCCCCGTGAAACGAGGTGAACTCTCCGTTGGCGATGAGAAGTCCGTACGCGGCGCTCTGTTCCACTAGAATGGCTCGGTTGCAGTCGTCAGCTCCGATGCCCAGAAAATTCCCATTACACTCTCCTGTGGCGGTTTGCACAAATCTGTAACCGACATGGTATCCAAAGCAGAAAGTATTCAGCACATATTCCCAGTCCGCGCGGCCAAAGATGAACGCTTCCCCATTCTCGGTCTGCCATTGATACACCTTGCTGTGCGAATTCCACCAAGGATTGAAATGAACGTTCTCAATGCGGCCGATATCGTAAATGGCGTCGACCCATATACCGCGGCGCAATGGTTGTCCACTGACATTTCGTATATTGTGGCGCTCATTTTGGCTGGCATCGATTCCCTGATAGGGATTGAGCAGTTCCAGATCGAACGCTGCCGGGTTCTTGCCCCGCATCGCAATGGCCCATGGATACGCGACGGGATTTCCATCTGAAACCTGCTCGGGATAATAGATTGTGATACCAGTGACAGAGCTGTTGGTATTCAGCGTAAGAAATGGTTTCCCGTCTTCGCTTCCCCGTCCGGCAGTCACAAATAAGGCGCTCCCGTCGTCTCCTGGTTTGGCCTGTCCACGATCTCTGATTCCGGTATGAGACGGCACACAGCCGAAGGATCCCCTCAGCGTGATGCCGTCAGGAACAGTAAGCGTTCCGCGAAACAAATACCGTCCAGGGGGCGCATAGACGGTTCCACCTCCGGCTTTGTAAGCGGCATCCAGCGCGCGCTGAAACGCAGCGGTATCGTCGCTCACCGCATCACCGGCTGCGCCAAAGCTCCTCACATTCACTGCGTGGGAAGCAGCCAGGCGACCGTTCTCCGCTGCGTGCGCGGCTAACGGGGCATCCAGGAGATTCATCACCCCTGCGGCCGCTCCCAGAGACAGAAGCTTCCGACGCGAAGAACTCCTTCTATCATCGATACTCATCTCTGCCTCATTTCGCAAGCGTTAGCTCGATTGGCGCGGGTCAATCCGCCTCAAGTGTCTTTCCGTTCAGGTTGCTCATCGACGAGGGAGCATCCTCCGGTGCGCGGCCCCATTCCTTATTCGGCCTGTCTCCCATTTCCAGAATCAGTGCCCCACCCTTTGCGATGTCCGAGTGCCGGAACCACGGCTTGTTCAGCGGCTTGCCGTTCAACAGTGCTGATTGGATGTACTTGTTGCGCGGCGAAACATGATTCGCAATGATGGTGAATTCCTTTCCGCCCTTCATCCGGATCGTGCTTTTCTCGAAGATCGGACTCCCAATTTCATACACCGGGCTGCCCGGACACACCGGATAAAATCCAATTGCGCTAAAGACAAACCACGAGGAGGTGGCTCCTCCATCGTCGTCCCCGGGAATACCCAGCGGCCCGTCTCCATACCAAACATCCATCAGCTGTCGCACACGCTGCTGCGTCTTCCATGGCTGCCCGGAAAAATCATAGAGATATGGAACATGAAAGCTGGGCTCATTTCCCTGCGCATACAGGCCAACCAGGCCCGTAGCATCTGGAAACTGACTAAGAAACTGAAACTTTGAGGTTCCGTACTGCTCCACGAATAGCCGGTCGAGCTTTGCGTTGAACGCATCGCGGCCTCCCATCAGGTGAATCAGTCCCGAGATATCCTGCTGGACAGAGAAGGTGTAGAGCCAGGTGTTCATTTCGGTCGAGTAATCTCGCCCTCCCTGTCCACCGCCTAACTTGGGATCGAAATCTTTCACCCATTGCCCGTCCGCACTTTTTGGAGCCATTAAGCCGATTGACGGGTTGAAAAGGTTCTCATAGTTATGCGCCAACTTGTTGAAATAAGCTTCGTCCGACCTTTTGCCCAGTGCTTTCGCGAGCTGCGCAATACACCAGTCATCGTAGCTGTTTTCCAGAGTTACCGATACTGCCTGGCGGCGCTCGGGAGTTACCTCGGGCACGGTCTCGCTTTCTCCCGCGGCCAGCGCCGGAAAGAACCCTTTGTCAAAGTACACGCGGTCCAGATTTGTGAGCGGACCCCGACTCCAGGGAAGCATGGTCGCCTGCGTAGCGCTCTTTCGCATCGCCGCATAGGCTTCCTCGACATCGAAGTCGCGATAACCCTTCGCGTAAACGTCCAGAATAAAAGCTGCCGCATGATGGCCGATCATGACTGCCTGTTCTCCGGCGGCGGAAGGGAAGGACGGTAGCCAGCCACCCTGCTCATACATGCGAAGGTAGGAGCGAACCATGTCTTCCTGTTGCCGGCCATCAAGCAGAAGTTGCAAAGGATGAAGCGACCTGTAAGTATCCCACAGCCCGTCATCTATATAGAAGTCATGCCCGTTTGCATCGTGCACGGCGTAGTCGTAGCCGCTGAAATACCGGCCATCCTCGGTGATATCTGTCATTCGGCCCAGAGAGCGGTAGAGGGCTGTATAGAAAATGGTGCGCTGCCGCTCCGTTCCGCCGACGGTTTGAATGCCTCCAAGCGCGTCATTCCACTCGGTTCGCGTATCCGCCTTCACGCGCTCGAAAGTCCAGTTGGGAATTTCCCGCTGCAGATTTTTGCGCGCCTGTTCCGCACTGATGTAAGACAAACCGACCCGCACCTCGATCCGCTCTCCCGCGGCCGAAGCAGAATCGGTGACAAACCCAATGTGATCGCCGGCCTGTTTCGCGGTGTGGCTCAGATTGCCGCTCTGCCAGGTCTGGTAAGAGTTGAAGGGGCGAGAAAACTCCGCATAAAAATATTCCCGGGTCTCCTTGCCGCTATCTGCGATCTTCCCCACCTGGCCGCCGATGCGCTCGCTTCCCTCGACGATATGGTCGCTCGTCACGGTGAGTTCGGCGCCCTCCGCCATGCTCAGAACCAGGTGCGAGTGCGCACTGGCGGGAAACTTAAATCGGTAATACGCGGCCTGGTGGCTGGCTGTAACTTCGGCCTGAATCCTTCCAGTTTGCAAGTCCACTTCATAGTAATAAGGAGTCGCGGTTTCAAAATCGTGGTCGTACTCCGATGCGTATGCCTCGGCCCGTGTGTCGATTTTGCCCACCGATGCCATCAGCGTCGCGGGACCCGCGGGAAAACCGTAAATCTTGTCCGCAAGATAGCGGTCGGCGATGCCGGGCGTCGTGATCGGAGCCAGCCGCGCCATCCCATGAGGACACTGCACATATGGAACTGTCGCGGTAAGCAACTGCCCGATGCCCCCAATGTTCGGGGAGACGTAATTCACGGGTTCATTTGGGTGTTGCCCCATGGCGGCTAAAGCACTGCCGCCCAGAATGGCCGATAAGATCAACGTAACTGCACTCTTCATCATCATCTTGTCCTTTGTGGGTCTTTCCTCTGGACCCTCAGCGGAGAACAGCCTGGGTTCGCGACGTTATGGCTTTAGAAGAAAAGCAGTTGTCAGGGAGGCCTGCGAAGATCCGCCCACCCAGGCCGTGTAGTTACCAGGCTCGACGACCCATACCCCTTCCGCGTTCCAAACAGCAAGCTGCTGTTGGGGAACATGGAAGGTGACGGTCTTCGTCTCCTGCGGCCGGAGGTGTATCCGGGAGAAACCCTTTAATGTGCGGCCAGGAGTCTCGACGCTGCTCACATCCTCCCGCAGATAGAGTTGGGCCACTTCGTCCCCGTCTCGATCTCCGGTATTTGTAACATCGGCTGTAACTTGGATATCGCCCTTGCTCCCGAGCGCAGGAACCTCGACGGCAAGATGGTCGTAGCGGAAAGCCGCGTAACTCAATCCGAATCCAAACGAAAACAGCGGCTTGCCGTCGTCATCCACATATTTGTAGACTCGCGACGGATCGGAGTTATAGAAATCCGGTAACTGGCCCGTGCTGCGCGGAAAGGTAATCGTCAGGCGGCCGGCCGGATTGTTATCGCCGAAGAGAGTCTCGGCAATCGCCTGGCCTCCGAATTCGCCCGGATACCAAGCCTCGAGGATGGCCGGGACGTGTTCCTTGGCCCAACCGATCGTGAGAGGCCGTCCATTTTCCAACACCAGGACCACAGGCTTGCCCGTAGCAACCGCAGCTTCAAGCAACTGTTCCTGATTGCCCGGCAGATCGAGGTTCGAACGGTCAAAGCCTTCGCCTGAGATGCCCTGCCATTCGCCCAATCCCAGAATCACGACTTCCGCGTCCTTTGCGGTTGCCACGGCCGCCGCAATATCTTTGCCCGCATTGAAGCTGACGGCCGCCTGCGGAACGAGTTTGCGGATCCCCTCCAATAAACTGATGTGCATGCCATTTTCTTCCTTTTCGTAGTCGCCATATCGCGCCACGTCCCCATTGGGTCCAATCACTGCGATATGCCGGATGGAACGGGATAGCGGCAGCAGATGCCCTTCATTTCTGAGCAAGGTCATGGATTGGCGGGCCGATTCGAGCGAAAGAGCAAGATGCTGCGGAGAGCGGTCCACTCTGGCGTGCAGTTCCGGGTCCACCAGCGGATGGTCGAACAGCCCGAGGGAGAACTTGACGCGAAGAACGGACTTGACTGCGCGGTCGATATCCTCCTGGGACAGCGTACCTTCATGCACGCAGTCTACGAGCGCCTTCTGAAAAACGGCATGGTCGAAATCATAGAACTGCATGTCGACGCCCGACCGGATGGCCATGCATGATGCGTCTTTGGGAGTTGCGGCAACGTGATGGGCATCATACAGCCGCCGAATCGCACCCAGGTCGGACAGCACAAACCCCTGAAAGCCCCACTCGTCGCGGAGAACCTTCTTGAGCAGAAACGGATCCGCAGTAATCGGAATACCGTCGATATCGTGGTAGGCGGCCATCGCACCCATCGCATGGCCCTCGCGAAATGCAGGTTCAAATCCGCGCAGCATGACCATGCGCAATTCACGCTCTCCCATGTGCACAGGCGAAGTATTCGTGCCACCTTCAGGAGAACCATGCCCGGCAAAGTGTTTGGGCTCAGCGACCAGGGTGTGGTCTGAGTTCAGACTGTCTCCCTGGGCTCCGCGCACGTAGGCCAAGCCAAACTGCCCTGTCAGAAATGCGTCTTCGCCGAAGTCTTCTTCCACGCGCCCCCACCGCGGCTCGCGCGCAAGGTCCAGCACGGGAGCCAGAATCATTCCCACGCCGGTGGAGCGTGCTTCGGACGCGATGGCAGACCCGGTTCGTTGGGCAATGTCCGGGTTCCACGTGGCGGCCAGATTGATCGGAGCGGGAAATACTGTTCCCGTATCAAAGCCGTGCAGGCCCTCTTCCACAAACAACGCAGGAATGCCTAGCCGATTGTGCGCAATGACCCAGCTTTGGATTGCATTCGATTGCGCCGAGGTCGGATAGGTGTCGTGAATGCCGCCCACCCCAAGATCTCCCCACATCTCCTGCGCCTGGTCCGGTAGAAAGGCTGCGTCCAAGGCCACATGGTCCTTGCCGGTATGCTTGTCTTCAAGGGTTCCGGCCGCCGCATACAGATCGAGCTGCCTGGCTTTTTCCTCCAGGGTCATCCGGTTCAGCAAGTCCTCTACACGCCGCTCGATTGGTACGTTTGCCTGCTGGTACAACGCTCTTGCGGCCACTGCGGGGGTTACCTGCTGAGCCCGCGCTGGAGCGGGCAAAACAGCGGTCATCAAACAGACAGCCGATAGCAAGGCATATCCGTCGACAAACCGTGCCGGGAATTGAGCGCTCTTTCCTCTTCTCCGGCCTGAATCAAGGCACGTCGTTCCACGCAACGCATCGTTCTTGACGTCGTTGTTGGATGGAAAAGAAATCCGTTCATCTCGCTTCTGTTCCGAGGTGAAGTCTCGTGCGCCGATTGAACCCTTACTCGTAATGCCACATCTGTTCATGTTTGCGCCCTGCTTCCAAGTGGTTTTGTCAGCGAGAACCACCCTAATGGAGCGTCCGATGGAATGACAAGGTTAGCGCAACTTCTAACTGGATTCTATGTCAATGAAACTAAACGCCTTGCATCGACAGCGAATGCCTAACGGTAGGTACCTTCAAGAAAGTTTTGCAAACAGGCTGCCGGCAGGGCGATTGCCCGCGTCTGTTGCGACCCCGACAGTCATGCCACGACGTATTGGGTCCGGACGGGAAATAACGTGCCTGCTTCCCTTAAACAGAGTTCAATCTGAAGAAGCCGCCTCTCCGATGAAGGCTCGTCCGAAACACGGTGCAGCCCCTTTCCCGACGATCAAGTGCTGAATCGAGACCCCACAATTCGATCGACATTCGGAGAGTGGAAATCGCAAGAATTGTGGAATCGGAAGAACGTCTCAACGGACACCGGCAGTGCCTTGAAACAAGCGGTTGCGGAGCGTCTGACCATGTTCGGCTAGCGCCACGTATCTACCGTTACAGTCGTTCTTCCTCGAATTGACGTTTATTTTCGTATGCTTGCAGGCACGTTAGCGAGTTGCATAACGTTGTGCCGGGCCGGACGTTCCCATAGAGTGATCGTTAGCAGGTTTGTCAAGCCTGCCGCCGTTGCGCCCTTCGGAATATGCAGGCGCACGTCGCCGTCCTTCCCGGCCCACTCATAGAATCGAACAATCAGTGCATTGCTGTCTTCGGCCCTTTTCACTCCGGTCAGAACCAAGTTTTGTGCTTCCGCTGCGACAAAAGAATGCCTCAGAGGCAGCGTTCCGGCATGAGCATCTACTTGTACGGCCTGCAGTTTCCCAGAGTAGACATTGCGACCGAGGGAATGCGAGAATCGAATTTTCAGCTTCCCACTATGCAAATAGCCTCTACAAACGATTCCCGGATCGCGGAGTTCGCGAAACTAATAGAAAATAAAGGAGATGTCGCGTCTCTTCAAAATCATCTGAAGGATGTGATTGAAGGCGATGCGTTCAAGGGTAGCCACCGTAGCGGCCAGTTTCTCCAATATATTATCGATCAAGCGATAGCCGGCCAATTCGATTCGCTGAAAGAGCGCGTGATCGGCATGGAGTTGTTTGGCCGATCCCCATCGTACGACACGGGCGACGATGCGATTGTTCGAGTAACGGCAAGCGACGTGCGGAAGCGCTTGCTGCAACACTACGGCAGATATGGAACAACCTCGGAATTCCGAATCAGCCTGCCTTCAGGATCATACTTTCCGGAGATCACGCGCGCTCCACGTGACAAGCCAGTTCTGATTGATGCCGCTTCGGCAAATGGGGAGACTGCGCAAATACGCCATGATTCCCCAGAGTCCAATCCGGAGCTTGTGCCCGGTCCAGGAGAATTGGTTATCGATGATTCTGTGCCTGCCCAGGTCGAAACGACACAACCAAAACGCCTCGGCGGATATCGTTGGCTGCTTTTCGGCATCTTGATCGTGGCGATAAATCTCACACTGTGGGGCATCTACTGGAGCCGCCCTTCGCCTACTGAAACTCCACACGTTTCCTCTCTCCCTTGGTCGGCGCTTTTCGGTTCCTCCCATGCCATAGAGCTGATCACTAGCGATCCAAACATAGCCGAGATCCAGGGAATTACTGGCAGCCAAGTCACTGTCTCAGATTATGCCAATCACAATTACATCCCGGAGCACAATAAACTCACGCCCGAACAAAACCATTTCTGCAGGACTGTTCTTCGGGGCGATAACCCAGCCGGGGTCGACGCACCGATTATCGCAAAAGTTGCGGCGCTCGCTCAGACCAGTTCAAGAAGCATAGAGGTCCGTGCGGCCCGAAGAATCCAATTGATAGACTTGGAAACCGATAATAACTTCATTTTTCTGGGAAGCCCCCGTTCCGATCCATGGCATTCCCTCTTCAGCGACCAGTTGGATTTTCGGTTTGAGTACGACAAAAGCTCAAAATCGGAATTTATCCGCAACTTCCATCCGCGCCCAAGTGAGCAGCCGCAATATGTACCAACCGCTCCCGGCTGGGCAACCGGCGATTCGTATTCCATCATCGCTTTGGTTAAGAATCCCGACCAAAGCGGACAGGTCCTCCTTCTTGCTGGGGCGAATGCAGAGGGTACCGAAGCGGCGGGAAAATTTGTAACCGATTTGCCTCGCCTTTCTGCCGAACTGCTCAAATGCGGTGTCGCACCTTCTGGTCCGCTCCGGCACTTCGAGATGTTGCTGCATCTGAATACCATGGCAGGCACTCCGAATAACATTGATTTGGTTGCGTGCCATCTGTTGCCGGACAGTTCCGCCCGCTGACGAATCAGTCCCCAGCAGGCTCCAACTTTCAGAAAATGAGTTCACCTTGGCGCCAATACGCATAGGCCATCACTTTTGAGCACCGGTTGAAGTTTTGCGCGCACCTAACGAAGCGCCACCATTCCAAATGGTCTCGGAAAGCCGCTACTGCCCACCTGTGGCGACGATTATCACGTTTTTGGCTCTGGATTGAGGTATCACAATCAGACGCGCGATTCTGCCGTTCTCCACGTGTGCTTCTACAGTGGTTCGATAAGGCGCGTGCAGTTTAAAGTCCGCGGTCCAATCGTTGGGCCACGCGGGAAGAAGTTGGATGCGTCTGCCGTCGTATTGCATAAGCATCGATTCCAGCGTGATCATTCCTGTGCCGCCGTCGTCGAGGTCCGGTATCCAATCTCCACCTGCTTTCCAAAACCAGAAGAAACGCTGATCCCCATAATCGGTAAATTCGTCGATGACAGCCTTTTTCGCCACAGCAGTTAGTCCCAACAGAGCGGATTGCGGGCCATCCTGGCCCCAGCAGACGTCCCACGGAAAGCGCCGGGCGGCAAACGTGTTCAGCGCCAGGCCCAGATCCGGTTTGCCTACGCCGTAAAGGCGATATGGAAAGACTGTGTAAAGCTCAGGGTTTTCCGCGTTGCTCGTCTTGCCATAGGTTTCAGCCGGAAGAATCGTTGGCGTGCCGGCGGGGTCGCCCTCGCCGAACGGCGGAAGTTTTCCGTTTGCAGTCTTGCCGACCGAAATGGCTGGAAGACGGCCAAGCTCTTTGCTCCAGGCACTTCGTTGTTGAGGCGATGTCAATTCGGCAGGGAGTTTCAAGAGCCGCGGTAGCACCTGTTTGAGTCCCGCAATATCGGGCGTTGGGTTCACCGCGATTGTTTGATAGGTTTCCAAGGACTGGACAGGCGCGAATTTGATCTTTCCATCCTCACCGCGCGGCCAATGAAGGTTGTAGTAAGTCACGATTGCATCGGCAAAGGGGAGAATGTCCTTACGCGCAAACTCATCATCTTGAGTGACGTCGTATTCGTCCAGCATTTGCGAGATCACTTCCAGCGTGCCTTGAATGTGATACCGCATCCACTCGCTTCTCAATTCGGTGGTCGGATTTTCCCAGCCAAAATCGTTGAGGTTGGGCAGCCCCCAGAAATAGCCTGTTTCTATGAACGCCGCGCCATCATGATGAAAGTATGCCTGAGTGCGGTCCTTAGCCAGCGGCAACGCTTTCACATACATGTCAAACCACGGCTTGAGCAAATCGAAATCGCCCGTCGCCACGAGCGGCCAGTAAAGCAGCCGATTGTTTTGGTTCCAATAAGAGCTTCCCCATGCACGGAAATCCGGATTGTGATCTTTGCCGGTCGATTCCCCGTTTCCTGTCATGTCGTGCCCCACGGTAAACAGACCGCCGTTAAATTTCGTCGGGAACGCGCCGCGCGAAGAAGCGGCCATCATGTAGCGCTGCATGATGAAACCCTGCGAAACCTTGGTAGCGTCCTCCGTTCCGGAGACGTGAACCCAACTCCGGTTCCAAAATTCCTGCCACCATTGTTGATGCGCAGCCCGGGCGATATGAAGCGGAACAGCATTCACTTTCTTAACCAGTGAATCAATATCGGATTTCCAAACCTCCGGCGATGCCGCTCCCGTTTTGGTGAGGCCGATCAATTCAAGCCGCAAACTCCGCCTCGGCACCGCCGATTTCAGAGTATGGTCGTCGCTGCTAACCAGTCCGGGTCCGGTCAGTACTGCCCCAAAGCAGCGGTGCAACAGTGGATCTGGATACTTCTGCAGGGCCGATGCCAAGTGTTCCCGCTCCAGCACAATCGGGTAAATGCTGGACGGATTGAAATGGTACCAAGTTACTTGCTTCGGACTGGCAGGGAGAATTGTGTCTGCCTCAAAGTTGAGTGGAATCGTATGGCTGCCCATTTCAAATAAGCCGCCTTTGTCTGGAGACGATTTGTCATAAGGGTGGGTCTTGGTACGCCACAATTCCAGCCTCGCTTGCATTGTCGCAGGATGCTTCAAATTTGCCTCGACATGAATCACCGGACGATTTGCATCAACCCAAACAAGCACCACATTCGCGCCACTCCTGATCTCAACACTTCCGTTTTTCAAGCGCAGAACCTGTTGAAAATCATCCGAGCCCACGAACGGATTGGGCGCGATTTGGACCCGCACGCGGCCGAGTTTCACTAACTTGCCCAACTCCGTCCATGCATCCGCTTTAGCCACAAGCACCACGAGATCGCCGTTCTGCTCAGTCCAGACATTGGCCGCAAGATCGCCATTACCGACCGGCATGGAGTCGTTCTCGTTGTGTCCCAACTCCTTCCACGTGACATCGTTAACCGAGACGAAGGGATTCTCGGAGGCCCGAACTGCAACCGTCCCAAGGCAGGTGATACACAACCCAAGCCCGACAATTTGAAGGAAGTGTCTCGTAGAATGTGCGATGACCTCTCTCTTGGTATGCACAGCGTTAATTGGTGAATGTGGCGTATGCGTGGGTGTCCCAATGATGGTGCGGCGAGGGCTCCATGCCAAAGCGATCGCGCTCCGATTCTGGTCTGCTATGGACGGCGAAGTGCTTGGGCGTAGCGATGACCATGAAGCAATTGGAGCCCTTGCCTTGTAAGCCCTCAACGAGGGCGACAACAAGACGTCTGGTGGGAAAGGGGTCTTCACCGTATGTCTCCTGGCCGCGTCCCCCGGCGATCGCGGAAAGTTTTTATATTTACAGACCAGAAGGTCATCAAGTAGCAAATCAAATGAACACCGTGCCTTGCTGCCTCGTTGGACTTTTGCTCGAGCTTTAGTGGAGATGACATCTGATTCCCGGTCAACGAATTCCGCATCCATGAGAGTCGCCATGCGATTGGCTTGAGGATAGAGTGTCGCATAACTTGGCCGTGCAAGGCCATGCAGGCGCTCGTATGACCAGCTATATGCCTGAATATCGAGCCGTGGAATGGCCGGGGAATCGTTGGTAATCTGCGATATCTTTTCCTCCAGGGTCATCCTCGAAATCAGATAATCAACGCGCTTCTCAACTGGAATCGATATATCCTGAAAGGGAACCGCGCTTACCGGCTGGGAGAAAGCGATGCACGAATCAATGCAAGCAAGAAGGATAAAAGCGACTACTGAATAGTGGCGCATAGTAAATCGCATTTCCGCAATAGGGCAGCACATCAATGGCGCGAATGGATGCCTAATCATAGGGAAATTCATGTTCTCGCTTGAGCTTGCCCTTCCGAGTGGGGAAGCCCCGGCGTGCTTTAAGTGTTCTTTGGCTGTATCCGCCGTTTTCAGCTTCGTGCCCGTTTTAGTCCACCGTGGCTTGCCGGGAGTCTCCCCCCTCACTGACCCCGCCGTGCAGATTTCCCGCAGCGGGTTCTTCAGGCTTACTTCCCTGTGCTCGCCCAAGAATGCATGATCCGAGGCAGCAGTAGCGGATACTGATTTTATTGGCTTTATCCGCACGACTGAAGTCGTGCCCTTTCAAAACAATGCCTTTTTCCGCAGCATGCTTTAGCCCCAGGCGTCGACCGTCACAAACCGATGGCTGTTTTTGTAGCGGGCGATTAACT
>OBLW0100001745.1_pt1 | contig 18123 bp, 20 predicted proteins | sample 1520161 | NCBI WGS metagenome assembly OBLW01 (sample SAMEA3539309, study PRJEB22396) | soil metagenome | biome: tundra; feature: field; material: soil | place: USA | collected 2010-05 | depth 0.15 m | reverse complement strand
GATTCTCATACCGCATGTCGATCACTGCGGTGCCAATTTCAATCTTTCGCGTTTTCGCACCGACCGCCGCGAGTAACGGAAACGGTGATGCCAGTTGCTGCGCGAAGTGATGAACACGGAAGTAGGCTCCGTCCATTCCCAGGCGCTCGGCCTCCACGGCGAGGTCAATGGACTGCAGGAGCGCGTCGGTCGCCGACTGCGTTTGTGACTGCGGTGAAGGCGTCCAATGACCAAATGAGAGGAAGCCAATTTTCTTCATGCAATATAAGTCTCCCATATCGTCGATATGGCTGTACGCCGCTTCAATCCAGAAACGATAAAGGAAATCCGAAAAACGCCATCTGTTGTTGTGGTTGGGTTGTGGGTTGAGAATTTTGCGGTCGCCTTCCGGCGATCTCATGCTAAACGGGCAGATCTGCCCTCACTTCTCATAGCTGAAGACGTGCTGCGATCGTACATACATGTGATGGCCGACAGGATTGGGAGTGATTTCGCCGCCAAACTCGGTCACTCGGTCGCCGCGGTTGAGAATCGAATATCCGCGGGTGGCGCCCCTGTTTGCCAGGGACATCAGCAGAGGTCTCGGACGTATTTGCGGGCGGGTTCCACGCCATCAGCTTAAGCCGGGTGGACTGACTTTTAAGTCCGCTGCGTATGCCAATTTCGCCATCCCGGCTCGCGATCATTCTAGCCTAACCGCCTTCTACTCTTGGCTGGTCCACATGGTCTGTTACGCTTTTTCCGCCTCGCATCGGCTCGGTTCCCGGCTACCCTTGCGCAATCTTCTGCATCTCACTAGGAACCCTATGAGATTCTATTCAAAAGATAGTGCTATCGCCTGCACCCTTTTTCTCGTGTGCTCGCTGATTTTCATACCCGCGTTGCACGCTGGAAACGACGTCCTTGGTCAAGTCGATCTCGTGGGTGCCACGAAAGTCGAACGCACCTCCGGCGTCTGGATCGACGGACAATACGTCGGCTATCTGCGCGAACTCAAGGGATCGAAAAAAATCCTACTGCTTCCCGGCGAACACGAGATCGCAGTCCGGCAAGGCGGCTACGTGGACTTCGTACAGAAGGTCACGGTCCGTGGCGGACAAACTCAGACCGTCGAAGTCAGAATGGAAAAAGATACCCGGGTCCAATTTCCACAGATCACAGCAGAGATCAAGCTTGAGGTGAATCCGAATCGCGCCGCAGTATTTGTCGATGGCGTCTTCGTGGGTCACGTCGCTGAATTCAGCGGCATGGGCAGGGCCCTGCTGGTTGCACCAGGCAAGCGCAAGGTTAGAATCTCTTTGCCTGGGTATCAACCTTTCGAAACCGACATCGAACTGGTAGCCAATCAGAAATCAACAGTAAAGACTGACTTGGTAAAGGGTGGACCGGCAGAAGGAACGTCGTTGCCCCAATGAGAATGACTCAGGGGAGTGTGGCTCGATCAGGAAGCGGCGTTGGCAGCCCCAGCCACCGTTAGCCCTCTCTGCTTGCGGAGTTCCGCATGGAACGAATCTGCCGCAAGCCCTGCCTGGTTACGAAAAAGTTCGAGCAAAGGATCGTACAGGTCGCCGGCGTCGGAAGCTGTGCGTAAAGTCTGGGCAACCTCAGTTTCCAGGCCCTCGGGTTCAACCAGCAACTCGGGCAAGGTATTGGGATTTTCCGTGAGGCGGCTGAGAAACTTTTCCAATAATGCACGATGTTCCGCTGTGGTTTGCGTGAACTCCACGCCCATCCCCTGGTCCGGGTGCATCACTCGGACCACTCCTTCAGATCGCAACTCCACTCCTGCGGCTCGCATCGAGAGCGTGACCCGAGTTGAAACCGGGAAGGGTGAAGGAATTTCCAGATAGCAGCCGCGCAAACTCAAGTCCGTGAGCTGACAGCGCACAGGAGGGTCATCAATCTCTCCGTCCGGCAAATTGCGGCCCAGCCATTCGCGCAAATGGCGCGTCACGTCCGCCGACAGATCCAGAAAACGCAATCCCACCTGCGTCCCGCTTCCCTCCCAGGCAAACTCGGCAGCAGCCACTTCTACGCCAGTCGAGCCAGGAAGGGTGAATGATAAATTCCAACGGCCATGCGGCTTGCTGCGACGTGGCAGCGAAACAGCCAACCCACCCTCCCCCACGTCCGTCGTATTTACTTTGAAACGGACACCAGAATCGACATTGACCAGCTCAACTGGAAAACGAACGTTGACGCGCGAATTGCGCCGGCGTTCCCGTTTCATTAAAGCTCGCGCCGCCCGAAAACTTGACTTGGCTCGTTCCGCGGAAACTGGCTTGTATAGGATAAAGTGCGCCCCTATTTCGAATGCAGAGCGCAAGCCGGTATCGGGATCCAGAATCGCCATCGCGATGGCGCGTTTGTTGCAGGGTGCCGTCCGCGCTCCGCGCAAAACATCGGCGGCGCCGGGACCCGCGCAATCCACGATGATCGCCTCAAACCGGTCGCGGGTCAGATAGCGTAATGCCGCTTCCGCGGTCGTACAATGCTCGACGTCGATCTCGAGATCGCCCAGCGTGCGCCGCAGCACGCGCCCGATTTTTTCATCTGAACAAAGTAATAGTGACTTCAAATTCATCGACGGTCCTACACCTTCCAGCTACTATCCTTCCAGCTAATCAGCGTGACTGACTGCCGACACTACATTCTCAAATGTAAGCTGCCTCCGACGTCTCATCAATGAAGCACTGGCGCTAGACATTACTTGTGTAACTTCCACGGGCTTTCCCAACTGCGCCGCAACCGTGCGTCTTCACTCGTAAGTCTAATGGCCCAAATCGGTTACAACGGTCAGTTTAAGCGATCAAATTGCGGTACTGGTTGACTTTTTTCCCCCAGGTGCCCTAATATGCCTTGTCTCCAAACAGATTTTAGGACCCACATCTGCTGCATTTTGTGCGCGGACGCTCTAATTCAGTGAATCCCCGTTAGCGCCAGGAGAATCACATAGATACAGAAAAATTATTGGTTATTAGCTAATCTCCCATCAGTACGAAAGGCTTTTTTCATGGCAAAGCGACGTGGAAATCCGAACTGGGGCAAGCCCGAGCCGATCGGCCCGGTCGTCCCCACCATTACCGAGTTTGAACAAGTGGTACGCGAATACAAACTGACGCCGGACCAATATCTGCGGTCAACTCGTCTCCGCGAATGGGCGCGCCGCAACAAGAATTCCAAGTACATCCCCGAACCTCTTCTGGAAGCCTGGGGCTTCGAGATTGAGTCGACTCTGTAACCGGCGATTTACAAACCGAATGGCAAGGGTCGCAGACGGCGACCCTTTACTTTTGTGCTCGACTGGCTACAAATCTCGCTCCCCGAACTTTTCGCCCTCCTGGCCGCCGTCGCCTTTGCCGCCGGGCTAAACGTCTATGCAACCGTCGGAGCGCTGGGCTTATTGGCTCGCTTCGGACATTTGCTGCTTCCCCCGGGATTGCAACTCCTCGAGAGCTGGCCCGTGATCGCCGCCAGCATCATTCTGTTCGCTATCGAGTTTTTCGCCGACAAAATCCCGGCGTTCGACCTTATATGGAGTGCTCTCCATACTTTTGTGCGGGTGCCGGTGGCGGCGTTGCTTGCCTATGGTGCGACGAGGCAGCTGAGCCCGTCTCAGCAGCTTCTCGCCGCTCTTCTTGGAGGTCTCATCGCTCTCGCCGCACACGGCGGAAAGACCGCCCTGCGAGCGGTGGTCACTCCATCGCCGGAACCGTTCTCAAATATTTCGTTAAGCTTGGGTGAGGATGTTCTTGCCCTAGGCCTCACCTGGCTTGCAACGCGGCATCCCTATGCAGCGGCTGCTGTAGCCTTTGTTTTGCTTGCGGTCATTATCTTGTTGATCCGGGTGGTCATTAGGGCTCTACGAGCACTGTTCCGCGGCGCCGAACGAGAATTGGCGCGGCGTCCGGCGTAGCCCGACCTTCAACCAGTGACTGATGCGGGAATCCGACCTCGGACCAATTTGGAACTTTCGAGAAATCATCGTTATTCACAGCAGCATCGCGAACCCTCAGTTGGGCATCTAAGTGGCGGGACTTCTATGTCAATCTTCGACGAGAAATATCGGGTGGTGAGCGTCGACGGTGACCGCCTAATGGTGCGCGGAGTTCATACCGGCGACGTGCTCACCATTATCAATCCCGAACCGGAGATTCCCATCTCCCGGGACGACTATCCCGTCGGCAAATTAATTGCTCTCACGGATCCCTCCAACAAACTCCACAATTAATTGGTTGTGCGGGCGGCAGAGAACCGTTTCCACCGCAACGATTTCGTCAGACTTAGGCCCACTCCGACAAAAAAACCACGGTCGAAACCGTGGCTTGGCGAAAACGTCCACTACCTAACTGACTTTGCGATACCCGTCCTCGCGCCTTTCAGAGGCTGGCGTACCAATCACTTCCTTGCGCCGCTCGCGCAGACGGTCCTGAAACGTGTCCCATCGTGGCCCAATGCCTACCGCACTATTGTCGATCTCAACCGTATCAGTTCCCCCGGCAAACCCGGGCTCGATGAATCCCGTATCCTCGATTTCCGTAGATCCTGCGCTTTCCACAGTACGCGCATCGGCGGAGCCCGCCGCCATTACCGAAGGCGAATTCCCCGGCATCTGCTGCGTAGTCGGAGTGATATTCCGGTCGGTCTCTTTCCGATGCATCACCGGATCGGCCTCCCATTTTGAACGATACTCGCCTTCGTAGTCTGACCATTGTTCATCGGATTCCAGATCCGTCTCTTTGTAAGGCGGGAAGTTTTCCACCTGCGCCTTGGTCAGATCCACGGCAAAAGCGTCATCGTGTTCGGTGGAAGGCCGCAACCGGTCCGCTGGCACAATAAATTTCTTCGTCGACAGCCATCCGCCTGTGTCAACCACAACGTAGCGAATCAATCCGTCGGAGTGGTCGAAAATCACGTCGTCGATCTTGCCCAGTTTTTCGTCATCCAGACCATACAACTTGGACCCGCGGATGTCCTCGGCGGCATCCGTGAAGCGATAGTTTCGGAGCATTCCGTAGTTCGCCATAAATTCTTCCTCCCGGAAAGTTTTCCCAGCTAGTGCTACTTTGGATGTCACTCTCCCCGCTGGGGTATATCACCGAAATTAAGCTACGCGCCAATCCCGCGCTCCAAGATCCACAGCTTCCACGTTATGTTTAGGATACGTCCCACCGAGAGAAGGCTGCGAATCATCTATAATCGCGATCAAGGTATTCTCAAACCAAGATGCAATTGCTCTCATGCTCAGCTTTTTTCGTTGGCGGCGAGATTCTTGATCTGATTTCAAGTACCGGCGCGGTCGCCAAGTTCGTTCTTTTCACATTGCTTGCCTTCAGTCTCATCTCCTGGGCCATTATTCTTACCAAGTGGAGTCTGCTCCGCCGCGCTCGAGTTCAGAGCGGACGATTTCTTCGCGCCTTTCGTAAAGCTCAGCGCCTGCAGGATATCGCCGCCGTCTCCGATCAATTTCGTCCCAGCCCTCTGGTCGGAGTGTTCGAAGGCGGCTTTCAGGAATACAAGCGCCAACTAGCTCCCCCGGCAACCGCTCTCCGAAGCTTGACTGCCGTTCAGCGTGGAATGCAGATCGGTGCCTCCGAAGAAATCACACGGCTTGAGCGTAACATCCCATGGCTTGCCATCACCGCTGCCGTTACCCCGTTCATCGGGCTGTTCGGTACCGTGTGGGGCATCATCGACGCTTTCCACGGCCTCGGGACTGCCGGTGGCGCTACTCTTCGTGCTGTGGCCCCTGGCATCTCCGAAGCTCTCATCACCACTGCTGCCGGACTCGCCGCCGCTATCCCGGCCGTTATTGCGTACAACTTGATCGGCAATTCCGTTCGCGTATTTGCCGCTCGCAGCGACGACTTCTCCCTTGAGGTGCTCAACGCCATCGAGAGCATTCAGCCTCAGGCCGTGGCCGAAGTGAGGCGCTAATGGCTTTCACGTCGCCTAACGGCCGCACTCAAACCGCACTCGCCGATATCAACATCACTCCGCTGGTCGATGTCGTCCTCGTGCTGCTGATCATCTTTATGGTAACTGCTCCCGTTCTGCAGTCGGGCATTGAGGTCAGCGTCCCCAAAACCCGCACCGTAAAAGAGATTTCCGAGGAACGCACCGTCATCACCATTAATAAGGATCAGCGCGTCTTCCTCGGCAACGACGCCATCAACATCAATCAGATCGCCGCGCGCCTCAAACAGAAAATTCGCGATCCTCGCAACCAGTTTATTTTTATTCGTGCCGATGAAAATGTTCCCTTTGGCGCTTTCGCTACCGTGATGGACGCGGTCAAACAATCAGGCATCACTAACGTGAGCATCGTCACTCAGCCTTTGGAAGAAAATGGCGCAAAACGCTGAGATATTTTTCGAACACGACAGTTGGGGGCGCGCCCTCGCTTGGTCGGCCGGCTTCCACCTTGCCGTCACCGCCGTCATCCTGCTCTATCCAGTTCTCTTCACCGGAGGCCGCGGCTCGGATTGGGGATCCGGCGGCGGTGGCTCTGCCATGGGAGTGACGCTGGTGAGTTCAGTGCCTCTATCTGCCGCGCCCACTCAAACCCAGAACGTTCTGGCCAACGAATCCAAAGGCCTGGCAAAATCCCAGCCCAAGATTGAAGAGAAAGAACCCGACGCCATCGAGATTCAGGGCAAGAATTCCAAAATCAAACCAAAGAAGATTTCCACTCCCACTAAGGCGAAGCCCCAGCCCGCTCCTGAGCCAGAAACCAACCAGGTTGCCTTCGGTGAAGGCGGACCGGTAAGCGGCCCCTACGGCACTTTTGCCGCCGGAGGAGCGAAAGGCGGCTTCGGTATCACTGGAGGCGGCGGCGACTTTGGCACCAAGTTCGGCTGGTACGTCCAGATAATTCAGCGCAAAGTTTCGGAAAACTGGTTGAAATACGAGGTCGATCCTCGGATCAGCACCGCCGAGCGCGTCTACATCACTTTCGACGTGGCCCGCGATGGACATCCCTTTAACGTGCGGGTCGAACAGTCCAGCGGCGTCCCATCACTCGACGTCTCCGCCACCCGCGCGTTGCAGCGTATCGATACATTCGGTCCGCTGCCGCCGGACTATAGCGGCAGTAAGATCTCAGTGGAATATTGGTTCGATTACAGCAAAAAATAAAATTGTGTACCAGTGCTCCTGGCCAGCATCGATAGGTTTTATAAGCTAACTCATAAATGCCTTGAAGGGTGCATTGGGATCTTGAAAATACTCCCCGCATGTACCTGATGATTCTTTAGGTTCCAGATTCTCGACTATGATTGATCATACCTTGCTAATGAGAACATATCGGACTACGATTCGGTCGTTCGCCACATATTTTTTTCTGCGTCCGCGCAACACCTCCAAAGGGATGGACAATAAACGAAGACGATTTTCGCATGCTTTTGCGACTGGCGGCCGCTTTGCGACCGCCTGCTTCATTCTCGCGCTTTCTTCCCTCTTCGCCTCCGCCCAAGATTGGGTTCGCACCGGCTCCGGTCTCGGCGTAGAAAGGGTCCGCCTCGCGGTCCCCGACTTCAAGCCCTCGAACACGGACCCTCAGAACGCTGCCCTGCTGAAAACCTTCAACGACACATTCTGGAACGACCTCGACAACTCCGGCGTCGTCGAACTGATCTCGAAAAGCTTCTATCCCTTGCAGGTCCCGGGCACTCCTCCCGAAGTTACCTTCGGAGCCTGGAACTCTCCACCGCCCAACGCCGCCATGCTGGCCTTTGGCAATCTCGCTGTCGCGGCCGGCAAAGTGGTCGTCCAGGGCTGGCTTTACGACGTGAAGAACACTGCCTCGCCCCTGGTCCTCGGAAAACAATATACCGATGTTGCTACCGACGAGGCCACCCGCGTCATTGCACACAGATTCGCTGACGAAATCATCTTTCGTCTGGGGGGCGGGATTCCCGGCATCGCCGAAAGCAAACTCTTTTTCGTCAGCGATCGCTCCGGCCACAAAGAAATCTGGATGATGGATTACGATGGCTCCAACCAGCGCCAGCTTACTCACCAATCCTCCATCTCACTCTCGCCGCGAATCTCGCCGGACGGTTCCCGCCTCGCCTTCAGTTCGCTCACGAAAACGGGATGGGACATTCTGATGTATTCCATGGATCTCAACCGCCTCGTGAGTTTCGCCCGCTTCGGCGGCACGAATCTTTCTCCGTCGTGGTCTCCTGACGGCGCGCGCCTGGCGTTCTCTTCTTCGCGCGGCGGCCACTCGGAAATTTATGTGTGCGATGCTACGGGCGGAAATCTTCACCCCATGACCACGGGAAAAGGTCCTGACGTTTCACCCGTGTGGAACCGCAAGACCGGCGCCCAGATCGCTTTCGTCAGCGGCAGCACGGGACTTCCGCAGGTTTATACCATGGAGGCCGACGGCACTAACCAACAGCGCATGACCGATCAGGGATATGCCGTCTCACCCAACTGGTCGCCCAATGGCCAATTTCTGACTGTGGCCTGGATTCGCAAGTATGGCCCGGGCGAGCCTGGCTCCTCCGACATTTATCTGATGGATATCGCCAGTAAACAGTGGGTTCAGCTCACCCATGACGGCGGTCGCAATGATTTCCCTTCGTGGTCGCCGGACGGACGCCACATCGTCTTTCAGTCCAGCCGCTCGGGGAAGGAAGAGATTTGGGAAATGCTTGCCGACGGCACCAAGCTTCACCAGTTAACTTTTACGGGACGCAATTCGCAACCAAATTGGAGTTGGAAATAAATTCACTTCGTCTGAACTCGAATAACTTTTCGGGCTCGCAGGAGGATACGTGAGGAAGATCACCATGAAGCAGCACACCCTGAAAGCTGTCGCCACCGTCTTTACCATGAGCGCGATTCTCATGCTCGGCGCTTGCCATAAGAAAGCAGCTCCGCCGCCGCCACCGCCGCCACCACCACCGTCGCCGACCGCATCCATTTCGGTGAGCCCGGATACCATTCAGGCCGGGCAATCCGCAACCCTGAGTTGGCAGACTTCGAATGCAACTGACGTCTCAATCGACGGCATTGGCGCGGTTCAGCCCAGCGGATCCCAACAGGTTAATCCCACCGATTCCACCACGTATCATCTCACTGCCAAAGGTTCCGGCGGAACCCAGGACGCCACGACGCGCCTCACCGTCGCGCCTCCGCCCGCGGCAACAACTGCTCCGCCATCAGCTACGGAGGAGGATCTCTTCGGCCAGACCGTCAAGGATGTCTATTTCGATTACGACAAATCTGACCTTCGCGCCGATCAGCAGACCGCCATCCAGTCGGACGCTCAATTCCTCAACCAGCATTCCAACATTAGCTTTACGGTTGAGGGACACTGCGATTCCCGCGGCTCAACCGAATACAACCTGGCATTGGGCGATCAACGCGCCTCTTCAGTGAAGAGCGCTTTGGTTTCGGCCGGAGTCAGCGCCAATCGCGTTAAGACCATCAGCTACGGCAAAGAAAAACCGTTCTGCATGGAAGAAAACGAAAGCTGCTGGCAGCAAAATCGCCGCGGTCACTTTGTCTATCAGAAATAGTGTCGCTGCGGGGCTGGGGCATCGCATCGGCGGTGCCCCGCTTCGGGAGCTACTAGCGCGGCCGGGTCCGGCCGCCTATACCCTTCAGGGTTCCGTACCCAATCACACAACCTACGACGGGTCAAATCCATCTAAAATAGATCGCAGGTAACCTGTTTATGAACTCACAAATCCGCTCCACTGTTTTTGCTCTGCTCTCAATGACATGTCTCGTCGCTGCGCCCGCGTGGGGCGTCAATAAAGAAACCATCCAGTTGCAGACCCAGGTCCAGCAACTGCAGGAGCAGATGACCGCTATGCAGCGCAGCTTCGACGAGCGCATGGGCGTCATGAATAACCTCGTCGAGCGCGATACCGACGCCGTCAATAAAGTTGCCGCCGCTGTCAGCGCTCTTCAATCCACTCTGCAGAAACAACAAGGCGATTCTTCAACCCATGTGGATCAACTCTCCGGCCAACTGCAATCGCTCAACGACACCCTGGACGAACTAAAAGCGCGACTGGCCAAGGTCAGCAAGCAACTCGAAGACATGCAATCTTCGCAGCAGAGCGCCGCCGCAACCACCGCGCAACAACAGGCGCAGCAAAAGGATATGGCCCAAGCGCCTCCGCCGGACGTGCTCTATAACAACGCCCTCCGCGATTACAACGGCGCCAAGAACGATCTCGCGATCCAGGAATTTTCCGACTACGTCAAGTACTATCCCAACACCGATCTTGCCGGAAATTGCTATTTCTATCTTGGCGAGATTCAATTCCGGCAGGGTAATTATCAGCAGGCCGCGCAAAGCTACGACCAGGTGCTGCAGAATTTTCCCACCGGAAGCAAAGTCGCTTCCGCGCAATTGAAAAAAGGTTTTTCGCTGATCGAACTGGGTAAACAAGAAGACGGAGTCGTGGAACTCCGCCGCGTGATCCAGCGTTATCCGCGCTCCCCCGAGGCTCTGCAGGCCCGCGAGCGCCTTCGCAAACTCGGAGTTGCATCGAACGCCCGCCCCGGCGAATGATCTCAACAGGAGCCAAGCAGGAGTTTCGTATGACCAAAATTTCAGATAACGATCCCGATCGCGCCAAAGGCGCAACCGAAGAAGAACACCACCACGACGGCAACGCTGGACTCGCCGACCAACTCGGTCATCGCGACCAAAACCCAATCCTAAAAGATGCCGACTCCGACTTCCCGGAACCTGGCAACAGCCCCGAACACTCCACCGGCCGCCCGCAAACCACAAAGAAAAAACGCAAACCCAGCGTCGCCTAAGATTGTCGCTTACCCTGCGTCGCCCCGTGTTTAAGCCTTTACGGCCCTAAGCACAACCTTCTCCACTTCCGCCCAAGCCCTCGACCTTGGATCGACAATGTCGAAATGCTCCGCATCCGGAATCATCACCAATTTCGCATCTTCCTTAAGCTTCGCGCTCACATAATCTTTACTGAGACTCGGCGGCACAACTTCATCAGCTGCTCCGTGCACCAGCCACTGCCGCGCACGAATCTTTAGCTTTATCGGATCCGCTTCCCGGTAATGGTCCGCTACCTCCGCTGGTGTCCCTCCCAGGAATTCCACCACCGCATCATTGCTTAAATGCAGTTCGTATGCCCGCTGCAAATCCACAACGCCCGCCAGTGAAATCGTTGCCTTGAGTCCCGCCTCGCGCGCCGCCAAACAAAGCGCCAGCTGACCTCCCGCAGAATGTCCCAGTACCACCAGTCGTTCCGGATCGAACCTATACCGCGTCGCACTCTGCATCAAAAACCGATAGGCCGCCCGAATGTCAGCAAACGTCCCCGGCCATCCCCCACCCGCATTTCCCACTCGTCGGTATTCCAGATTCGCAGTCGCCAGCCCCTTCGCAGTCAACACCGCGCACGCATGCCCGAAATATTCGAGATCGTATTTCGCTCGCCAGAATCCGCCGTGAATACACATCGCCAACGGATGCGGTCCCTTCCCCTTCGGCATGCGCAAATCCACAAACTGATTCTCATCGCTGCCATACGCCGCGCGCGCATCCCGCCTCGGCGCCGCCAAGCTCAAAATGTCATCGCCCAATCAGATTTACCCCGTGTTCTCCTGCGACCTCTGTGTTTAAGTGTTTGATCGGTGAAAATCTGAGCAAATCCGAAACCAAAGTTTCCCTACTCATACCGCAGCGCCTCAATAGGATCCAGTCTCGCTGCGCGCATCGCTGGCACCATACCACTCACCACGCCCACCACCGCTAATATCCCCGTCGCCACCAACAGAATCATCGGCGAAACAATCAGCCTTACGTCTCCCGCCTCCGCATGTTTCGCCATCGCGCTGTATAAGGTCAGGCGCCCCACCGAAACTGACACCACATACGACAGCGCAATCCCCAGCACGCCGCCCACCGCCGTAATTGCCATCGCCTCCGCCAAAAATTGAAACAATATGTCCCGCCGACGCGCTCCCAGCGCCTTCTCCACTCCAATCTCCCGCGTGCGCTGTGTCACCGAAACTAACATCATGTTCATCAGCCCTACACCGCCGATCCCCAGCGTCAGCGTTCCAATAAATGCCAGCAGCACCTTCAACGCCAACGAAATAATCCCGAATTGCGAGAGCTGCTTCTGCGCGTCGAACACGGAAATCGCCCGCTTGTCATCCACTTTAAAATTGTGTGCCGCCGCCAGAGTGGCCCGCACGGTTTGGTCCAGCTTGTCGTGATCCAGGCCCTGCGAATCTAGCCAGATCCCATCCAGATAATGATTGTCCTTCAAGACATTCATCGAGTTATACGGAATGTAAATGGTGCGGTTATCGTCGCTGTCCCCCTCCTGCATCCGCGGCTTCACGATGCCTACCACCTGAAATTCCACCCCATCGACCCGGATACTTTCGCCCACCGCGGGCGCCCCGGAAAATAACTTGTCCTTAGCCTCCGAGCCAATCACCGCAATCAAGCCGTGCCGGGCATTATCGGCGTCATCCAGGAAACGTCCCTCGCCCATGTCCAGATTCCATATTTCTTCAATCGCTGCATCCATCCCCACCACCGGCATCGTGAAGGTACGGTTTCCGTTCTGCACCGACGAATCTTTCTGCGACATCCGCACCACGTGCTTGCACAGGGGCACATTATTCCGCATCAGTTCAATGTCGTCATTGGTGAACCGGACTTGCACTCCCGCCTTATTTCCGCCCGCCTGTTGCGACGTGCGCCCGGGAAATATCCCCACCGCCGTGGCCCCAAAGCTTTGAAAAATATTTTCAATCGCGGTTCCGAACCCATTCCCGTATGCCAACAGCAGCACCACCGTCGCAATGCCCCAGGCCATCCCCGCCATCGTCAGCATGGTCTTGCGCAGATCATGCCGCATCGCCGCAAACGCCTGTCCCAACAAATCCCGATGCATAAAGTCTCAGTTTGTAGCTGCTCGCTCCTGGCTCCTAGCTAAACCTGGATAAGTCTTAGCTGCCAACTCCAGGCGTTGAAATATGCTTGATAGCCACGACGAGTGCTTGGCTAGAAGCCAGCCGCTAGGAGCTAGAAGGTACACCTACTCCTTCCGCAGTGCCTCGACCGGTTGCAGCAAAGCCGCCCGACGCGCCGGATAGAGTCCCGCCACCACTCCCGCCAATGCCAGCGACACTACCGCCAATGCCGCCGTTCGTGCCACCAGCTTCGGCGGATCAAATCCGTCGCCCAGAGACACTCCCGACAGCGCCGCCATCGTTCCCGCTGCCGCAGCGATTCCAACGATGCCGCTGAGCAATGTCAGAAACGCGCCCTCCACGAAAAACTGAAACATAATACTCGTGTTCGTCGCCCCCAACGCCTTCCGCAGGCCAATCTCCTGTGTGCGGTCCGCCACTGCAACCAACATGATGTTGATGATCCCGATCGCCCCCAGTCCCAGCGTCACCAAGCCCACACTCCCTAAGAAAGTATTCATTGCGTCGAAAATCTTTCCCACCTGGTCCACCGTCTTCACCGTATCCCACTCGTCGAATGAATCCGGATTGTTCGGATCGAACCCATGATTTCGCGCTATGACTCTATGCACTTCCAGCTGTGCCAACTCGTGATCGGCCCGCGTTTTCGGCTGATAATTGATAAACGAGATGACGTCCGGCGCTTCCCCAACATTGATTGGACGAAAATATTCCCGCATCGTACTGAACGGCACAAAGCTTCGCAGGTTGAAGGTGTTATTGTCGCCATGCCCGATGCGTTGCAGCGTCCCAATCACCTCAAACTGAACTCCGTTTAGCAGGATGGAGCTCCCTACCGCCGGACGCCCCGTAAACAGCGTTCGTTGTACTTCATCTCCCAGCACGATTACGGCTCTCTTCTGCACCACATCCATCGCGTTCAGCCAGCGTCCTTCCTTCATCGGAAGGTATCGGATCTGGTTGAACATCGCGGACACTCCTAGGATCGTCCCGCTCGCCTGAAAGAAATCGCTCACCGCGCGAATGTCATTCCGCGAGATCACCGGGGCCACCCCACCCACGCTGCGACACTCGCGCAAAATGTCCTGATAATCGCGGTCGGTCAAGTAATACTGCCGCAGCGCAGTAAAACTTCCCAGCATCGCTGGAGCCCGCCCCGACCAAATGAACATGACGTTCTCACCCAGCGTATCGAACTGCTTCTTGTTTCCCGACCGAAATCCCTCCCCCAGTCCGACCAACAGCAGCAGCGAAAACACTCCCCAGGCGATCCCGAACATGGTCAAGAACGACCGAAGCTTGTGTCCCCACAGCGTCCGCAAGGTCTGCCCGAAGATATCAAGAAGAAGCCGCACGTCTGTATTATACGGACCGCGCTTTGATGCCTTGTGTGCCCTCAGCCCCGTACCCACTGGGTTTACGTTTTTGTCTTCCTTTCCGCCGTAAAACTCGGCTATTCTCTACCGGGATGACGACGCTACCTCTTTCCGAGCTTCTCGGCGCCACCGTTTTTGATCGGTCAGGCGCGCCGACGGGCCGGGTGCGTGAAGTCACGCTCGCTCCACAGGAAGACCGTACTCGCATCGCTTCGCTGATTGTCAAAACCAAATCCGGCAATCGCGTTCTTCCATTTTCCGCCATCGCCTCCATCGACGCCAACATTCACACATCTACCAATCCAAGCGACTGGCCCGTCGCCAACGGCGCCGAAGGATTATTCCTGCTCGAACGCGATCTCCTCGACCAGCAAGTCATCGACGTTCACGGACGCAAAGTCGTCCGCGTGAATGACGTCGAACTCCAGATCGATTCCGTCACCGAGTCTGGACACTCTCATACCACGCTGCGCGTCACCTCCGTCGATATCGGCGCCCGGGGCGCTGTTCGCCGCCTTCTACGCGGGCTCGCACCACGCGCCGCGCTCAACGTGTTGTTGCAAAAGATTCCCCTCCGCGCCATCCCCTGGACTTTCGTTGACCTCATCGAAACCGATCCGGCGCGCCGCATTAAACTGAAAATTTCGCACGAAGGCCTCGCAACCCTTCATCCCGCCGACATCGCCGACATTGTCGAAGATCTCGCTCCCGACGAGCGCGAGGCCGTCTTCCGCACTCTCGACGAAGACGTCGCCGCGGAAACCCTCGAAGAAGTCGACCCCAAGGTTCAGCGATCCATCGTGGAATCTCTCGACTCTGAGCGCGCCGCCGACATCGTCGAGGAAATGGATCCCGACGCCGCGGCTGACCTGCTCGCCGATCTTTCTCAGGATCACACCGAACAAATCCTCGTGCAGATGGAGCCCCAGGCCAGCCAGGAAGTTGTTGAACTTCTCGAACACCGCGAAGAAACCGCTGCTGGACGCATGACCACCGAGTTCCTCGCGCTCCCTGTCTCCGCCACCGTCGAGAACGCCATCGGCGTCCTCCGCGAATTCGAGGGCGGTGTCGAAACCGTCGGCACCATCTATCTGGTCGACTCTCATGGCACCCTCGCCGGCGCCGTCCCACTCGCAAAGCTCGTACTCGCGCAGCAAGATACTCCGCTGCTCTCCCTCATTTCCGAGCCGCTCGTCTCCACCCACGAAGCTACCAGCGATAACGAAGTCGCCGAACTTTTCGACAAATACAACCTCGTCACCCTCCCCGTCATTAACGAACGCAGCAAGCTCGTCGGCGTAATCACCGCTGATGACGTAATCACCATGCTCCGCTCCAAACTCTGATTTACGCCGTGTTCCCCCCGTGCCCTCTGTGTTTAAGCCTCTGACTTTGACCTCGCGCAAATCGGCGCACAGTCGCGTCGCTCGGTATAATCATCAGTTCCCTGGAGACCCACTTGCCTTTCGATGATCTCCGCCAATGGATCGCGGCCCTCGACCGCGCCGGCGAGCTAAAACGCATCCAAACGGAAGTTGACCCCATCCTGGAAATCGCAGAAATAACCGACCGCGTCAGCAAAGGCGTAAGCACTACCACAGGCCATGTGGGAACAGCCGCCTCGGCTGTCCCGCCAAGCGAAGCGATGCGGAACTCTGCACAAAAGCCCGGTGGCCCCGCCCTCCTTTTCCAAAACATCAAAGGCCACCCCGGCTCTCAACTCCTCATCAACCAATTCGGCTCCGAAGCCCGGATGAAGCTCGCTCTTGGCGTGAACTCCTTCGACGAATTCGCCGACCGCATACGCGTCTTTATGGATCTCAAATCTCCGCAAGGCTTCCTTGACAAACTCAAAATGCTTCCGCTGCTTACCGAAGCCGGGAAGTTTTTTCCCAAGACCGTCGCTACCGGTCCCTGCAAAGAAGTTATCAAGCGAGACAACTTCTCCCTGCTCGACTTCCCCATTCTTCAATGCTGGCCGCAAGACGCTGGACGCTTCATCACTCTCCCTTGCGTCGTCACCCGCGACCCGAAATCCGGCAAACGAAATGTCGGGATGTATCGCCTCCAGGTCTACGACGCCACCACCAGCGGCGCGCACTGGCAAAGACAGAAGGTCGCCGCGGAACACGCCCGCCAACGCATGCGCTCCGCGGCCAGGGACCATGTGGGAACGGGCAGCAGTGCCCGTTCCGGGCACGAAGCGAGCGCCGCCGTTGACCTCATGGCCCGGACCGCGGGCGGCCAAATCTTCTCCGAAGGCTTTCAACCCTCCGGCCGCATGGAAGTCGCCGTCGCCATCGGCACCGATCCCGCCGTTACCTTCTCAGCCATCGTCCCTGCTCCCCCAGACGTCGAAGAATATCTAATCGCCGGATTCCTTCGCGCCGCTCCAGTCGAACTCGTCAAATGCGAAACCGTCGATCTGGAAGTTCCGGCGACCAGCGAAATCGTCCTCGAAGGCTACGTCAACCTCGACGAACTCCGCTCCGAAGGTCCCTTCGGTGACCACACCGGCTTCTACTCCCTCGAAGATCTCTACCCTGTCTTCCACGTCACCTGCATCACACATCGCAAAGATCCCATCTATTCGACGACCATCGTAGGCAAACCGCCTATGGAGGACGCCTATATGGGCAAAGCCGTCGAGCGAGTTTTCCTCCCGCTGATGCGCCTCACTATCCCAGAATTGGTTGACATCAATCTTCCCATCGAAGGCGTCTTCCACAACTTGATGATCGTCTCTATTCGCAAATCCTATCCCGGCCAGGCCCGCAAGGTGATGAACGCCATCTGGTCGCTCGGCCAAGCGATGTTTACCAAGGTCATCATCGTGGTCGACGAAGACGTCGATGTGCAGGATCTCGCCGACGTCACGCTCAAAGTTCTCAATCACATCGACCCCGAGCGCGATATCCAATTCACTCTCGGCCCCATTGACTCCCTCGACCACGCCTCTCGCCTCGCCAACTACGGCTCGAAGATGGGCATCGACGCCACTCGCAAGTGGCCCACTGAAGGCTTCACCCGCCCCTGGCCGGATGAGATTGTGATGGACGCGAAGACTAAGGCGTTAGTTGATAGCAAGTGGAAAGCGTTGGCGAAAGAGCTCGGGATTGACTAGCTCGTGTGGGACGGACACTCTTGTCCGTGGCTTTTGAATTGAGGACTCCACCGCCCGTACAAGCTGCGGGACCATGGCGTCGAGGTTCCGTGGGGCAGTTTTGGTAGTAGCGGTGAAAAGGGGGCCAGCCCTGGGGCCAGCCCTGGGGCCAGCCCCCATACGTGCTAACGTAAGGTTTTGCGATTGAAGAGAGAGGAGCTTGCCGTCAGATGATTCAAGTCAATGAGTTCTATAAAATACGAAGCTCTGAGGGTTGACGCAAACCTGTCCTGCCTCAGCTGGAAATGGAGAAAGCGTTCGTCCGTTAAGATAACGGAGCGGACGTATGAGGAAAGAGCGCAAGCACTACACTGCTGAAGAGAAGGTTGCCGTTCTGAGGCGACACCTTTTGGACAAGGTGCCAGTTTCGGATCTGTGTGAAGAACTGAGCCTGAAACCGACGGTGTTCTACCGCTGGCAAAAGGAGTTCTTCGAGAACGGAGCGGCTGCCTTTCAGGCTCAGGAGCGTCCCCACCGCCAGGTGGAGGAGAAGCAGAAACGGATTGAGTTCTTGGAGAAGAAGGTGCAGACCAAGGACGAAGTCCTGGCCGAGTTGATGGCGGAGCACGTCGCGCTAAAAAAAACACTTGGGGAACTCTAACCGGCAACTGGGTGCCGCATGACGTGCGG
>OBLW0100001743.1_pt1 | contig 18139 bp, 17 predicted proteins | sample 1520161 | NCBI WGS metagenome assembly OBLW01 (sample SAMEA3539309, study PRJEB22396) | soil metagenome | biome: tundra; feature: field; material: soil | place: USA | collected 2010-05 | depth 0.15 m | reverse complement strand
CCACCGCCGCCTCCTCCTCCGCCACCACCGCCACCCCCGCCGAAGCCGGCCGGTCCGCCGCCGCCGGCGCCACGGCCGCCGAAACCTCCGCCGGGCCCACCCGGACCGGCAACCGCCGCTCCCACGCCAAAACCGCCGTTGATAGCGTCGGCGCCGAATCCGCCGAGGCCCAGACTGTCGTTCGTCAGGCTGGCGGTCATTCCGGGTGGCAGACCCATGCTGTTCGTCAAACCCTGAGCGGCGGAAACCGCGCCGCCCCCACCGCCCGGACCGCCGGGTCCGCCACGGCCCATCATCTGTTGGCGCCGTGCTTCGTCGTCGGCGGATTGCGCCAAACCGCCGCTGGTGCTGCCGTTGACCAGAAAAGAATCTTCCGCCTCAGAGCCGGGATCGGTGGCCTGGGAAACCTCCGCAGCCGGCTGAGCCTCCGCCTGGCCTTCCGGCGTAGCGGTAACCGTAGCGGTTTGAAAAGCCGGTTGCGGCTGGGCTTGGCCCGCCGGACCGGCCCCGCGGCCGCCCGGAGCCGCCGCGGCGCCGCGCCCCTGTGCTGTCTGACCGCCCGCGCCCTGTCCCCCTGGACCGCCTCGGCCACCAAATCCGCCTCGTCCCCCGAATCCACCCCGGCCGCCGAATCCGCCCCGGCCACCCCTGCCGCTAGCTTGGCCCGGAATCGGAGCGAGCGATGCCGCCGTTCCGCCGGCCCCCGCAATCTTCGGCATCGTCAACACCCAGTCCCGCGTGAGGGGTGTGCCGCCGATGGTCACCTGAGCTTTGTCGGGCGTGAATTCGAACATCTCGACCTCGATGTCCCAAACGCCCGGCGCGAGGTCCATTGTGTAGCGGCCGTCCTCGTCCGTGAAGACCGAGACCTTCTTATCGCCTTGCCGCGCGGTCACCGTGGCGCCGGGCACATAAGTATCGGCGGCCCGCACCGAACCGCTGTACTGCGCCGCGGTCAGCAGGGGACCGCAAGCGGCGGCGATTGCGAAGACGGCTAGAGTTGGTCGCATGGAATTCCGGAAACGCAGCCCCATCACTATAACTAATTGTTCTTCCGCGCGATAAAGTTCCAGGAATCTCCATTTCGGCTCGATTTCGGAGTCGCAAGCAAACACCGGGGCCGCGCATCATGAATTACGGTAACCGTACTTGACGTTGGAGTCGTCCATCCTTGAGAATCGACGTGTCATGAGAATTGCCTGCTTGCTGCTGGCTTGCCTGACGGCCTTGCCCGCCGCCGCCGATGAAGGGCTCTGGCCTTATAACCAATTCCCCACCGACGCCGTGAAGCAGAAATTCGGCTTCGACGCCGGCGCCGCATTCCTCGACCACCTGCGGCTGGCATCCGTGAAAATGCCTGGAGGCTCGGGGGCTTTCGTGTCCGCAACGGGCCTGTTGCTCACCAGCCGCCAGATCGCCGGCCGATGCCTCACCGCCCTCAGCTCGCCGCAACACAACTATTTTCAGGACGGATTCCAGGCCGCCGGCCAGCCGTCCGAACTGCCCTGCCCCGGCATGGACGCCAGCGTCTTGTTGAACATCGAAGACGTGACTCGGCAAGTGAAAGCCGGGGGACAGTCGCTGCAGCAGCGCAACGATGCGATCGCGCGCGTCGAAAAGGATTGCGCGGCGAAAACCGGCGATGTCTGCTCCGTGGTACGGCTCTTTTCCGGGGGCCGCTACGATCTTTACCGGTACAAGCGTTACGACGACGTCCGCCTGGTCTTCGCCCCGGAGTACACGGCCGCCTTCTTCGGCAAGGAGCGCGATAGCATTTCGTATCTCCGCTACGGCTTGAACATCGCCTTTCTGCGCGTCTTTGAGAATGGCAAGCCCGCCGCGACGCCCAACTATTTGAAGTGGAGCGGCGAGGGCGTGAAGGAGGGCGACCTGGTGTTCTCGGCCGGCAATCCCGGGCCGACCGGGCGCTTGTCCACCGCCGCGCAACTCACCTTCTATCGCGATGCCTGGCTGCCCGCGGTCCTTGGCCGCCTCCAGCCGCGTGTTCAGCAACTGAACACCTTCGCGGCCGCCGGCGCGGCTAATCTGCAGGCCGCGCAATCCACCCTGGCCGCGCTTCTGAGCGAGTACAAATCCGACGCCGGCAAGCTGATCGGCCTGCGCGACGACCGGCTGGTGACGCGCAAGACCAACTTCGAAGGCAGAATCAAGCGCGCCGTTCAGGCCGACCCGAAGCTGGGCGCCGACGCCGTGAAAGTTTGGACCGAAGTGGAGAACGCGTACAAGAAGTGGACGCCCTTCGAAAAGCCGTACCAGATTCTCGAAGCCGCGCCCGCCCCCGGCTCTCGCTTGTTCCGCATGGCGCGCCAGATTGTCCGCGGCGAAAAGATCGACGACTCGGGCGATCCCATTAACGACGCGATGGAGACCATGATGCTCGCCCTGTACCTGAACGAGCTGGTTCCGCTGGGCGAGAAAGACGCGCCGCTCAAGCCCATCCTGGCCGGCGCCACCCCGCAACAGGCGGCCGAGAAGATGGTGAAGGCCACGCAGTTGAAGGACCCGGCCGCGCGCGCCCGCCTGGGCAAGTCCGGCGACCCCATCGTGGCGCTGGCGGCCGCGCTCGAACCCGCCGCGGCCCGCCTCCGCAAGCAGCGCGACGAAATCATCGGAACGCTCGAAGTGACGGCGGCCGAGAAAATCGCGCAGTACCGTCTGCTTCTGTTCGGCGCGGCCGATTATCCCGATGGCACCTCGACGCCCCGCGTCGAATTCGGTACGGTCAAAGGCTATTTGGACCGCGCGGTCGTGGCGCAGCCCTACGCCGCCACTTTCAGCGGCCTTTACTATCGCAAGGACAACGAAGGCCCCTGGCAGGTGTCGCAGCAGTGGATCGACGCCAAAACAGCGCTCGATCCGGTGACGCCTCTCGATTTTGTCAGCACCATCGATATCGGCGGCGGCGACTATGGCAGCCCCGTGGTGAATCGCGCCGGAGACCTGGTCGGCGTAACCTTCGACGGCAATCTGGAAAGCCTGCCCGTCACCTACCTTTACAGCGACGAACAGGCTCGCGCCGTGCACGTGGACGCCAGGGGAATCTCGGAAGCGCTCCAAAAGGTGTACAAAACGAGCGAATTGCTGAAGGAACTCGGCGTCCCATCGCCGCGGGGCACGTTGTAGGCGCCGGGAATCGCGCAGCGGTCAGTGCTTCCCACCCAGCCAGGAAATCCGCTCGCCCCCGGCCAGTTGGAGGTTGAGAATCTCGTCGGACCGACGATCGAATTCCACCGGCGTGGGCTTGTCGCGGAAAAGTCTAGTAACGCGAAGTTGCGGCAGTATGGTATCTGGGTTCTTCAAACCGGCCGCCTGAATCGCAGCCGACAGCCTTGCCCCTATGGGCACGGTGACATCGCGGCCATTCACGTTCACCACCAGAAACGGATTCACCCCCACTCGTCTGGGAAGCGCCAGACACAACCCCGAAGTCCTTTCGCACTCCGCGGGATCGTTTCCCACCGCCGTCGCGCGGCGATCCATGTCCTCGCGCGTTGAACCGGCGATCACGAACGCGATAACGTCGTTGTCTTCACTCTTGTAGAGTAGCCGGAAGAATGCCGCTTGCGGCGGGAAGTGGAAATAGTCGGTCGCCGGTCCGGGCATGTGCTCCAGCGCCCCTTGAATATTCCGGTCCGCGGAGAGCGGCACGAAATGGTACCCGATACGCCCGCTATTGCGCTCGATGCCATACCACGCAGTCTCGAACCCCATGACGCTGTCGGCCAGATGCGAATCCACGTCGATGTGGTAGCCTTCACCCGTGACCTTGAGGGTTTCCACGAGGGGCGTCTCCGCCTTGGCCCCTTCACGCAGAACGGGGCTATGCACCTCCAACCTGTTCTCCGGACCCAATTCCACGTATCCGCTCATGAAGCCGACATGTAAGAGCCGGAATCCCACGGTGGGGTCCAGGGGCGTCGATTCCACAATAAGGCTCGCCAGATCCCGTCCACGCCCCAGCGCGACGCAGCCCTGGGTCTCCGCGCGTATGCTCCAGTCGGCCAGCCACCCAGGTTGCCGCTGTTGCAGCAACGCATCGCGGTTTACCGTTACCCGGATCTTCTTCTTCCCTGGCTGAACCCGAATGCCGCCCTCCTCCGCGCAGGTCCCCTCGCCCGCGGGCATCCGCGCAACGAAAGTTCCCTGAGGCAGATCCGGGCGGCCCACACCCGGTGGAATCAGAACCTGTCCGCCGTCTTGTCTTAGCAGCCGATAGGTATTCAAGACCGGTTTATGCACGCAGCCGACCCCTGCGGCCAGCAGAACGAGGACGACCGCAAAGAATTGGAACCGCATACTGCTATAATTTTAGCACATCCGGCGCGGTTCCGGCCTGGCCCTCCAGGCCTGCATTCGTGGAGTGGGCCTCCAGGCCTGCTACGCCGGCGTCCCTGCCGGCGTTCTTGGTTTCTCCGCTGCCTTCTTCGGGCCTGCCTTCTTCAACCGCTCCACATTGGTTGCGGCTACGCGCTTTGTGGGGCAGGCGTTTCGCACTGCCAACGTCCTTTCGCGGCAGCATCCCCAAAACGGTTACGAACCCCCGGACTCTCAGTCCGACTCCGTGGGCGAGCCCGCGCCACTGAATCCGCTATCAGCGGGCGTAAGCGAGGACCGATTGGGCGATGGCTTCGAGCGGCAGAATCACGTCCACGGCGCCGCGCTTGATCGCCTCGTTAGGCATTCCGAAAACCACCGAGGTCGCTTCGTCCTGGGCGATGGTGGCCGCGCCGGCCTCCTTCATTTCAAGCATTCCGCGGGCGCCATCGTCGCCCATCCCCGTCAAAATCACGGCGACCGCATTTGGTCCCGCGTAACGCGCCGCCGAACGAAACAGTACGTCCACGGAGGGACGGTGCCGGGATACCAGCGGCCCATCCTTGATGTCCACGTAGTATCGCGCGCCGCTTCGCTTAAGGAGGGCATGGTGATTACCCGGCGCAATCAGCGCTCGCCCGCGCAGAACGGTATCGTTGGTTTCGGCCTCTTTCACGGAGATTTGGCAGAGGCTGTCCAGACGGTTGGCAAACGCCCGCGTGAACACTTCAGGCATGTGCTGTACGATGACGATTCCGGGAGCGTCGGGCGGCAGGACCTCCAGCAACGCGCGCAGTGCCTCGGTGCCGCCGGTAGAGGCGCCCACAACCACGACCTTTTCGGTAGTTTCGAGCATGGCGCTTCTGGCGCGGGGAAGGATGGCGTCGGCAGTGAGCTTCGGTTCCACCGTGCGGCCGGATGTGGGAGCGCGCAAGCGGGCCGCCGCCGCCGCCTTGACGGCCTCGCACAGGATCGTGCGCGACTCCTCCAGGAACTGCCTGGTCCCCAGGCGGGGCTTGGCGATAATCTCCACGGCCCCGTACTCCAGCGCTTTGAGCGTGCTCTGCGCGCCTTCTTCGGCCAAAGTGGAGCAAATCACCACCGGAATCGGGTGCTGCGACATGATTTTCTGCAAGAACGTCAGGCCGTCCATGCGGGGCATCTCAATATCCAGCGTGATCACGTCCGGGATTTCCTGGCTCATCCGCTCGGCGGCGACGAATGGATCGCTGGCCGTTCCGATGACCTCGATGGCCGGATCTCCGGAGAGCACTTCGGTCAGCGTCTGACGAACCACCGCGGAATCGTCCACGATGAGGACACGAATTTTTGGCTTGCTCATGGCGTAATCGTCTTTCACAACTCGTGGCCGCTCGAATCGCCCAGCCGGTGGAGCAGCACCTCACCCGTCCCGGTGTGGAAGTGGATTCTCCGGCCGCGAGTTCCGCCCACGTCGGATGCGGACACCGTGAATCCTTCCTCCGCCAGGACTTGTTCCGCTGCCTTGCAATTCTGGGCGCCGACGGTGGGTCTGCCAGGGCGCGTTCCGGTAACTGCAAGCACGTCGGCGCCGCCGAACAGCTTCACTTCCAGGTCCTGGCGGCGGGCCCCGAGGGCGTCGAATTGCCGTGCCAGGTGACGAATGCTGAAGTCCACGTAGCGGCACCCCTCGGCGAGGCTGAAACCCGCGGGCCAGTCTCGCGGGCACCTCGGCAGAACGCCATGGCACAGTGCGCCGGCGCCCAACCGTGCGCTCCAGAACGTGACGCCGACGCACGATCCCAGAATGGTCCGCAAGATCGCGGGTCCGCGCGCCAGATACAATTCTCCCGGTTGAAGATTCAAGTCCGGCAGAATGAGCGCTGGTTCGGTCATCAGGGCTTCCTGTAGATGGCGGGCGCGACGGGAATCAGAGGCAGGTCCATGCCTTGAAGAGACTCGGAATGGCCCGAGAAGAAGTACCCGCCCGGCGCGAGTTGGCGCGTCAGCTTTTGCAGGAGGCGCACCTGGGTGGGCCGGTCGAAATAGATGATGACGTTCCGGCAAAAGATGATCTCCGGCGCCTCGGCCAGACCGAAGTCGGCATCCATGAAGTTGAGGCGTCGAAACTCGACCACGGCGCGCACTTCGGGAACCACTCGAAGCAGGTCCGACTCCCGATTGCGGCTGCGCATGAAATACTTTCGCCGTAGGTCCGGAGGGACGGGTCCGACCACATCGGCCTTGAAAATGCCCGCGGCGGCTTTGGCCAGCACGGCAGTGCTGATGTCGGTGGCCAGCACGCTGAACCGAAAGCCGGGACGCTGTTGCGAGTACTCGCCGAGGACCATCGCCAGCGTATAGGGCTCCTCCCCGGTGGAGCATCCGGCGCTCCAGACCAGCGATTTCCGGGCGACGCCTTTGCGGGCCGCCAGGTCCGGCAACGCGCGCGCGACGAGGTAGTCGAAGTGCCCCGCCTCGCGAAAGAAATCGGTCTTGTTGGTGGTAATCACGTCCAGCAGGTGGACGAGCTCGTCTTTCTTCCCTCCCGGCGCAAACACACGATCGCAATACTCGTTGAAGGAGGGGATTTCGAGGCTGCGTAACCTGCGCTTGAGCCGGATCTCCATCATGGTTTTCTTGTCCGGACTCAGGTTGATGCCGGATTCGTCGTAGATCAAAGCGCGCAGCCTGGCGAAATCCGCGTTGGACAGAGCTTCGTTACCGGTACTCATGGTGTGGATGGTAAGCGGGGCCGCGGCCGGCCGGGCCCCGCACACTCTCAGGCGTACGCTTCAGCCAAAGGCTTGTTGGCTTCCGCGCCGCGCACCGCCGACAACTCCTCGGCGGAAAAGACGCGGTCGATATCGAGGATCATGATGAATTGCCCGTCGCGCTTCCCCATGCCCTTGATAAAGTCGGTCCGGATCTGCGTGCCGATCTTGGGAGGAGGTTCTATCTGGTCGGGCTCCAGGTCGATCACCTCCTCGACCGAATCGGCCAGAGCGCCGATAACGGTCGATTCGCCCTCGAGCAGCATCTCCACGACTACGATGCAGGTGTTGACCGTCTTTTCCGTCTTCGACATTTCGAAGCAGAGCCGCAGGTCGACGACCGGCACCACGTTGCCGCGGAGATTAATGACGCCGCTCATGAAGTCGGGCGTACGGGGAATCTTGGTGATGGTAGTGAAATCGAGCACTTCCCGCACCTTGGAGACGTCGGTTGCGAACACTTCGTCGCCCAGTTTGAAGGTGAGGTACTGCCGCGTATCGGTGATTTCGGTAACGCTCATGATGATGTTCCTTTCGCGTTTTGAGGTTGCGGCGCGGGCCGGTGGAGACCCGCACCGCAGCGTCTCTAGAAGCGCTCGAATTCCTTGTCGATCCGGTCGCCCGTCTCCCGCATCTTGAGAGCGACCCCGGACTTGGCCGCCCTTTTCGAAGCCGCTGGGGCGACGCCATGGCCGACCGCCTCCTGAAGCTTGGTCAGCGACGAGGCCGGCCTGGCCCCCGCGGAACGGGCAACCGGAGCTTGTCCGGCGTCTCCCGTGCGGAAGAATCCGAGCGCGCCCACAAGCTGATCGGACTGGCCGGTCAGCTCCTCCGTGGTGGAGGCCATCTCTTCCGCCGCCGAGGCATTCTGCTGGATGACTTTCTCGAGTTGCTGCAGCGCCTTGTTGATCTGCTCGGAGCCGGTGTCCTGTTCCTTGCTGGCCGCGGTGATTTCCTGCACCAGCTCCGCGGTTTTTTGGATGTCGGGCACGAGCCTGTCGAGCATCTCGCCGGCCTTCTCGGATACCTTTACCGTGGTGCCCGAAAGAGTGTTGATCTCGCCGGCCGCCTTCTGGCTGCGCTCCGCCAGCTTGCGAACTTCCGCGGCCACTACGGCGAAGCCCTTCCCGTGCTCACCGGCGCGCGCCGCCTCGATGGCGGCATTGAGGGCCAACAGGTTGGTCTGACGGGCGATCTCCTCGATGATGGAGATCTTGCTGGCGATTTCCTTCATGGCCGCCACCGCCTCCAGCACGCACTTGCCGCTCTCCTGGGCGTCCTTGGCCGACTTGGTGGCGATCTTGTCGGTCTGCTGCGCGTTGTCGGCGTTCTGCTTGATGTTGGAAACCATTTCCTCCATGGACGAGGAGGCCTCTTCGGCGGACGCGGCCTGCCCGGTGGCGCCGTTGGAAACCTGCACGGAAGCCGCGCTGATGGATTGGCTGGCGGACGCTACTTCGCCCGCGATGCCGCGGATCTCCGTCACCGTGCGCGTCAAGCCGGCGACCATCGCGATCAAGGCCTGCATGAGCTTGTCCTGGGCGGAGCGCTCGCGAACGGCGACCATCAGATTGCCCTGGGCGATTTCTTCGGCCGCATGCGTGACGTCGTTCATGGCGACGATGAGCGTGTTCAGATTGTTCTTGATGGTATTGAATTCACCGTGATAGGTATCGGTGATTTGCGGCGGCAGGTCGCCCTTGCTGATGCGATCCACATAGTTGGCCGACACGTTGAGCGGCGTAATGACCGCGTCGAGTATGGCGTTTACGCCGCGCACGATGTTGGCGTAGGCGCCCTGAAACTGATCGTGATTGCCGCGCTCGGCCAGCTTTCCTTCCTTCGAGGCGTCGGTCAGGCGACCCAGTTCCTTCTGAAGACCCTGGAGAACTACAGCCACGTTGTTGACGGCCTGCTTCATCTTCTCGTGGTCGCCCTTATAGGTCTGCGCGATCAATTCGTCGATCTTGCCGGCGGAAATCTGGGCGAGAATCCGGTTGCCTTCGCCGATGGGCAGCAGAATCGCATCCAGCATGGCGTTGACGCCGCGCACAATCTCGGCGTAGGCGCCGTGAAAGTGCTCGGGCGTCCCACGCTCGGAGAGCTGTCCTTCCCGGGACGCGTCGATCAGGCGCGCCAGTTCTTTTTGCAAGCTCTGTAAGACCGTACCCACGTTGTTCACGGCCTGCTTCATCTTCTCGTGATCGCCCTTGTAGGTTTGCGCGATCAGTTCGTCGATCTTGCCGGTGGAAATCTGCCCGAGAATCCGGTTGCCTTCGCCGATGGGCAGCAGAATCGCATCCAGCATGGCGTTGACGCCGCGAACGATGTCGGCGTATGCGCCGCGGAACTGGTCGGGCTTGCCGCGCTCGGAGAGTTGTCCCTCCTTCGATGCGTCCGTCAGCCGCATGAGTTCCTTTTGCAGGCTCTGCACCACCGCCCCCACGTTGTTGACGGCCAGCTTCATCTTCTCGTGATCGCCCTTGTAGGTTTGCGAGATCAGCTCGTCGATCTTGCCGTCGGAGATCTGGGCCAGGATCCGGTTGCCTTCGCCGATGGGCAGCAGGATGGCATCCAGCATTTCGTTGATGCCCTGCACCATCTCGCGGTGCGTACCCTGAAACTGGTCGACTTTCCCACGCTCTTCCAGGCGGCCCTGGCGCGATGCCTCCACCAGGCGCAGGATTTCTTGCGACACTTGCCGCGTCTCCGCGTCCTCCGCTTTCGAGGCGCTGCCCGCGCCGGCGCGCCCCACGCGCGCGCCGTATTCCTCAACGGCCGAACCGCCGCTGCCGGACTGCCCGGGCTGTTTCTTACCGGTTGCTTTACGTATCATCGATTCTGTTTTCCTTTTTGAACGAATAAGTTTGCCTGCCTGGACCCTTGCCTGTCCGCACTGTCGCTCCGTCCGGCGGAGCGCTTATTTTGAGACATGCTCTGTACTGCGTTCTGCACCAGGCGATGCGGATCGAGAATCAGAGCCACGGTCCCGTTGCCGAGGATGGTGGCGCCGGAGACCACCTGAACGTTTCGATACAGCCGGCCCAGGTTCTTGATCACGGTCTGGTGGTCTCCGAGCACCTGGTCCACCACGAAGCCGTAATGGCCGTGCTCGGTTTCGACGACCATGATCTGCTCGCGCTCCGGCCGAGCCGTCTCCATCCGGAAGTACTCGCTGAGCCGGATGTAGGGAATCAGCTCGCCCCGTACATTGGCGATGTGTTTGCCATGCGCGTCCGCGATCTGCTGGCGGCTCAGCTCGACGCATTCCAGGCTGTTCGCCAGCGGCAGCACGAAGTGCGCGCGGCCCACGCGGACCAGCAGCCCGTCGATAATGGCCAGCGTGAGCGGGAGGCGAAGGGTGATGGTCAACCCGGCGCCCGGCCGACTGGCGATCTCGATGGACCCGCGCAGTTCCTCGATGCTCCGCCGGACAATATCCATGCCCACGCCCCGCCCGGAAACCTCGGTCACCTCCCGCGCCGTGGAGAACCCAGGCTGCAGGATGAGGGAGAAGATCTCGGCTTCCGACAGGCGTGCGGCGGCGTCGATGAGGCCTTGTTCGACGGCGCGGGCGCGCACCGCCTCCGCGTTTAGGCCGCGCCCGTCGTCGCTCACGCGGATCAGCACGTTGGCGCCGGAGTGCTTGGCCGAGAGGTGAATGGTTCCGGTGGAGCGCTTCCCGGCCGCGCGGCGGGCTTCCGGCGTCTCGATGCCGTGATCCATGCTGTTGCGGATGAGATGAACCAATGGATCGTTCAACCGGTCGATGACCGTCTTGTCCAGCTCCGTATCGGCGCCCTCGACGGTCAGCTCGACCTCCTTGCGCAGCTCGATTCCGAGATCGTGGACCAGCCGGCGGAATCTTTCAAAGGTGGTCTTGAGCGGCAGCATGCGAATGCTCATCGAGTTTTCCCGGAGCGCCGCCGTCAGCCGGTCGACGGCCTCGGATATCTCGAGAATGTCCGCATCGTCGCGGCGGCCGGCGACCTCGCTCAACCGGGCCTGCACGGTGACTAATTCGCCCACCAGGTTGACGAGTTGGTCCAGCCTGTCGGCCGACACGCGAATGCTCGACGCGGCGCCCGGCCCGGCTGCGCCGAGTTTATCCGGGACGCTCCGTCCGGCGGCGATTTTGACGGGCGCGAGGGTTTCCGAGGCCCGCGGCGGCGCAGCCTCGATGGTCAGCTCGCAATCGTCCTCAACGAAGATGAAGACATCGCGGATGGCCTCCCGGGCCGCGGCCGTGGTGAGGGCCATGTCCCAGGCGAGATAGCAGCGATCCGGATCGATTTCGCCGAGAGAGGGAACCGCGGACGTATCGAGGCCGATGCGGAGGCTGCCCAATTCCCTCAGCTCGCGCAACAGCAGCAGCGGGTTGGCGCCATTCAGAAGAACGTTTGGACCCGGCCGGAAACGGATGCGCCAATCGCGATCCGGGCCGCTTGCGGAACCGCGATGCGCAGCCGGCGAGGGGAGCGCGCTGTCCGGCTGGGGGTCCGGCAAGCCGGTCAACTGGCGCAGATCCGCCAGAATTCCCGCGGAGCGGCCCTGGTCCACGGCGCCGCACCCGGCGGCCTCGTCCAGCATGGCTTTAATCTGATCGCCGGCGGCCAGGCTGAGACGAATCAAGTCGGCAGTGGCCGCAAGCGACCCGTTGCGCAGCCAGTCGAAGGCCGTTTCGAGATGGTGCGTAAACGCCGCGATGTCGTCGAAGCCAAACATCGCGCCGGACCCTTTGATGGTATGCAAAGCCCGGAAAGCCCGCCCGACAACTTCGCGGTCGTCGCGGTTTCGATCCAGTTCCAGCAGCGCCGATTCCAGCTCGACAAGCAACTCGCGCGCTTCTTCCTGGAAAGCCTGTTTATACTTGTCGATCATCCAAGCACCCTCCTCACCACCGCGAGGAGTTGCTGGGTGGCGAACGGCTTCACGATCCAGCCCGTGGCGCCGGCCGCCTTGCCCTCCAACTTGCGCGCTTCCTGGGATTCGGTGGTCAGCATGATAATCGGAATGCCCTTGCACGCGGGATTCGCCCGCACGCTCCGGATGAGCCCAATCCCGTCCAGGTTCGGCATGTTCAAGTCGGTAATCACCAGGTTCACGGGCTTCGCCAGCTTGGCCAGCGCGTCTTTCCCGTCCACGGCTTCGATCACCGTGTAGCCGGCGTCGGAAAGCGTGAACTTGACCATCTGCCGCACGCTGGCCGAATCGTCGACTGTGAGGATTACCTTAGCCATCCGTCACCTTGAATCGCCAGCCCCGGAAGGCGCTCGAAGCCAGCCTCCCGCGCAGCTATGCCGGCGGCTTCCGACATGCGGACCGCGATTCCGGCGCCCGCGCGCTCCGCCTGGAGTCCGGCGGCCCAGAGCAACTGCATGACGGCGATGTCGGTTTCCTCCACGTCCGCCATGTCCAGACGCAGATCCTTCCCGGACGCCAGGCCTTCGAGCAGCAGTCTCTTCAGTTCCGCCGCGGACCCGAGAGTGCACTCGCCCTCCAGCCGGATGAGCGAATAGCCTTCGAGTTCTTCGATGGTCACGGGCAAACTCGACTCCTCGCGGGATCTCCCGCGTCGGTACCGGACGCAACGGTTACCAGTCGCACGGCATCGGGCTCGATGCGCGTTCTCTGAGCACCTTATCGGCAGGATTGCGAGGGTACAACATAGGCCCCGGCCGGATTCCCGCTATCGAATGTGCCGGCCTGTAATTGGATCGCATAGCGGCAACTGTCCGCGCGCACGACTATGGCAGCGCCCCAGGCTGAAAATGGCATGCCGGGACGGTCGGGCAACTCGACGTCCACCGTCACGTGCTCGCCCATGCGGAACTCCGATGGCCGCTCGACGTTCAACAGCATGCCGCCGGCGCTAATGTCGGCGGCGGTGGCGGAAATGGCCTCGCCGCCGCTCTTGTAGACGATCACCTTCGCTTCCATCGGGTAGCGCGTTGCTCTTCGCCGCTCGATCCGCTCGTATTCCATTTGGTTGAACTCCGATCGTGGTTGAGGTCTGAACATCTCCTTATCGGCCGCGGCCCGCCAAGGTTTCTTCACGAATTCGCCGATAAGAAGTCTATGTCACTGCCCGGCTTGTCCGGACTTCTGAAGCGGAGTCTCGCCGCCTTGCGGCGTCCGTTTGGAACCACGTCGACCGGAGGCGGGTGGGGGAGCGGCGTCGAACGCGTCGCCGAAGACCTCGAAAACCTCAATCGATCCACGGAACGCGATTTTTTAACGATCGGCGAAAAGTTGATGGAGTTTCGTTCCACGGCGCGCCGGATCGTTGCGGATATGGCCGGCCTTACGGAACTCATCTCGGGCGAGCAAGGCCGTAAGGTATCCCATGCGCTGAACGGAACGCTGGAGCGCTCTAGAGAAATGGATGCGCGAATTGGGCGCAGCGGCCAGGCATTGGGACGCGTGGCCGGCCTCTCCTCCGACATCGGGAACGTCTTCGCTGGACTTCACCACACGGTATCGGTGTTTCGCGCCCTGTGCACGCTCACGCGGATTGAAACGTCGCGGCTCGGCAGCGCCGGCGCCGGCTTCGGCGACCTGGCTACCGAGGTGGGGCCGTTGTCGGAGGCCATCCAATCGAGCGGAGAGGGCGTTCTGGAGGCTTCCGGCAGGCTTGATCAAGGCGTCCAATCCGCGATCCGGCGCGTTTCCGACCTTCGCGCCACGCAGCTCAAGGAATTGCCCGAAGTGATCGCCGGCGTCATGGAAGGCCTGCGTTCGTTCGACGAGCGGCAGGCGCGGGCGATGGAAACCTCGGCCCGCCAGGCCGTTCAGTACCAGGCGTTGTGCGGGGCGGTGGACGACATGGTGGAATCCGTGCAATTCCACGATATTACACGGCAACAAATCGAGCACGTTGCGCAAGCGCTCCGCCATCTGCGCTCGGAACACGATCCCGGCCGGAGTTCCCTGCCCCCGAACGCCCGAGCGATTCTGACTCTGCAGTGCTCGCAGTTGTCCGGGGCGGCGGGCATCTTCGCCGCGTCGGTGGAACGCCTGGAGCGCGATCTCGAAAACATCGCCGGGCGCGTGCTGGAAATGGCTGAGGCGAGCAGGGCGCTCATGGGCGTTTCGGCCGACGACCAGGACTCCTTCTTCCTGCGGATGGAGGGTCGTTTCACCGCCATCCTCAAGATGTTCGGCATTTGCAGCGCGGCGCAGGCGGAAATGGAACATATGTCCGCCAGCCTCGAAGAAAGCGTCGCTAGGATGAGGGAGTCGGTCGCCGGGATCCGGGAGATCGAAATTCGAATCCAGCGAATCGCGGTCAACGCCATGATACGGGCGACGCACATTGGACCCGCGGGAGATGCGCTCAACGTGATTGCCGAGGTCATGCAGAAGCTGGCTCTCGATTCCAATGCCGGCGCCGAGGACGCGGCCGGAACGCTCGACGCGATGAGCGGCGCCGCCGGTTGCGTGGGCGGCGGCGTGGCGGACGGGGCGGCCTCAGGCGCCGGCGATGCGATCGGCGAGATGCGGCATGCGGTCCTGGAATTGCACTCGTCGAGTGAGCGCAGCTTCAGCCACGTGAACCAAATCGCGGCTTTAGGCGCTCATCTCGCGGAAGACATCGGCGCGGTCCGCGGCGGTTTCTCGGCGGGCCGGCTGTTTGCAGAAGTGGTCGGCCGCGCCCGCGGCGAACTCGAACGGATCGGAGCGCAAGGGCAAGAATCTCTGGAAGGCGCCGCGGACGTTCCGGAGGTGCAGTTGGAGAGTCTTACCAGACGCTACACCATGCAGACGGAGCGCGAGGTTCACCAGTCGGCCGCGGGAGGCTTGGCGAGCGAATCGGCGGCGCCCACCGCGGCGTCGAGCGCCGCTCTTGCGGATGGGGATCTGGGAGACAACGTGGAGTTATTCTGAACATGGACGAATCGAGCGAATCGACAAGCGCTTCCTGTGAGATGCCGGTTTCCGCCGCGCCGGCAATGTTTCAGTGGACTACCGCCTATGCGGTAGGCGTTCAGGAGATCGACGCGGAGCACCGCCGGTTGTTCGCCCTTGCCGCAAACATGCAACGGGCCATGCTGAAAGGGAAGGGCAAGACAATCCTCGAAGACCTTCTCACGCGGCTGGTCGAATACACCTGCTGTCACTTCGCCCGCGAAGAGCGGTTGATGGAGCGAATCCGGTACCCCGGCTATCAACAGCATCGGCGCCAGCATGAGGACCTGCGGTCCAGGGTACTAGCCATGCGGGTCCGCGCGGCGTCGGGCGAAATCACCATGACCATTGAAGTAATGCAGTTTCTCATGGAGTGGCTCAAGCGCCATATTGTCGCGAGCGACCGTACGATCGGCGATTATATGGAGACCATCCGGCTTACGCGAATTCCCCAGGCCCCGCCGCGGGGAGCAGTACGGTGAAGCACGCGCCTTCGCCGGGAGCGCTGGTCACCAGGATCGCCCCTTTGTGCCCGCGCACAATGCCGGCCACAGCCGCCAGTCCCAGGCCGCGGCCGGTGAATTTCATCGAGAAGAACGGATCGAAGATTCTGGCTTTGGTGGCATCGTCCATGCCGCAGCCGGCGTCGCGCACTTCGAGACGGACATATCGGCCCGCGGGCAGCTCCGCGGCTTCCGGATGGCTGCCGATGTACGCCGGGTCCAGTTCCTGAACGCCGGTTTCGACCGTGATCGCGCCGCCCGGCCCGCCGGTCGCTTCGGCCGCGTTCAGAACCAGGTTTGTGAACATCTGGCGCATCTGTCCGCGGTCGGCCTGAATGGATGGCAGGTCCGCCTCGAGATGGAGGCGCAGCGCGATCTTCTGGGGAATGGAAGCCTGAATCGGGGCGCCGATCTCCGCGATGAACTCCGAGAGATTCACGGCTTCCACCAGGAACTTGCCCCGTCCGGAATAGGCCAGCATCTGCCGCGTCAGTTGGGCGGCTTGCTCGCCGGCTTTGACGATTCCGTCCAGGAGTCCGGCCGCCGGGTTGTCCGCCGGCAGAAGTTCCCTGGCCAAACTGGCGTTGCCGATGACGCTCAGCAGCAGGTTGTTGAAGTCGTGGGCGACGCCGGCCGCCAGCACGCCGACGCTCTCCAGCTTCCGGCTCTGCCGCAGGCGCTCCTCGTCCATCTCGGAGACGTGCAGCACCGGAATGTGCGACGTTCGGGGATCTTCTTTGAGCCGGCGTGAGAGCGCGAATCCGCCAACGTCCCGACTGCCCAGCAGAATGAGCGATGGCTGGCCCACGGCCGCGAGGTTCAGGACATCCGCCTCGTTGCCGGCCTCGACCACCGTGAACCCCGCCCGGCGAAGAGCCAGGCTGCGGGCCTGGCGCTCGGAATCGCTGCCGTCCACGGAAAGGATTGTACGCGGCATGGAAATCCGCGGGTTACTCGATGGGCGATAGTTTCATGTTCCGGAACGCCACTTCGAACCCTTCCGCTTCCAGCCCGAGGTAGCCGCGCCGCAGCGCGATTCCGCGAACTTCGCTCACCACCGCGCCGTTCACGTCCAGCGTCACCGTGTCGCCCTGCACGCGGATAATGAAGTGATTCCACTCCCCGGCCGGCTTCACCCGGTTCTCCTTCATCTGGTTGCGCAGGTTGAAGCTCTTTAACGCGCCGTCCGCCAGGTTGACGCCGAATAAATACGCCCCCGTCAAGCCCGTCTGCGCCTGCACCCATAGTTCGCCCCAGCTCGACAACCGGATGCCGACGCCGCTGTTGTACCTCTTCTCATCCGGGGACCGCGGCGTAAAGCGCCAATCCAGTTCCAGGATGTAATCGCCCAGTTCCCGGTCCATCCGCAGCCATTCGTGCCCTCCCTGCCCGCTGCAGATGAGCGAATTCTGCTCCTTATCCACCCGCCATTGCATGGTAGGTTTCAGCCCATCCGTGGCCGGGATGGGAATGCGCGTCCAGCCCTTAAGGGACTCGTCGGGCATCAGGTCAACCGTCTTGGCTGGCTGCGCCGCGGCCGCCACCGCGCCCAGCAGGCAGATCATCGACAATCGAAACATTGGACTCCTTTAGGCCGGGGTTGCCGCTCAGGCGCCCCCGTTTCCACCTAATATACACTTAACCGATAATGCCCTCCGATTCTGCGCAAATCGCAGGAAATCGCCATCGAGGACCGTAGGGTAGGCGGGCAGACAGCAGCGCCGGCCGCTTCGCGCTCACCGGCGCGGCGGCAGGGGGGTTATGCAAGTTGAGTGCGCCGCGAGTTCAGCCCTGTGCCTGTTTTTGGGCGAGCGGTCCGACCACCGGCAGCACTACCGTCTTACCCTGATAGGCGGTGACGATCATGTAGAGCCACAAGCCGAAGCATGCCAGCCCGAACAGGGGCCATATAACGACGGCGAACAGGCCCGCAAACCCGAACACGGCGAGAATAAGGTGGAAGAGAATGCCAAGCACGATATCCAACCCGATCACCGCTACGTTCAGGAATATCGACTGGAACGCGTGAAACCGAATCGCCCGGTCCCGGCTGTAAGGTTCCATAACCAGGAAGATAATCCCGGTGATGAGCCCCAGCACATAACACAGCGCCGAGGCGACGTTATTCTGCATCGGGGCCGTAACCGGCGGCGGAGGGACGGCCGAGCCCGGCGGGGGCCCACCCTGGCTCGGGACTGTCGCACCACATTTCGCACAGAACTTGCCTTCCACTGGAGCGCCACAACTCTGACAGAACGCCATGAAACCTCCCGAAACACTCTACCCGGAATCGATTTGGAGTCCCAGGTCCGGTTCAGTATACCACCATCGTGCTACGCTATCCCACCGCGATCGCCACGGCGCCGGCCCGGCACGGAATGGCTTCAGTCTAGCGTTTCGAAAGCCACCTCAGACGTTCAGCGTCTTCAGGTACGCCACGCTCTGGACCGTAAGGTCCCAGGCCTGCTCGACGAAGTAATTCTTCACGCCGCAGGTCTTGGCTGCCGCGAAGACCTTGGGCCAGTCCACGCTGTCTTTTCCTACCGCCAGTTGGGGACCGCCGCGCCCGCCGCCCCTGCCGCGGCCCGCGCCTTGTCCTAGATCGGAAGAGCACACGTCTGAACTCCAGTCACTTAGGCA
>OBLW0100001741.1_pt1 | contig 18144 bp, 13 predicted proteins | sample 1520161 | NCBI WGS metagenome assembly OBLW01 (sample SAMEA3539309, study PRJEB22396) | soil metagenome | biome: tundra; feature: field; material: soil | place: USA | collected 2010-05 | depth 0.15 m | reverse complement strand
TGCGCAGGTGCGGGCATTCGAGCGCGGCCAGCAGCCGGTCGGTCATCTCGGCGGATTCCTGATTCATGTGGCTGTGCACGCTGCCGATCACCAGGTCGAGCTCCGCCAGCGCGTCATTGGCCAGATCCATCGCGCCATCGCGCAGGATGTCGCACTCAATGCCGGAGAAGATGCGGATGCCCAGGCCGTCGCGGTTGATCTGGCGCACCTGCCGGGCGAACTCGACCACACGCTTCTCGTCCAAGCCATTGGCCATGGCCAGAGCTTTGGAGTGGTCGGTGATGGCGATGTACTGGTAACCGCGGTCGCGCGCCGCGGCGGCCATTTCCTCCAGCGTGGCGCGGCCATCGGTCTCGACCGTGTGCATGTGCAAGTCGCCGCGAATGTCTGGAAGTTCCACCAGTTGGGGCAGGCGGCCTTCTTCGGCGGCTTCGATCTCGCCCGCGTTTTCGCGCAGCTCCGGCGGAATCCACGGCAGGCCGAGCGCTTCGTAAATGCCGGCTTCGGTTTCGCCGGCCACCCGCGCCTCGCCTTCCGAACGGAACAGACCGTACTCGCTGAGCTTCAGACCCATCCGCACGGCGCGCGTGCGCAGGGACACGTTGTGATCCTTGCTGCCGGTGAAATATTGCAAGGCGGCGCCGAAGCTGGCGGGCGGCAGCGCGCGCACGTCCACCTGCAACCCCTCGCGGCCCACCTTGGCGCTGGCCTTGTTTTCGCCGCGGCCCAACACCTCCTCGACGCGTGAATAGGCGACGAACCGGTCGAGCGCGGCAGTCGCATCCGGACCGGTGACCAGCAGGTCGAGATCGCCCACGGTTTCGCGGCCGCGCCGCAGGCTGCCGGCGGGTGTGATGCTATCGACGCCGGGGCCGCGCAGAATCCCGGCCAGCTCCTCGGCCATGGCCTCGGCATAGCTCAGCAGGTAGCGGCCGCTGCGCATGCGGTATTGCGCGATGGAGCGCAGCACCTTTTCTTCCAGCTTGGCGCCCATGCGCGGCAGCACGCGCAGCTTTTCCTCTTTGGCCAGCCGCTCCAGCTCATCCATGGTGCTGATGCGGTAATGCTCCAGGATGAGCGCGATGCTTTTGGGCCCGAGGCCCTGAATCTTCAGGAATTCGATCGTGGTGGGCGGGAATTTTTGCAGCAGCAGATCGCGGCGCTCGCAGGAGCCATGATCGACGATCTCGTGCAACACCACCGCCAGCCCTTTGCCGATGCCGGGGATGTCGGTGACTTTGCGGGCAGGGTCGGCGAGGATATCGGCGATACGCTCGGGATAGCCTTCCACCGCGGTCGCGCCATTGCGATAGCTGCGGATGCGAAACCCATCCTCGGCGGCGATCTCCATCAGGTCCGCCGTCTCCCACAGCACGCGCGCGATTTCCTTGTTCTCCAATTGCCGGCCGCCCTCCATACAATTGTAGAGTGGAGCGGGCGTGGGTGTATTCGCAAGCGGAGGTACGCTGCGGTTCGCGCCTGTTAGAATGTAGGTGAGGTTGGGAGTTCATGGACGAGCGAGATGCGGGCCACTCAGTAGCCGACAAATACACGCGCGCCGGTTACCCGTCAATCCAAGAACTCATCGCTGAACAGGGCACGAAGTTCCGTGCGGATCCGGTTGAGCTGTTAGGCGATTTCTGGCCGGAAGGCGAGTCCATTGAGGACTTTCTGAAGGCTGTTCACGAGTGGCGTGGGCATGACAGATCCGATCGCGCCGCATGACGCCCGCCGTCGTGGACACCGACGTCGTCTCGTTTCTTTTCAAGAACGATAGCAGGGCACAGCTTTACCTGCCCTTGCTGCGGAACCGCGATCTGTTGGTCTCCTTCATGACAGAAGCGGAACTGGAGCAATGGATACTGTTGGCCGCGTGGGGCGCAGATCGCGTGCGCCGTTTCCGCACCTTCATGACAGGTTTCGCTTCTGTTCCTTCTTCCCGCGGCTTGATCCGCCAGTGGGCCGAGGTGATGGTCGCGGCCAGAGCGAACGGCCGCCGCATTGAGGCCGCCGACTCCTGGATCGCCTCAACGGCGTTGCTCTACGGCGCCACGTTGATCACGCACAATCCGAAGGACTACCAAGGTGTGCCCAATCTTCCCCTTCTCTCCTGCTGCTGAGATTCGTCGCCGCTCCTCCTCTAGTGCCGCGTCTGGTGCGCGGCGGCTTCCCAGCGTCCCGCCATCAGGTCGACGAAGCTGAGCCATGCGCTGTCGGGATGCTCGAGTTGGTGGTAGAGCGTCACGTATTCCGGCTTCTTCATCCCCATGCCGGCGAAAGCTAAGAAGTAGATGCCGTCGGTTTCGAATTCGGCGATCTGCTCCTTGTCCCATTTTTTCCGGTCGGCCAGATGAGGCGCCAGGTAGGCGACCACGGTCGCCAGCGTGGCGCCGCCCTTGCCCTGCACGCTCCACAGGTCCACGCCCTGCGCCTGGGCGATGCGGCAGGTAGTGGCCATCCCTTCGGCGTTGAATGCGGAATAAGCGAGCGAGCGGCTGCGCTCCTCTTCGCGCGGAGTGATCGCCTCGGCGCCAACCTGCCGCGGGAAGACGGAATCGCGATAGTAGTTGAACGCCATCTGCCCAGCGGCCTTGTCGTCCAGGAAGGTGGCGATGGCCGCCACCTGCGCGGTCCACCAGGAGGCGCGGAGGTTGCCACTAGTCTTCTCGTCGCTGCCGGTCTTGCTGTGCGTGAGCCAGCGCAGGTAGTCCTCGAACCATTTGTGCGTGGCGGCCGTTTCCTTGGCGTCCCACTGTCCGCTCTGCGCCAGGAATTCCATCCCCTGCACGGCGCGAACTAATACCCGGCCGTCGATCGAACCGCCTCTGGCCTCATTGACGCCGCGGATAGCCTGCGAGTATTCGAGACTCGGATTCATGCGCGTCTTGGGGGTGAGAAACCAGGCGTTGATCAGTTGCGCGGCGTGCCGGCCGTAGCGTGGATCGTCGAGGAAAAAGGACGCCGCGCCGAGCGTGAAGATGGAATCGCAGGTCGCGTTGAGGGCGGTTTTATTGGCCACGAAACGGTCCGGGTTGACATGGCCCTCCTTGCGGACCCAGGGGGCGGCGGGATTCGCCGGATCGGGCCACCAGAAAGGCGCTTCGCCGTAGTAGTCGTGCGCGTCCAGGTTTAAGCCCGCGGGACGGTCCGTGGTGACGCTCCAGGGGCCTTCGCGCAGGCGCTTGTCGGCTTCCGCGCGCAGGCGGCGGACCGCGTCCAGCGTCCACGGTTCCTTGCGGAGAATGGCGCTGTGAATAGGTTCGGCCTCATCCTCGGAGAGCAGCGTCATGGGGACGCTGGCAGCTCCCAGGCTGAAACAACACAGGATGAGAAACCCCGCGATTCTCATTACAGCGATTGTAGCCGATGGCGCGCCGTTCACCGCGCGCGGCGGTCTTTGCAAGATGGGCAAAGCGCCGTTGGAATACCGAAGCGCAGCGCGGGGATGAATCACGCTGGATCGCCTGGAAGCCGCTGGCGTGGGTAGCGCCGTGCCGTTCCCCCGCACGTCGGACAGATTCCAGTTCCTTTGCAGAGTCGGCACTTCGGTTCAGGGGAACTCAGACTCAGGTTGACGCCGGAGCCCTGGCAATCAGCGCACTTTCCGGTTGGCGCGCTCCAAAGGAAGCCACTCTCCCGATAGCAGTCGGGACAACTCTTATTGCGCGGGAGCATGAGGTTGCCGGATTAATTCTACCGCTTATCTTCTGGGGCGGATGGAAAGCCACCGATAGCTGTTTCTGGATCGACGCGTTTATCAGGCGCTACCGCGCGCGGCGCTTTCGCTCCGCGGCGCGCACCTGCGCCTCGTTCATGCCGAAGTAGTGGGCAATCTCGTGCCATACCGTGCCGGCGACCATTTGTGCAAGCTGCTCCGGCGAGCGCGCCAGCCGTTCGTGAGGGCCTTGGAAGATCACGATGCGGTCCGGCATGGCGAAAGACTCGAACACGCTGCGGAGGGTGAGCGGGCGCCCCTCGTAAAGCCCGAGCAGCGTACCCCCACGCGGCACCCGGCCGCGCGCCAGTTGCTCCGGCGTAGGCTCGGCCTCCACCATCAAGGCCACGTTCTTCATCCGCTTGCGAAACCGCGCCGGAATCCCCTTGAACGCCTCGGCCACCAAACCGTCGAATTCGTCCGCGCGCATGGAAATCGGCGCTCTCCCTGCGTCAAAGATCCGTCAAAGTGAACCTACTCACAAACCGAACTCGCGGAGTACTTCCTCGTGCGGTGTACCGGGACCCGATTCGCGGCGCGCCGCTTCGACTTCCGCTCGCTCCTCTTCGCTCTCCGGCTCGTCGTCAAACTGAGTGCGGCAATCGATAGTCTCACCGGATCCGCCACTGTCCAATTCTACTCGGCCTGGTGCGTCCCTGTTATTCTACTGGTTTGGGAAACAGCGATTCGCAACGCGTGGTGGTGGCCATCGACGGGCCCGCCGGAGCCGGCAAGAGCACCATTGCCCGCCGCCTGGCCGACCGGCTGGGATTCACTTACATCGATACCGGCGCCATGTACCGCGCGGTGGCGCTGTGGGCGCTCCGCCAGGGCGTCGATTTCGCCGATCACCATCGCATGGAGCAGTTGGCGCTGGCCTCGGAAATCGAGCTCTCCCCCGGCCGCATCCGTCTCAACGGAGAAGACGTCACCGAAGCCATCCGTACGCCCGAGGTTTCGAATGGCGCATCCCGCGTGGCGGTGATCCCGGGCGTGCGCCGCGCCATGGTGGCTCAGCAGCGCGCCATCGGCGAAAAAGCCAGCGTCGTGATGGAAGGCCGCGACATCGGGACGGTCGTCTTCCCCAACGCCCAAGTCAAGATCTTCCTCGACGCGAAGCCGGGCGAACGCGTGCGCCGGCGGCTGGCCGAAGTGCGCGCCAAGGGCGATTCGGTCGCCGAAGAACAGTTGGCTGCCCAGATGAGCGAGCGCGACCAGCGCGACAGCACGCGCGCCGATGCGCCGTTGGCACAGGCGCCGGATGCAATCTACCTGGATTCTACCCCGCTCAGCATCGAAGGCGTCGAGGAGGCCATTCTCAAGATTGTCCGCTCGCGCGTGACCAACGGGAAGGAATTCCATTGAGCGATCTCCTGGTAATGAAGTTCGGCGGCACCAGCGTCGGCTCGGCCGAGCGCATGCGCGTGGCCGCCGGTCTGGCCGCGGCCGAGCGCGCACGGCGCCCGGTGGTGGTGGTGGTCTCCGCCATGTCCAAGATCACCGACCTGCTGCTCGGCACCATGCGCCACGCGGAGGCCGGCGACCGCGCCGGCATGGACGCCAACCTGGCCGCCCTGCGCGCGCGCCACGAAGAGGCCTGCCGCGAACTCCTCCCGGAGCCGCGCTGCTCGGCCGTGCTGGAGCGCGTGCACGAGCTGATTGCCGAGTTTGAGCGCATCGTGGGCGGCATGGCGATGCTCAACGAGCGGCCCCCGCGCTCGGTGGATGAAGCCGTCGCCGTGGGCGAGCGGCTCTCCGCTCTCCTGCTTTCCGAGTACCTGGTCAGCCAGGGCGTTCCCTCCGCCGCCATCAACGCCTGGGACGTGCTGGTCACCGACGCCGTGTTCGGCAATGCCAGCCCGCTCATGGAACCTACCCGAACCAAGGCACGCGCCCGCGTGCTGCCGCTGATCGAAACGGGCGTCGTGCCGGTGATCACAGGCTTCAACGGCGCCACCGCCGACGGGCGGCCCACCACGCTGGGCCGCGGCGGGTCGGATTTCTCGGCGTCGATTCTGGCTGCCGCGCTCGACGCTTCCGAACTGTGGATCTGGACCGACGTTGATGGCATCATGAGCGCCGACCCGCGCCTGGTGCCGGACGCCCAGGTGCTCGATGAAGTCACCTACGCCGAGGCCGCCGAGTTGGCTTATCATGGCGCCAAAGTGCTGCACCCCAAAACGCTGGCCCCGCTGGTGGAGCGCAAGATTCCGGTGTGGAGCAAGAACAGCTTCGCTCCCGAAAAACCCGGCACCAGGATTGTGCCCTCCGTGCGCGAGGCCGCCGGCGCGCGCGCGGTGGCTTCCATGGCCAACGTGGCGCTGGTGTCGCTCGATCCCGCCAGCCCGGAGCTCAACGGCGTGCTAGTGATGGCGCGCGCTCTCGATGCCCTGGCGCGCGCCGATGTCGAAGTGTTGATCCTCTCCAGCTCCAGCTACCGCCAGAATTTTTGCTTCCTGGTCCGCCAGGAGGAGCTGGACCTCGCCGTGCGCGCGGTCGAATCCGCCCTGGCGCTCGAACTGGCCCACGGCTACGTCGATCCCATCCGCATCGATCGCAACGTGGGCATGCTGGCCGCGGTGGGCGAAGGCATGCAGGGCAAGCGCGGACTGGCCGGACGCATCTTCACCGCCATCTCCCGCGTGCAAGTGAATATCATCGCCATCGCTCAGGGATCGAGCGAGCTCACCATCGCCGTGGTGGTGCGCCGCGAGGGCCTCGAAAAAGCCGTCGGCGCCGTGCACGCCGAATGCGGCATGGGATCGCGCCCGCCGGCCCCGGTCTTCCCCGGCGGCAAAGCCCACGCCACCAAGCGCGAAATGTAGGGTGAGGCGGGTCCCGACCTGCCAACGCCCGCTTGCGGGCGCTTCTTGTCCCGGACGCGATTCGGGCAACCTAAAAAGCATGCCCTTTGGAGGAAAGGGACGCATTTTCACCGCCTTGTCTCCCTGCGCCCGGCTTCGCCAGCGGAACCCAAGGTAAAATAGGGGACCGCCCCGCACAAAGGCTCGGAAACCGAGATGTTGATACGTAAGGGGTGGTTGGCAGGCGAAATCCGCATCGGACCCGAAAAACGGAGCGCCTGCCCCACTTTCCCGAATAGGGCAAGGATTCCACTCTTGAAAACCAGCGCGGAAGTGCTCGAATTCGAATCGCTGCTCCGGCTCGTGGGCCGTTACGTGGCTAGCCCGATGGGGCGCCGTGAACTGGAGAAGGTCGAGCCGCACACCGGCCGCGAGCGGCTGGTCGAGGATCTGGCCGAGGCCGGGGAAGCCATCGAATATTTGCGATCCGCGTCGCGCCCGCAGCAGGCGGGCCGCGGCGCAGCCATCCGCATCGACTTTGGCGGCCTGCCGGACGTGGAGCCGGCGGCGCAGAAACTGCACATCGAAGGCGCCGGCCTGGAGCCCAAAGAGATCTTCGACCTGTTTGCGCTGCTCGATCGCGCCGCGGACGCCAAGTCGGTGCTCACGGCTACCGTTGGCCGCTTCCCGCGACTGGGGCGGCGCGGCCAATCGATCGGCGATTTTCGCGCCCTGCTGCAGGACCTGGAAGGCAAGATCCTGCCCGATGGCACGGTGGCCGATCATGCCAGTGTCGCGCTGGCGCGCCTGCGCCGCGACGCGGAGCGGCAGAAAAAGGCGATTCAGGAATCACTCGAACGCTTCTTGAAAGCGCATCGCGAGGAAGGCATCCTCCAGGAAGAGTTCGTCACCATCCGCAATGAGCGTTTCGTGGTGCCGGTGATCGCCGGGCAGCGGCGCAAACTGGACGGGGTGATCCACGGCGCCAGTTCGAGCGGCCATACGCTGTTCGTCGAGCCGCTCGAAACAATCGACCTCAACAACGAACTGGTGCGGCTGGGCGAAGAGGAAGCGCGAGAAGTGCATCGCATCCTGCTCGAGATGACGGACCGCCTGCGCGGCCACGCCGATTCCATCCGCCAGACGCTGGTCGTGATGGCGGAGCTGGATCTGATCTTCGCCAAGGCGCGCTTTGCGATCGAATTCGATTGCGCCATCCCGCGCTTCGGCGAGCGGCTGCTGTTGCGCGAGGCGCGCCATCCGCTGCTCGAAGACGTGCTCCGGCGGCGCCAGCGCAAGTCCGTTCCGGTCTCGCTCGATCTCGAGCGCGAGCGCCGCACGCTGCTCATCAGCGGCCCCAACACCGGCGGCAAAACGGTGGCGCTCAAGACCGTGGGGCTGCTGAGCCTGATGGCGCAAGCCGCGCTGCCGGTGCCGGCGGCGGAAGCCGAATTCCCGGTTTTCGAGCAGGTGCTGGCCGATATCGGCGATTACCAATCAATCCAGGAAAACCTCAGCACGTTTTCGGCGCACGTGTCGAACATTCGCGAAATGGCGCTGGATGTGACGCCCGGCACGCTGGTGCTGCTCGATGAGCTGGGCGCGGCGACCGATCCGGAGGAAGGCGGCGCGCTGGGCGTGGCGATTGTGGACCATTTCCGCGCGGCCGGCGCGTTCACGCTGGTCTCCACGCACCTGATGGCGCTCAAGATTTACGGCGCATCGACGGAGGGCGTGATCAACGGGTCGATGGGATTCGACGAGAACACGTTCGAGCCGACGTTCCATCTGCAACTGGGGCTGCCGGGGAAATCGGCGGGCCTGGAAATCGCGACCCGGCTCGGCATGCCGGAAGACATCATGCGCCGCGCGCGGATGGCGCTGAGCGACCGCGAGCGGGATGTGACGCGATTCCTCAGCGAGCTGGACCGGCGCGTCAAGGAAACGCAAGCCCTGGAACAAAGCCTGCGCGAGAAGCTCATCGCCCAGGAACGCAACGAAAAAGAGATCGGCCGCGAGTGGGAACGGCGCGAAACCGTCAAGCTGAAGGAACTGGAGCGCCGCACCGACGAAGCGCTCCAGCGTTTTGAAGAACACGCGCGGGAGACCATCGAAAAGATCGCGCAAGCGGGCGACCGGCGCAAGGCCGGGCAGGAGGCGCAGCGAAAGGTGGCCAAAGCCAAGCGCGAGCTGCGCGACGATTTCGAAACCACGGTGCTGGCCACCGAGGATGACTCACGGCAGGACCGCATCCAGCCGCTGCGCATCACCGAGGGCGCGCGCGTGCGGCTGAAGGACGTGCGGGAGCCGGCGCGCGTGACGCGGTTTCTGAGCAACGACCGCATTGAGGTGGAAGCCGGATTCCTGCGCTTGCAGGTTTCGCGCGACGACGTGATCGAGGTGCTGCCGGAAACTGGCGGCGCGGCGGCCAAGCTGCCGCAAGGCGTGACTTACAAGCCCGCGCCGCAGTTATCGCCGGCGTTCCAGGAAATCAACGTGATTGGCCGGCATGCCGAGGAAGCGCGCGACGCGGTGGATGAGTTTTTGGATCGCGCCGTGATGGCCACCGCGTCGCGAGTGCGCATCGTGCACGGCTTCGGCATGGGCGTGCTGCGCAAGACCATTCAGGAAATGCTCAGCAGCCATCCGCACGTGGCGAAATTCTACCCCGCGCCGCAGCAGGAGGGCGGCGCCGGCGCGACTATCGTGGAACTGCGGGAATAGGTGGGGCATGCCTTAGCTTGCCCGGCTTACGAAATCCAAAGTGGAATCAACTCCGCCTGCCGGCCCCGCGGACAGATAGTCATTGGATCCCTTCACTGACCCGCGACGTAAACCTGGAAGGCCGGGCTGGTGGTCGAGCCTACTTCCACGTAAATCGCGCCGCCGCCGGGTCTAAAGTTGATCTGGCTGGTTCCGGCGACCTTATACGGAGCTGGTCCCGCATAGGTGGTCACGAACGGGATGAATATTGTCCCGATGGGAGGAGCGCCGACAGCCGATATCGATCCGACTGCGGCCTGCAGAACGTCAGTGGGCAGCGGGAGCCCCACCAGCGTGCCATCGGCCTGGGCTGGAGTGATGGGGCCGAGACCGGTCGCCCACACCGAGACGAGTGAGCCAGCCGGAGCCGGGTTGCTGGCCGAGTTGGTGGTTCCGTCCTGATTCACTGCCGCCGCGTAGGCGCCATCCACCGTGAACACGCCTGGGGCGGTCTGCGCCACCGGCAATCCCAGACAATTCGTCGGCACATTGTTGTAAGTGACACAAACCTGCGTCGTCGGCCCGCCCCCGGTACCGCTGCCGGTTACCGACCATGGCACCACAACATTGATCTGCGAATCCTGCACCCAGAGCAGCGGCGCCGGTATCCCATCGAACGTCACCTCCACGTTTGCCGCTTCGATTGGGTAGGGGGTTTCAAGAGTGGCCTGAGGCTCGACGCCCTGCTGCGGTCCCAGCCCGTTTCCGACCAGCGTTACCAATTCTCCCGGCGCTACCGGTCCGGTGCCGAGGCTCGCCGCATTGCCGACACAGGCCAGCGGAAATGTCTGCGCGTTGGGGTGCGGCGAAAGGCGAAACAGGGCGGCCGATCCGCAAGTGGGGCAGTAAGGAGATTCGGGGAACGGGCTGAGTTGCGTGGGCGGGAAGAGTCCATCGGTGGTGCCCAACACATACACCGTCGAGTTCGGACCGGTGGCGATCGCTCCGCCGTATGTGCCCGCGGACACGCCACCCGGGACGTAAGTGGTCTGCAAGAGCGAGCCATCGGGAGCGAACGCGCTCAGCCACGTCGTTCCACAGGGCGCGAGACTGTTCTTGACCGGGTGCAGAAAGGCCCCCCGGTATCCGGTGACGTACGCGTTTCCGGCCGGGTCCAGCGCCATCGAGACCGCGCCGAGATTGCCGTTCGTGAAGACTTGCTTGCCCGAGGGATCGATCCGCTGCAGAAACCAGTTTCCAATAGGGTCGCTGCCGGACAACGCGGCATCTCCGTTGGGAGCCACGGCCAGAGACGCCAGGTACGACACTGGCTGCTGCGGAGTGAAACTGGTCCAGGTGCCGTCAGCAGCCAGGCGCGCGAAAGCCCACAGGCCGGGCTCTGGCGGAATCTGGAACCCAAACACGGACCGTGGTGGTGGAATCGCGATAACCACATTCGAGCCCGTTGGGTCCACCTCTATGACAGATACCACGCCTGGGACACCCGCCAGCGGCCCCGGCACATTCAGGAATGTTGCGTCGACCGCGCCAGCCGCGTTCAAACGGACGACCTTGCACCCTTCCACCAGGCCACCGGCGTCCAGATTGTCGACGGCCACGAACGTGCGGCCCGTCGAGTCGACGGCCACACCGATACATTCCGATGACGCCCCCGGATTCGGGCCGAGCACGGTGGTCCACAAAACGGTGGTTCCGTCCGCCGCCAGTTTGGTCGCGACCAGATTGAACACTTCCCCCGCCACTACGTACACACCGCCATCCGCGCCCACAGCCACTTCATTCGGGTACCCGAGAATAGTCTGCCACAGGATGGTTTTCCCATCGGCTGACAGCTTCGTCATGCAGGTGGCGGAGCCGCCATCGGGCGTACAACTCGTCGGGATATAGAGCTCTCCGGCGCTGTCGGCGGTAATCTGCGCGGTGATCCCAAGGGGCCCCCGCTCGGGCCCCCATTCGACGTAGTCAATCCCGAGCAGAAAGCCGGACGCAGCCGGCTGCGCACCGGCCGCGCTCGCGAGCGCCAGGCACAGTAACATTTTCCACGGCATCCTATCGGTCCAGGAACAGCGCATATCTGCCCTCATTGGCTGGCCACGTAAATCTGAATGGCGTTGCTGAAGATTACACCCGACGGCGTTCCGACCGCCAGAAAGAGGGGAAACTCACCATCGTCGATGACCAGATCGCCAGCACTGAAATTGATCTGGCTCATTCCCGCAATCTGGAAGGGCGCCGGACCGGCGTATTCGGCGCTATATGTAATCTGCGCCGGGCACGCGGTAATAAGATTCCGCGGGCACTCTAAGGTTACCGTCAGCGCATTCACGGGGAGCGGAAATCCTATCAGCGAGCCATCAGCCTGAGAGGGATTGATGGGGCCCAAGCCGGTGGCAAAAATCGAGACGATGGAGTTGAGCGGCGCCGGGTTCGCCGCCGAGTTTTCGGTGCCATCCTGATTCACCGCCGCCGCGTGAACGCCGTCCACCGTGAACACGCCCGGCGCCGCCACAGCTACCGGCCAGGTCAGGCAATTCGTCTTCACGTTGTTGTTAGTCACGCAAACCTGCGTCGCGGGCCCGGCTACAGACCAGGGAACCGCGAGGTTGATCTGTGCATCCTGCACCCACAGCAGCGGCGCCGGTTTGCCATCGAACGTCACTTCCACATTGGCCGCCTGTGTCGGATAGGGGGTCTGCGGCGTGGCTTCCGTCTGGACCCCCTGTTGCGGCCCGATCCCGCTGCCGAATAGCGTTACGATCTCTCCCGGCGAAACCGGCCCGGTTTTGAAGTTGGCCGCATTGCCGATACAGGCCAGTGGAGCCGTCTGCGCGCTGGCGTTGGGGGAAAGGTGATACAGGATGGCCGATCCATACTCGGCGGCGCCGAAAGGAAACTCCGGGTACGGGCCGGTCTGGGTGGGCGCGACGCTTAAATCGGATGAAGCCAACACAAACACGGTGGAATTCGGGCTGATGGCGACGTATCCGGTGTATTGATTGTCGTACCCGGCAGGTCCCGCGCCGGGAAGGTAGGTCGTTTGCAGAACGGAGCCGTCCGGAGCGAACACGCTCAGCCACGCGGTTCCGCACGGCGCAAGACTGTTGATGACTGCGTGCAGCACCGCCCCGCTATAGCCGGTGATGTAGGCGTTGCCGGCGGCGTCGAGCGCCAGCGCCGCGTCAAGCGTCGAAACACTCGTCTCCGGGAAGGCTCTGGAGAACACCACCGCTCCGGCTGGATCAATCCGCTGCAGAATCCAGTTCCCCAGCGGACCGCGGCCGTACTCGACGGCATCTCCATTGGGAGCCACCGCGAGAGCGAGGAATAATGGCGACTGCATCATCGGTTGCGGAAGAGTGACATCAAGCCACGTGGCGCCATCCGCCGCCAGCCGCGCGATTCCTCCTCCGGCTGCGACCACCACGTCCGAGCCCGTCGGGTCCACGGCGATGGCGTCTGGCACGATCGGCACGCGCTTGATATAGTCGATTGCGCCACCCGCATTCAATCGAACGACTTCGCCTCCGATCACCGCATCGCACGTCAAAAACACGCGGCCGGTGGAGTCGACCGCAAGGCTGATGCCCGAATTCAGGCCAACCGCTTGATTCGTGGCGAGGAGCTGCGTCTTCCACACCACGCTGGTCCCGTCCGCGCTGAGCTTCTCCACGAAAACGTCGAAACTCTCCCATCCGGCCACGTATACATCGCCACTGGGATCCACGGCCATGGGGCCCGCGAAGCCGAGGTTGTTCTGCCAGATTATGGTCTTCCCGTCCGCTGACAGTTTTGTCAGGCAATAGGGCGAAGGGTAGTTGGCGGGGCAGGATATCAGAATGTAGAGCGCCCCCGAGTTGTCGACGGCTATCGATGGCCAGCCGGCGAGGCTGAAGGGCCCCCATTCGCTGTAATCGAGGCCCATCAGGAAACCGGACGCCGCCGCCTGCGCACCAGCCGCGGTCAACAGCGTGAGGCACAACAGCGTTCTTCGCAGCATCAAGTGAGCTGGAGCACGTTGAAGGCCGAAGAAAAAGCACTTGCTATCAGTGGCTTTGCGCGCAGGATGTGTCGTCTGGCCACAGTACCTGCCGCGCCGGGCCGCGAGTCTTGCATCGACCAGGTCCCGGAAAATGTCGGCTCGACAGCCGGCGCTGCGCCGAGACGAGTCTCGGCGCGGCAGACACGAGTGTCTGCGCCACGGCGCTATTCCATCTCCGGCTCCGGTGGCTCCCAGGCATCGAGCAGGTCCGGATTTTTGGCGAAACGTTTCAGGACGCGGATGATTTCGCCTGACTTGAAGCCGGCGTGGAGCAGCCGGCGGTAGGCGGCGGCCATGTCTTTGTCCTGTTCGAAAAGGCCTTCGCGCACGGCGAGGCGGTATTTGCGGCGAACCCAGTCCTCGATCAACGCCGTCTCGTCGACGCCCGCATACACTTCGCGCACGGTGCGCTCGGCCAGCGCTGGCGCCACGCGGCGGCGGCGCAAATCCTGGACCACGCGCGTGCTTCCCAATTTTTCGCCGGAGAGGCGCGCGGTGGCGAAGGATTCGGCGAAGCGGCGATCGTCCAGATAGCCAAGGTCCTTGAGGCGCGCCACGGCGTTGTCCGCGTCGGCCTCGCGTTGCGCGCGGCGGCGCAACTTCTCGCGCAGCTCTCCTGTGGAATACGCCCGGCCGGCGAGCAGCCGCAGCGCGTAGGTCCACAATCGTTCGGCGTCCAGGCGCCGGTCCGTTTTTTCCGCCATGATTGGGGTTCTTATGCGGAGTATACTTAAAATTGGCTCGGATAGAGACGGGTGAGCCGAAGGAAACAGGAGACACACGATGGATAAGAACGGACTTTCGGCATTCTTGTTGGGCCTGGGCGTGGGGGTCGGCATCGGCATATTGTTCGCTCCCAAGTCCGGTGAGGAAACACGCGAATATCTTCGCAGCAAGGCCAATGAAGGCGGCGACTTGCTGAAGCAGCGCAGCTCGGATTTGAAGCAGACCGCGGCCGACTGGGTCGACAAAAGCAAAGACGCCCTGAACCGCCAGAAGGATAACCTGGCTGACGCGGTGGAAGCGGGCCGGCAGGCGTATCGCGATGCGCGCGGGCCGCAGACAACCGAGGGGAAAGCTTAGTACAGATTGGGCGGGACGGAACTGACGGCATGACCGACGAAGTGTTTCGCTGGATCGCGACCGCGGGAGTGGTACTGGTCGCCGCTGCGTTCGTGGTGGTGGCGGTGGCGGCTGTCGCGATTTCTCGCGGCTTGCGCCAGATGCAGGGAAAGATCGCCGGCTTCCTGGCCAGCGCCGAACCCGCCATTGCACGCCTCGATCCGATGATCGAGCGCGCCACCGTGCTGATGGACACGGCCACGCCGCAGATCAAGATCGCCGGCGCCGCGATCGAAAAAGCCGGCCCGGCGCTGGAGAGGGCTCGCGTCACCCTGGACAAAGCCAGCAACGCCATCGACCGCGCCTCGCCGCTCATCGATCAGGCTAAGACGGTGCTCGGGAACGCAAACCTGGCGATCGAGGAAAACCGGCCGAGAGTCTCGGAAATCACCGAGCAGGTGGCCGAGATCGCACGCACCACCCGCGAGCAGGTGGATCGCCTGGGCGCACTGGTGGAAGATGCCGGCGACCGCGCCCGCGCGCGGCTGGCGCAGATCGATAACACTGTCACCGAGGCGGTCGAGCAGGTGGGCGAAGTGGGCGACGCGCTGAAGCGCGCGGCCATGCGCCCGGTGCGCGAAGCCAACGGCGTGGCAGCCGGAATTTCAGCCGCGGTTTCCACCTTCGTCAAAGGCCGCAAATATCCCCCCGACATGGCGACCCAGGACGAGGAGATGTTCATCTGACGCCGCTCAAGACAGGTTGACTTCGAAACCTGCTGATGAGCGGATGCCGGGCATGGCGAGGTCGCGCCAAGCCGCGGCGCGACCCGGCGCGCCTCTCCTCTTGACATTCTAAAGGAACAGGCGCATACTCCTTTTGGATGTCTACAAGAGAGGCCAAAACCGACATACTGCAGGGCACGCTGGACCTGATGGTGCTGCGAACGCTGGCAACCATGGGGGCTCAGCACGGTTTCGGGCTGGCGCAACGCATTCAGCAGATTTCGGGCGGCGCGCTGGACTTGAACCAGGGGACGCTGTACCCGGCGCTGCTACGGCTGGAGCATCGCGGATGGATCCGCTCGCGGTGGGGCGTCTCGGACAATAACCGGCGCGCCAAGTTTTACGAAATCACCGCCGCGGGACGGCGGCAGGTGGAAAAAGAATCCGCGGACTGGGCGCGGACGGTCGCCATCATGGACCGCTTCGAGCGCTTGACGGAGACGGAGTAACCCATGCCGGATATCTGGATGCGCATACGGGAGCTGTTCCGCGGAGCACGCCTCGACGGCGAATTGGATGAAGAGGTCGGCCTGCACTTGCAAATGATGGAGGAGGAATTCCGACGCCGCGGCATGAGCGAGACGGAAGCTATGGCCGCCGCGCGCCGCGAATTCGGCGGCGTGGCGCACTCGAAGGAAGCCTATCGCGATCAGCGCGGCTTCCCGTGGCTCGAGAGCTTCGGCAAAGACGTCCGCTACGCGCTGCGCGGCCTGCGCCGGAGCCCCGGCTTCGCGGCCGCGGCGGTCGTTTCGCTGGCGCTCGGCATCGGCGCCAACACGGCGATTTTCTCGTTGTTCCACACGCTGATGCTGCGCATGCTGCCGGTGGCGCACCCGGAGCAACTGGTCGCCATCCATCGCACTGGCGGCTGGGGCCGGGGAGTCATCTCGCTGCCGCTGTACAGACAGATCGCCGGCCGCGCGGATCTCTTCAACGGCGTGATCGCCACCAATGGCGTAGCCAAGGTACGGTTCTCGCCGCGCCGGGGCGGCCGTGAAGAGTTCGCGCAACAGGAATTCGTCTCAGGTAATTACTTCCAGGTGCTGGGAATCCAGCCGGTCATCGGGCGGCTGTTCACTGGCGAGGACAATCGGGTTCCGGGTGGGCATCCGCTGGCGGTGCTCAGCTACGACCTGTGGCAAAACCAATTCGGCGCTGACCCCGCTGTGTTGGGCAGCACCGTTGTGGTGGACGAGCAGACGCTGACGGTGATCGGCGTTGCCGCGCCGGGTTTCCAGGGTGTCGCGCCGGAGCGGCACACCGACGTCTGGGTGCCCTTGATGATGACCCACTTCGGCCAGGTGATGAGTCCCAACATGTGGTGGCTGATGCCGCTGGCGCGCGTGCGGCCGGACGTGCCTATCCAGCGGGTGCGGGCCGCGCTCGACGTGCTGATGCAGCGGCACCTGAGAACCATCTACGGGGAGCGTTACGATTCCGCGATGCGCAAGAAGGCGCTCGATCAGCGGTTGGAAATTCGCGAAGGGAGCGTTGGCCTCTCGATGTTGCGCGAACATTTCGGCAAGCCGCTGGGCGTTCTGTTGGCGCTGGTCGCGCTGGTGCTGCTGGCGGCGTGCATCAACGTGGCGAACCTGCTGCTGGCGCGGGGAGCGGCGCGGCAAAAGGAAATCGCGATGCGGCTTTCGCTCGGCGCCACCCGCGCGCGCCTGGTGCGGCAGGCGCTGACCGAGACGCTGCTGATCGCGGCCACGGGCAGTGCGGCGGGCATCGGGCTGGCCGCCTGCGGCGTGCGTGTGATCGCGAGTTTTCTGCCCGAGCAAGCCGGCAATCCATTTTCGACCGCGCCGGATCTGGCGGTGCTCGCGTTCACCATCGCCATTTCCGCTGCCTCGGCTTTGCTGTTCGGCCTGGGGCCGGCGCTGCGCTCCACGGCTATCAATCCGGCTCTAGGACTGCGTTCGTCAGGCCTCGATCGCGGCGCGAGCCCGGTGCTGCGCCGCGTTCTTGTCGTGGCGCAAGTGGCGTTCAGCGTGGTGCTGGTGGCGCTGGCCGGCCTGTTCGGGCATAGCCTGCTCGCCTTGCGCTCGGTCGACCTGGGCTTCCGCAATCAAAGCGTGATTGCGTTCAACCTGGATTTCCCACGCCTGTGGAAAGGGGATTTCCATCGGCCGCAGGAGCAGTTGATGAAGACGCTCGCCGAAACGCCCGGCATTTACTCCGTGAGTTGCGCTTTCCCCGGCCTGTTTGGCGGCGGCTCGTCCGATTCGACCATTCGCGTGCCGGGATCGCAGCGCACCGCGACCGAGCCGGCGGACGTGGACCAGACCTATGTGTCGCCGCGATATTTCGAAACCGTCGGAGCCGGCCTCCGCGGCCGCGAGTTCGACCGGAACGATACGGCGGCCTCGCCCAAAGTGGCCGTCGTCAATGAGGCCTTCGTGCGCGAGTTCCTGCGGGGCGAGGCCCATCCGGAAGCCCGCTGGCTGAGCTTCGACGATAGCAAGCCCGAAGGCGGCGAGCGCACCAGCATCGTGGGCGTGGTGCGCGATATTAGGCAGGACGGTATCCAGCAAAAGATTGCGCCGAGGGTGTACGTTCCGCTCACCCAGAAAGCACTTGACCTGCCGCCCGATATTCTGGTGCGAACCGCCTTGTCGCCGGCCGCGGTGCGGGCCGTTGTCCTGCGCGAACTGCCGAAACTTGGCGCGGGCGTTGCAGTGACCGAATGGGCCACCATCCGCCAGCGCATCGACGATTCGATTTTCGAGACTCGCCTGCTGGCCATGCTGGGAGGATTCTTCGGCGTGCTGGCGTTGTTGCTGGCCGCGGTGGGCCTCTACGGCGTGATGTCGTACGGCATGGCGAAGCGGTCCGGCGAGATCGGCATCCGCATGGCGCTCGGGGCCAGGCGCGCCGATGTGGTCGGCATGGTGCTGGGCGATGCGCTGATGCTGGTTGCCGCCGGTCTCATCCTCGGCTTCCCGTTGGCCTGGGCTGCCGCGCGCGCGGTCCATTCGCTGCTGTTCGGCATCGATGCCGTGGATCCGCTGGCGT
>OBLW0100001739.1_pt1 | contig 18148 bp, 17 predicted proteins | sample 1520161 | NCBI WGS metagenome assembly OBLW01 (sample SAMEA3539309, study PRJEB22396) | soil metagenome | biome: tundra; feature: field; material: soil | place: USA | collected 2010-05 | depth 0.15 m | reverse complement strand
GGCGTCCTGGGTCAGTTTGCGCGCCGACTCCAGATCGTGCTTCAACGTCTCAGAGCGCTTGCGGATGATCCTGGGCATCAACCGAGCGAGAGGAATGATGATGGCCAGAACGATGATGGCGAAGTTAAAGAACTCGAAAAGGCGAGCCGTCGTCTCGACGTCGAGATGAAACAAGCGGGCCAGCGATCGCACCATCGGCGTGTGCCGGTAAACGTTCTCGTCTTCGGCGGCGTTCTCAGTAGCGCCGGATTTAGCGATCGTCTTGTCGACGGAGTTCGCACCGTTGGCGGAGCTTTTCGCTGCCGAAGCTGGCTGCTGTGCGTTCGCACGCACGGGCACGGCGGGAATCGATGCCGTCAAAAAAGCGAATAAAAGGATCAAAACGATTCGACGAGAAAACCGCGAAGCATGCATGGAATGACTCAACGGGAACCCCCGGCAGCCGCAGGAAGAACTGCCCGGACCACTTGACTCGCCAGCTCTGCGACAGAAGCCTGCACGACCTTGCGGGCCTGCGCAGCTTCGCCTTCCAACTCCGCCTTGGCCTGGTTCACGCGGGCTGCGGCTGCTTTGCGCGCCACTTCGAGAGCGGCGTCGCGCTCGGCGTTCCACTGTTTGATGCGCTCTTCACGAGCCTTGAAAATATCGGCGCGCGCCTGGCGTAACTTCGCGGCATACTCAGCCGCGCGTGCTTCGGCTCCCTCGATTGCCTTGTGTGCAGCCTCGACAGCGCCTTCTGTGCGGGCGCGGCGCTCCTTCAGCGTGGCAGTCAGTGGCCTCTGGATAAGAAACTGATAGGCCAAAACCAGCACAATGAACAACAAGGAGGTGGGCACAGCACCGATGAAGTAGCCCTCTAGTTGTTGGAAGATTTCTTGCATTCAGGCACCGGGATTGCGGGTGGTAATCGTTGCAAAATCTGTTGCGGGTGGAACACTTTTTTGTATCAGGCAGGAACCCGCAAGTCAACGCGTACGGGCTGATTTCATGGGGCTATGTGATTGCTGTCACGAATGGGAAACATTGCGGAAAAAATCGCTTGCTTTCCCTGACAACAAGCATAAACTAAAGATACCACCTAGACCCGGTTCAGGGTCCAGCGGGCCGCCAGTTCCGGGAAGTCTCTCCACTCCCGAAGTTGGTGGCCCGCTTCTTAATTTCCATTCCAAATTCCAGACGACTGACCTGCGCGAGGAGATTCTTCGTCTACCTCAATGACCGGCTTCCCACCGCTGCACGCGCGACGGGAACGAACGAGGAACCTGAGCCCCTGGCCGGCAGTTTGCGGCCGGTTCCTGGAACAGACGCGATTCAGGAAAAGCTGTCAGCCGAAGCCAACGACCCAGAGTCGGAGCGACCCCCAGGAAGCGACGACCTGGCACGCAGCGGAAGCACCACATTCTTTCCTGAACGCCGAAAAATGGAGGAAGTTCAACCTATGCGCAACCAAATCTTTAGCCTCGCACTGGGCGGATTGCTCACACTTGGCGTGAGCGCCGCCGCGATGGCACAGGACAACCCCGCGCCAGCCGCGGCGCCAACACAAGACCAGGGCCAGGCCGGCCGCGGTCCCGGCCGAATGAACCCCGACCGCCAACTCGAACACATGACCCGTGAACTCGGGTTATCGGCCGATCAGCAGAACCAGATCAGGCCCCTGCTCGTCGACCGCCAGCAGAAGATGCAGGCGCTCTTCCAGAATCAGTCGATCGCGCAAGAAGATCGTCGCGCGAGGATGCAATCGATCCGGCAAGACACACAGGCCAAGATCGAAGCAGTCCTGAACGATCAGCAAAAACAGAAGTTTGAAGCGATGCAGGAACACATGCGCCGCGGCGGACCGGAAGGCGGACCTCAAGGCGGGCCACCTGAAGGTGCACCTCAGCCGCAGTAAATGCGCGCGGGAAGATGGGGTCGGATCCACCCCATCTTCGACCTATTTCATTGAGCTGGTAATGAAAGCAGCTAGATCATCCTTGAGCTTGGGCAGCGCTTCAACGTTCAGGTAGATCATGTGGCCGGAAGGATAGTAGCCGAATTGCACATTACCCCGCAGCGCCGGGTCGAGATTCATGTGATCGAGATCGAATTCCGTGGCGAAAAACGGCGTGGCCAGATCGAAATAGCCATTGGCTGAGAAAACACGCAGGTGCGGATTCTTGCGGATGGCGCTGGCCAGGTCGGCGGCGACGTAGGGTTGCGACTGATCTCCTCCCCCAGGTCCAGGTGCGCCGCTGGTCGGATGGTGTTTCCAGTCCCACTGCGCAATCGAGTTGGAGCTCGGACGGTATTCATCGGTCGAGTCGTATTTCAGCTCGCGCGAAAGATAATCGTGCAGCGCGGCCACAAATGCTCCGCTGATACCCGTATCCGAGGCATCGTAGCTGGGATTCTCACCGGCCGCGTCTACATCCACACCTTCAAAGCGCATGTCGTAGCGGCCCAGCGTCCGGCGATCGTCGCGCAGAACTTCCTTGCGGAAACGCGTCGGCGAAATACGGAGATTTGCTTCCTTGATGTAGTCGATGGGGAGACCGGTATAGTGGCTGACCTGTTTTGCGACTTCGTCCACTTGCGCGGCCGGCAGCCGGTCGCCCGCGAACAACGCCTGCGCATAGGGGCCGGAGGCGAACTCGCGGGCTTGCTGCACCCATGTGGCCACGTCAGCGGGCTTGTCGGGAATCTTGCCGAAGTACCACGCAGCAGCGGCGTAGCTGGGCAAATTGAAGACGTAGATGCCGTCGTAACCCGGTGCGCGGATGTTGTAATTCAGGATCGAGGAAATCAGCACCACGCCGTTCAACTGCACGCCATCGTTGCCGAGCATGTCTGCCAGCGCCGCCGAGCGCGTAGTGCCATACGACTCGCCGATCAGAAATTTCGGTGAGTTCCAGCGCAGATTCACCGTCAGGTAGCGAACGATGAACCGATCGAACGCGCGCAGGTCTTGATCGACACCATTGAAATCTTTGGGCGTGCCTTTGCCCACGGCGCGCGAGTAGCCGGTGAGCGGCGCATCGATGAAGACAAGATCGGACTTGTCGAGCAACGAATACTCATTGGGCTCAAGTTTGAATGGCGGGCCAGCCGTGGGATTGGGGCTGTCGGTATGGACGCGCACCGGCGAAAACGACCCCATGTGCAACCACAAAGTGGCGGAGCCGGGACCGCCGTTATACAGAAAGCTGACGGGGCGCGTGCTGGCGTCGGCGCCGTCCAGCGTGTAGGCGACATAGAAGAGGCTGCCGTAGGGTTTTTCGTCCTCATCGCGGATGACGAGATTCCCGGCGGTCGCAATGTATTTGAGCGATTTGCCGTCGAGCGTCATCTCGTGATGCGTGGCCACCGGCTTTTCCGGCGGAACAGGCGTGTTGTCTTTGTCGGCATCTTTGTGCTGGTCGGCGTTTGGCTGCGCCGGGGCCGGTGCGGCGGCTGCAGGCGGACGCTGTTCCTGCGCAACGGCAGCAAAATTAAAAGAGAGCAGACTGGCGGCGATCGAAAACGAAGCCAAGCTACGGCGCACCATCGACAGTGGACCTCCAGATTGACGAATGTTCTCCTACTTGCAATCGTTCGAGGAACTCGGAGACAACTTCACTGACTAGGGCTTGGGTTGCGCGACAGAGGGATCCTTCGTGAGCAACCCTTGCGCGCGCAACCAGGTTTCCATCAGACCCGGCCACTGATCGAGCGCGGCATCGCCTTTGCCCAAACCACTACCGTGCGCTCCATTGGGGAAGATGTGCGCCTCAGCCGGAACGCCCGCTTTGACGAGAGCTTCGTAAAAACGCAGTCCCTGTTCTACGGGGACAGTCTGGTCGTTGAAGGTGTGATACCAGAACGTCGGCGGCGTGTTTTTTTTGACAAAAAGATCCGGAGAGTACGCCGCCCGAAGGGCATCGCACCGGTCCATCAGATTGAAGATCTTGCAGTAGCTCAAGTGCGAAGTGTCGGTGGTAATAGCCCCGATCCACGGATAAACGAGCACGAGGTAATCGGGCCGGCTTGAAACGCGCTCCGTCGGATCCTCAGCTTCAGGGTTGCCGGGCACAAACTGCGTACCTGCGAGCGCAGCCAGATGACCGCCCGCCGAGGAACCAATGACCACGATACGGTTGGGATTGACAAAGTAATCACGTGCGCGCGAGCGCACAATCTGAATCGCGCGCCGGGCATCGAGCAGCGGAACCGGCAGCACATAGCCGTTCCCAGTGAGGCGATAGCTCAAGACAAAAGCGCGAAACCCGCGCACCGTGAACCAATCGGCATACTGGCGACCTTCGAGGTTGGCTGCGAGGTTCATGTACGAGCCGCCGGGAAAGATCACGACTGCGGATCCGTTTTCGGTCCCCTTGTGGGGCTCGAAGATCGTCAGTGTCGGAATGTCTTCGCAGGCATCGCCCTTGGCCTGCGGCGCCGGACCCGCCCACAGGCGAATCGTCTGAATTCCAAGAAAGGCATTGTTCTGGCCTGCAATGGCGCATGGATTTTTCTGCGCCTGCGCGCCGGTAGCGAATGCAAAGCAGAGTGCAAGAACGAGAAAGAGTCGCTTCATCCGAGCCCCATGGGTATTCGCGGCGATTATACGAGAATAGGGAGCAGGCAATAGAAATCCGCGGTAAGGTCTTCTATTCCCGTTCCCTATTCCCTACTCCCTCTCTTTTAGAGCCAAATCGCAGTATGTCCAGTGCAGCTCTCCATCGCTTGCGTGGTGAGTTGCTCGGCGAGATCGAAACCGTAGCGCGCAAAATAATAGGCCGCCCCATGCAGCCGCTCCTGCAGCACACCGCCGGGATAGAGTGCCCGACTGATGGCCTGGGCGTGGCGCTTGATCGACTCTTCCTTTTGCAACTGGAAGTTGGCTGCCAGCCGTCGCAGCCGGTTCATCTGATAGCGCATCTTGTTGGCCGCAGTTTCAGCCGAGCGGCCAAGTCCCGCGTCGAGAGCGCGCATCCATTCGAGCAGCGGAGTAAGTTCGGCATCGAGAGCAATCCCCACCGCAGCAATCTTGCGCTTCCCTTCGATGGGCATGGCCCGCGCGGCGAGCAACTGCGCCAGCGAATCGGCAGTCTCGTTAAAAACGCGATCGAGTGTGAGCCCGTGTTCGCGCAGCAGCGCGCCAATCTCCGGTTCGATCAGTGTGGCTGAAAAGCGCGGCTCGGCCAGTGTCATGCGGCCGAGAATCTTCTCGAACAGCACCGCCGACTGCGCAAAATAGGCATTTTCCGCGGGGCCACCAATGGTGAGCGACGTCCCCAGCAGGTAGTCCTGAAAGACGGGCCGCAACAGAGCAGCGGGCGAGATGCGCTCCGGCGCCGTGTCGAGAATTCCAACCAAATCCGGCGTTGAATAGCGCTCACGCCCAGCCTGCCAAAGTCCATCCGACTCCTGCGCGCTCGACGGGTTGCGCTTCAAGGCGATACGCGCTCCGGTCCGCTCGTCGATCAGGAACAGAAGGCTCGATTGCGGCGCGACCGCAACTTGCGCATGATAGCCGGCCGTTTCGAGGGCGCGATTGCGTTCGATCAGCGCTGCATGAAATTCATCGGCTCGTTCCAGCCCCGCGCGCAGCACCGGCGCGCCCATGCGATGGAGGTCGCGCCCTTCCGCGTTAAGAATCAGCAGGCCCTGCGCGGCAAAAACCTTGGCATAGAAATCAGTAAATGCCTGCGCGAACGTCCGGCCTGGTTTATAGGCGGCAGCAAGGGCGTCCATCGCGTCAGACGAACCGAGCAGCTCCCACGCCTGATCGATGAGTGGATTGATCGTTTCGTCGAGCACTACGCGGCCGACAGGCATCGGGACCGGAGGCGCCGTTTCGTAGACAAGTTTCTTCAGCTCGCGGCGCGACGGAAACGTGACGTGATTGATCTCGGCGAAGTCGTGGTCTTCTGTCGCCAGCCAAAATATGGCTGCATGAGGTCTGCCGGCCGCAGTGCCTTGCCGGGCGCGCGCCAATGCCGTGGCTGCTTTGAGTGGCGTGAAGAGCGGCCCACCAAAGAGCCCCACCTGCTGCCCGGTGACAACGGCTCCTGCACCGGAGCGCAGAGCTCCGAGGGCCTGACCACTAGACGCTGTAGGGTTCTGCGCCGTAAGAATCTCGACCAATTCCGACCAATGCGCAGGTAGAGGCGGCCGCACCTGCCACCCTCCGGAAGATGGAACAAAGCCGAAGAACGGCTGCAGCGCAGGCTCGCCCGCGCAGAAATCCGCATAGAGCCGGCTGAGCCCTGGCGCCACGGCAATGCCGGGGTCCCCAGGGACGGGTCTTTGTCCCTGGGGTGGAATCGGATGACAGTCTGCGAGGTGCAACGCGTTCACTTCCAATGGGTGAGACGTGACATAGCCGGAGAAAACCGCTTTGTGAGAACCGGTTGTGTTAAGGATGCCATGCTGGGCCGGATCGATGCACAACCGTGCCCCTGCCTTATGCTGATACTTTGACTATTCCGCCGCCTAGGAGACCGCCCGCAATGCCGAAAAAGCCCGCTAAGCCGACAAAGAAGCGCAAGCCCCTGAAAGCTCTGAAGACCAAGGGCCCCAAACGAGAACCTGTTGAGACGGCGGAGCTGATCAGTTCCGTGGTCGTGTTTGAGTGCCCGTTGTTCCGGGTGCGACACGACAAACTGATCGAGCCGGGCGGCAAACACAGTGAGCGGGATGTAATCCGGCACAATGGGAGCGTTGTCATCCTGGCCCTCGATAACTCCAAAAGCAAAAAGGACCCCTGGATCGTGATCGAACGCCAATATCGCCACGCGGCCAACCAGTTTCTTTGGGAGCTGCCGGCAGGCAAGCTGGAAGCAGGTGAGGATCCGTTATCAGGAGCCAAGCGCGAGCTCGAAGAAGAGACGGGCTACAAGGCGAAGAAGTGGAAGCCGCTGGTTGAGTACTACGCCAGTCCAGGTTTTCTAGGCGAATCGATGAAGGTCTTTCTCGCCGAAGGGCTCATCTCGGGCGATGCGCATCCCGAAGATGATGAGCAAATCGAGCTGAGGCTGGTGAAACTGTCCGAAGTTCTGCGGATGGTTGAGAAGGGCGCAATTCTCGACGGCAAAACGCTCACAAGCGTCCTTCTCTATGCGCGTTTGATCACAAAAAACAGAAAAAAATGACGCGCTAAATCGGCTCTTCCCATTGAATCAATGGCTTCCGAGTTTTTCGCACGCATCTCGTCTCACTTTGTGGACTGCACGCAGTTAATTCCAATCAACCTTTCGCGCTCTTCCTTCGTCATACCGAACATACGGTGAGCGTCCCCCGGAACTGCGTTCACCGTCTACTCCTCTCGGTAAGGAAAGGCAGAAGCCTGTGGCTCAGTACAAAGGCAAAGTCAAGTGGTTTAACAACGCCAAGGGCTACGGATTCATCGGTCGCGATGACGGCCCCGATGTGTTCGTCCACTACTCGGCAATTCAATTGGACGGCTACAAGACACTGAAAGAGGGCGATGATGTCGAGTTCGACATCGTCCAGGGCCAGAAAGGTCCCCAAGCGGACGCCGTACTCCGCCTCAGGGACGCCGCCCATACAGCAGCGTAGTGCTTTTTAGGAGGCGCTTTCGTGGCCTGACGCCGCGGAAACACTCCAGGAGTCTCGCGAACCACCGGGCGTAACATCCTAACCACAAGCGTGGTACGGGATGGTTGTGCCTGACCGCCAAACACTCGTCACAATCTGAGCCCTTCGAGTCCTGGCACTTCAAGCCAGGACTCGGCCGCATTTGCGCCCTCGCGAAGATGAGCGGCAAATCGACGCTACAGCAGTTTCGGAATTGGTGTAGACCGAAAGCACGTTGCAAAGTGGCGTTTTCATCAGCCGGGGTCCCCATGGACGGGCCCGTGTCCGTGGGGTGGAAGAGAACGGCACCTTTCGGTACTTTCAAAATGCCTACGTAAATTCCGAAATTGCTCTAATCGTTGATACTGGTGGCGGAGACCTTCGAGTGGATAACACCACCATTGCGTTTTTGCTGTCCGAGACCGCCGACCTCATGTCCATCGATGGGGCCGACAGCTTTCGCATTCTCAGCTACCGTCGCGCCGCCGAAGCGGTGGAACAAACCACGGTCGACGTGATTGCCATCGTCGCCGACACCGAACGCCTGCTCGAGATTCCCGGGATCGGCAAAAGCATGGCCGCCAACATTCAGTCCATCGCCGCCACTGGCTCTCTTCCCCAGCGCGATCAGTTAGTCGCAAAATACGGCACCGGCATCCTCGAGCTGCTCAAACTTCCCGGCATGGGCCCCAAGACCATCGCGCTGTTTTGGTCCGCCGCGCAGATCGCCAGCATCGATCAGCTTGCCGAAGCCATCGAAGCCGGTCATCTCGCCAAGCTGCCGCGCATGGGCGCCAAGCAAGTCGAGAAAATCAAGAAAGGCATTGAGGACTATCGCCGCAGTGCCGGACGCTTCCGCATCGACGAAGCGGAAGACGCCGCAACGCGGATTTCAACCTACCTGCTGGCATTTGACGGGATCGAGCGAGTGACACCAGCCGGCTCGTTGCGCCGAGGCCGTGAAACCGCCGGTGATCTGGACCTGCTCGTGACCGGCGCAGCCTGCCAGCCGGGCCATGCCGAGGCCGCCGTTGAATATGTTGCGGCATATCCGGGCATCCACAGCATGATCGCCAAGGGCGAAAACAAGGTCAGCTTTTATCTGAGCAACAGTCTGCAGGTGGATGTGCGCCTTCTGCCCTCGGAATCCTACGGCGCGGCTCTGCAATATTTCACCGGCTCAAAGGCCCACAACGTCTCCCTGCGCCAGCGCGCGCTCAAAATGGGCTATACCCTGAGCGAGTGGTCGCTCGCACGGCTGGACGATGGTTCCACCGTCGCCGCAGCCACCGAAGAAGAGATTTATACCGCGCTCGGCATGGACTGGATGCCCTCGGAGCTGCGCGAAAACCTCGGCGAGATTGAAGCTGCTGCGCAGCGTAGTCTCCCTAAGCTTATTGAGCAGTCCGACATCAAGGGCGACGTGCACATGCACACTACCGCAACCGACGGGCGCAACTCCATCCGCGAAATGGCCGAGGCCGGCCTCGCGCACGGATACCAATACGTCGCCATCACCGACCACTCGAAGAACCTGGCCATGACGAACGGCCTCGACGAGGTGCGCGCCCTCGAACACATCAAGCGCATTCGCGAAGTCGACCAGCAGATGGAAGGACGCATTCGAGTCTTCACCGGAATCGAGGTGGACATTCTGGCCGACGGCGCTCTCGACCTCAACAACGAAGTCCTGGCCCAGATGGACGTAGTGATCGCCAGCGTCCACACGCGCTTTGAGCAGAGCCGGGAGGAGATGACGGCCCGTGTATTGCGCGCGATTGAGAACCCCTACACGCGGATCCTTGGGCATCCGACCGGCAGGCTACTCTTGAAGCGCGACGCATTCCAGATCGACCTCGGCGTGGTGCTGCGCAGGGCCGCCGAACTCGGCGTCGCCGTGGAACATAATGCTGCGCCGGAGCGGCTGGACCTGAGCGATCGCGACCTGCGCCTCGCCAAGGAACTCGGCTGCAAAATCGTGATCAACACCGATGCGCACAATCTGCGCGACTTCGACAAAATGACCTATGGCCTGCGCCAACTGCGCCGCGCCTGGCTGGGACCCGAGGACGTGCTGAATACGAAAGGGCCGGCGGGGTTTCTCGCGGCGCTGCGCCCCCGGCCGTGACAGCGCCCGGCACCATAGTCGCCGTCGCTCCCGTTCAGAATGCAAAGGAGAAAAGATGAGGCATTCAGCGTTGCTCTGCGTAGCTGTTTTCTTCGGACAGGCTGCGGGTTTGCTCGGACAATCGGATCCCAGTGCGTCCGCATCGACGCCTGCGTTGCCGCTGCCTCTCCTGCCCATCAAGGTGCTGATGCAAAGCCCTGCGGATACCAACACCGATCTGCAAATTATCTGTCTATTCCGTTCAACGCCGGAGAATATCCTCCACGGCTCGCTCATCGAGACCAATGAAAAGCTTCACGGTCTGCTCGACCGGATCCGCAAGCCTGAGTTGTTCGGTGGAGAGTTGGGCGAAACGATGCTCCTGACCCCTCCCGAGGGCACGCTAGCGGCAAAGAGACTTCTCATCATCGGCCTCGGCGACTCGGCGTCCTTCACGCCCGAGCGCATGGAATTCGTTGGCAAAATCGCACTGCGCGAAGCCAACCGTGCCGGCGTTGCCCATCCTTTTTTCGCGCCCACAATTCTCGATGGCGGGGTCACGAAGTTTGCGACCGGCCAGGTGGCCGAGCAGGTAGTCCGGGGCTTTCGTGAAGCGCTGGCCACCCATGCGATCGTCCAGAACGCGGGCGCAGCCAAGTCCCGCATCGTCGAAGATGTCACCTTTCTTGCCGGCCCCAAATTTGCGAAGGATACCCAAGCCGGCATTGACCGCGCGCTCGCAGCCGAAACCAACCCAACGCGCTAGCTGCGCTTTCCGTTGCGACAGGCCGAGATTGGTCCCCGAGCTCATCCCAAAAGAGATGCAGGAATCCATGGCCCACACTGCGCGGCACAAGATAAGATAGGGGCGCCATGAGTCTGCTCCATCAGGAAAAGCCCGGAGAGCTGGACGACGCAGCGCGCGGCGAGTCGTTTACCAAGGGCACCGGCCATTTGGTATGGGCAAGCATTGCCGCAGCTGTGGTCGTCAGCATCGCGATTGCGATCTATGTCATCGCCGGTGAAAAACCGCCGGTCGCGACGGGTGAGGTGCTGGAGATATGGGCGCACCCCATGCACTCGGTCACGCCGGCGTTCGACGCCAACGGCTCCAGCGTATCGCAGGAATCCTTCGACCAGGTGCTGGTTTTCACCCGTGTGCGACTACACAATCAGAGCAAACTACCGCTCTTTCTGCACCAGATCATGACCAACGTGACGCTCGCGGACGGCACCGTGGACACAAGCTTTGCCGCCACGGCTTCGCAGTATGAGCGCGTTTTTCTGGCGTATCCCACCATGGCTCAGTGGCACAGCACGCCTCTCTCGTCCGAGCTGACGCTCGAGCCCGACCAAACGGCGGAGGGGACTTTCGTCTCCTCCTTCCGCATGGCAAAGGATCAATGGGATGCGCGTAAAGCCCTGGACTTTACCTTCGGCTTCCGCTATCAGCCGGAAGTCAAAGTCCCCGCCACTGGCGCGGTTACTGACCGCTAGGCGTTGAGGGCGGAGCCGGTGCGGTCTTCGGTGTGGAGAGATACCCGGAAATCTGGCTCTTTCCGCCAATCGTGTTGACCACAATCTCGTAGAGCGCCGGATCCTTGCCGCTGTAGAACTGCAGGGGCTCGTCGACGTTGCGGTCCTTCTTTTCGTAGCTGCGGTCGTCCGCGTAGACCACCAGCGTGAACCTGCTCTTTTTCTGGTCGGCCTTCTTCAATTCCAGGCTGACCGTGCCGACCGGCTTCTTCTGGCCCTTGGCAAGCGTGAACTCGTAGTAGTTGCGGTCACCCCTGTGCTTCAGAACCTCCAGCTCTTGCGCATTGCGTGCAATCAGGCTTGAATGATCGCTCAGATCCCCCTTCATCGACGTCAATTGGGCAACGGCGGTGGCCAAGTCGTTCTGTGTCTTGCCGAGATCGGTCTTCACTCCGCCCACATCGGTCTTCACGTTGGAGACATCGCTGGCCACGGCGCTCACCTGCTGAGCAGTCTGCTTTTGCGCGTTTTCAAGGCGGCGGCTGTCGGCTTGTTCGCGGGCGATCAGGGTCTGGGCGCGCTCATCCAACTGCCTCTGCGTCAACCCGAGCGACTTGCCCAGCTCATCGGTTGCCACGGTGAGGCGTGCATTGGTTTCGCGTAGCTCGGCGGCCAGCTTCACATTCTGCTGGTTCGCATCAGTCAACGCTGCTTCCTGATGCGCAATGCGGCCGCTCAGCGTATAGGTCCAGATCAGACCGGCCACCGCGGCCACCAGTGTTGCTCCGATCACCGCCAGCAAAGCGCCGGAATAAGTTCTCGGGGCATTCTCAAGTTCGTCACTCATCGTTTACCTTACCTCCTGCTTGGCGGTCCGCTCGAACGAACCGCAGCTTCCGGGTTAGCGTCTTCGAATCAGATTTCGAGCCGATCCAGAGTTGCCGTGGCGCGTTCCCTGCTCTTCAAAAATGGCCGGAAACCGTTTGGCAACAGAATGTACGCGTGCAGGAACGCCTCCGGGGATTGCACTCACTATAGAACGAAAAGGCGGCAGGCGCGAGAGGTTAGGGCGCCCGGAACATGCAAAGAGTAACCGTCGCCTAGCCGGTGCCGCGCGTGGGATTCTTTGGGTTTTGTGCCTGGGATCATCTCGATTCGCCGAAGTCGGGCCAGCAACAAGACTGTTTTTCAGAATGGATTCGGATTCACTGGCTACCGCGATCCAAGACGAACTAAACGAGCCGGGATTCCTCCCGGCTCTTACCAGCGGGGGGGGATGTGAGTGCGGATTGCAAGATTGGAGTGATTTTTTGAGGTGTTGCCTGAGGATTGAGAGGGCTGGTGTTAGGACGACGCCACGCTGTTGCGCGTCGTTGAGACGGTCAATTGTGACCATTGCAGGGGTTGCCGTCCCATTTTTCAGAGGATAAGCGCGTGAATTCCAAGTTGGGACACCGCTGCAGCCTCTGCCGTGACAACCCACGAATCGCTAAGCTTTAAAGAACTTTGCTGCATTTTCCGGGTCCGGCACACCGCCTGCGCCGCGACCCAAGCGATCTCCCTCAATTCCATCGATGGCTCATCGAAGTGTTTTGAGCGGCGCTTTGCGTACAGCTTCTGTTTCTGCCCATTTGTTTGGCCTGGTAAAGAGCTTGATCGGCAACATCGATCAGCGCGATGGGGTCCGCGCCGATCTCGGGCTCGCCTATTCCGATCCCGATTGTCACTGTCAGCAGTCCGCAAAAGGGAGATGCGCTGTTTTCAGCAGCCAGAAGACGAATCGCATCGTGCATCCGCTCTGCGACTCCTTTCGCTCCGCCGGCGTTCGTGTCAGGCAAAAGCAAAACGAATTCATCTCCTCCATAGCGCGCCAAAAGATCGTCGGGGCGCGCAGCCTGCTTTCCCAGCACCCGAGCGACCGAGACGAGGCACTCGTCGCCGTAGGTGTGACCGTAAACATCGTTGATGCCCTTAAAAAGTCCAAATCGATGATCAGCAGCGCGAGTGGCTTTCGCCTGCGCATGCCGCGTCTCCAGGCTTTGTTGAATGCATCGTCGAAACGGCGTCGATTGGGGATGCCGGTGAGCGGGTCGATCATCGACAGTTGCTCTAGGTTGATGTTGGCGCTCTGAAGTTCGCGTTCGCGCTTGAGCAGCAGGCCCTGCGCCGTCACGTAGTTCAGTTGCACTACCCCTGCGTGCATGGTCTGAATCAGCAGCAGCACGAAAACTGCCGAGAGCCCAAGAACAGGATGCTGTGTTGTGATCGCAGCCGCCAATGCAAAAACGGCTGCCATCATGAGAAGCGGGCAAAAACCCTCGATCAGCAATCGGCCGCGACTGGGCTCTTCATGCGGCTCCTCGGGTAACTCAGTCATCGGCATGTGCAAGGCCTGCCAGCCTGCATAGACGAATGGAACGCTCCACAGCAGATCGAAGACAGTTCCCGCGTGGAGGTCCCAGTGGCTGGAGGCGTAATTCATCCCGATGTGGATTGGAACAAACAGCCACACCCCCTTGAAGAGCAGGTAAATGCGTCTTCGCTCTTCCAGAGTGGACCAGGTCGCCAGCCTCACAACCACCGAAACGGCAAGCAGGGCGCATTCTGCAAGATAGACGGTTGCCATTGCCGTTGCCGCGGCAGCGGTCGTGAGGGACATCCGATAGAGCAGAACCCAGGCGAGAACCGCCGCCAGCACGGTTTGTGCGCTGTCCAGATAGATGACGCTCTGAATGGATTCTGTTCTACGCGTGTTCGACAGAGTAAGCAGCATGGGAAATGCCGCGATGAGGTTAAAGAAATCCGCTCCATCCACTGTAAAGTTCAGGGCGGATGGGGAGCGGCCGATGAGCGCCTCGACCGTTTGCCCAACCGCCCACAGCATCATGGACGCGCTCAGCATGTGCCAGGGAAGCTCCTCGCGCGGTGCTACATTTTTCGCGCGCCAAAGACCGCAAAACGCGGCGAGCAGAGGAGCAGCAGCGGTGGCGAGCCGCGATGCAACAATGGGGTGCGCTCTCAGCAGAAGCAGCAATACTGCGTGCAACACCATCGTCGCGAAGAGCGCATAACCAAGGATGGATTGTGCGTGTTTGTTTGCCGTCCGACGTGTCCCAGTTCTTGTGCCGATCATCGGACCAAAACTCCACTGTCCCGCGAATTTGACTGCCAGCGTCGCAGGCCAGGCGTATGAGTCTGAAATCAGCGGTGGAAGCGGGTGCCGGATCGAATTCTTCTTTCGAGACTCGCTTCGATTGCCCCGTCCTGAACTGCGCATACGGAAGAGGCGAATATACCAAGCAACCGTCCGGCATGAATACAGGACCGAAGTCCGCCCGATCACCCAGGAGTTGTATGTCCAGGTTTTTCACATCGCCAGCGGGTGCTCACGAAGATCTGGCCCCACGTGCTGGATGTGGCCAAATCGGGAACTGACCCTCCCCCCAGCCCATCCCGCCGTGACAACCCATCAATCGCTAAGCTATAAAGAACTTTGCTGCATTTTCCGGGTCCGGCACACCTGACGCGCCGGGATCAGGGTCCATACCACTGAAGAAATAAGCGCAAGAGGGAGTCCAAAGGCCATGTCTACCGCAGTCGCGGGAAAGGGTTTGGAAGGAATTGTCGCCGCCAACTCCGGCATCTGCTGGATCGATGGAGAAGCGGGTGTGCTCGCCTACCGCGGCATCGACATTCATGAGTTGGCCGAAAACTCCAGCTTCGAGGAAACAACCTACCTGCTTTGGAACGGCCATTTGCCCAACCAGTTTGCCCTGCGCGAATTTCAGGCGCAGTTGGCCCTGGCCCGCTCTCTCGACCAACGCATTATCGACCTGCTGCGCAGTTTTCCTGCCTCCGCAACGCCCATGGAGGTGCTGCGAACCGCGGTGTCGGCGCTCAGCTTCTATGACGCCGACGAGAAAGACAACTCCCACGACGCGAATGTGCGCAAGGCTTACAACCTGACCGCGCAAATCGCCATGATCGTCGCCATCTACGACCGGTTGCGCAAAGGACTCGAAGTCGTTCCTCCGGACCGCTCCCTATCGCACGCGGCAAATTTTCTCTGGATGCTCAACGGCGTCAAGCCCTCGGAAACGGCAACTCGCACCCTCGATATCGCCCTTATTCTCCACGCCGACCACGAGTTGAACGCCTCCACTTTTGCCGCCCGCGTCATCGCTGCTACCCTCTCTGACATTCACTCCGCCATTACCGGCGCCATCGGCGCGCTGAAGGGCCCATTGCACGGTGGCGCCAATGAAGGCGTGATGCGCCTGCTGCACCTCATCGACAAGGCAGGCGAGGATCCGGTCGAATATGTGAAGGGCATGCTGGCAGCGAAGCAGAAGATCTCCGGCTTCGGCCATCGCGTCTACAAGACCGAGGACCCCCGCGCCACCCACCTGCGCCGCATGAGCGAGCAGCTCGGCAAGGATGTCGGACAGCCCAAGTGGTATGACATGTCCCGCGCCATTGAGCTCTACATCAACGAGGACAAGAAGCTCAACGCGAATGTCGACTTCTATTCCGCATCGACCTACGCGACCCTCGGCATCGACATCGATCTCTACACGCCGATCTTCGCCATCAGCCGCATCGCCGGTTGGGCTGCGCACGTGATCGAGCAGCTGGATGACAACCGCCTCATCCGCCCCCGCGCCGAATACATCGGCCCCGACTATCCCTGCCACTGGATCGCAATCGAGGAACGCGCCTAACAGAAGAGCGCGCCTGGCAACTGCAAATTTCGTAGAAACTCTTTTGGCTCTCGGGGGGTCTGATCAGTCAGAGATCCTCTATGAAAGCCAAGATCGTTTTTATCCTCTTCAGTGCGTGCTGTCTGGATGTCTTCGCGTTGCTCATCTCTACCCGGTTCAAGGTCCGCTCGCCGCGCAAACGCCGCCACCTGTCTACGCTGTTAAGGTGCTGGCGCGTTTAATTCCGGCGCTATCTCTGTCACGCTCGCCGATGGCGAGGCCTTCTCGGGTCCGTGGAAAGCAATCTCTGTCGATGACCGGGCGCTGCCCGCCCGCGATTGTTTGGCCATTCTCCGCCTCGCTCAACCTTCAGGGTGCGGCGTGTATGCTCGACATGCCGAAAAACTGGGGAGCGAGCCTGGATCTAAAACGTCCGCCAACGAGACAGCCCTCGAAATCGCAATTGGAGAAATCGCCATGGCCCGGAAGCCACTCGCCTGTGCAACTCTCGCCGTTCTGCTCGCGTTTGCGGGCCTCGCCCACGCGCAGGACAGCGGCCCTTACAAGGTGCTCAAGATTCAACTGGTGGGCGGCGATGGCGGGTTCGATTACGTGTCTGCCGACTCGGACGGACGCAACCTCTATGTCGCGCGCTCCGGCCCCGCCGGGCACATCGGCGTCTTTAATCTCGACACGTTGGCGCAAGTTGGAGATATACCCGGCGTCAGCGCGCATGGCGGAGCAGTGGATACCGCGACCGGCCACGGATTCGCAACGTCGAAGCCGGTGACGATGTTCGATGCGAAGACCTTTGCGATATTGAAGAAGATCGATATTGAGGGCAATCCGGACGGCTATCTCAACGACGCTTACAATCACCGGTTTTACGTCCTCAGCCACTCCGAGCCGAACATCACCGTCCTCGACGATAAGGACGGCACGATCCTGGGCACCATCGACATCGGCGGCGCGCCCGAGCAGGCCGCTACCGACGGCCACGGCAAAATCTATGTCGACATCGTAGACAAGGCCGCCATCGCCGTCATCGACGCCAACACGATGCAGATGGTTGGGAAGTACGACATTTCCAGCAAAGGCGGAGGGTGCGCAGGTCTTGCGCTCGATGCGAAGAACAATATTCTCTTTGCCACATGCCGTGAAAAAGAGAACATGATCATCCTTTCGGCGATGGACGGGCATATCCTCACCGATCTACCCATCGGCAACGGGTCGGATGGAGCAACGTTCAATCCCGCCACGATGGAGGCCTTCAGTTCGCAGGGCGACGGCACCCTCACCGTGGTGAAGGAAGATTCGCCGACCAGCTTTTCCGTGGAGCAGACAGTTCCCACACCGGCAAGGGCTAAGGTGCTGACCCTCGATACGCAGACCAACCGGATCCTGACCATTACCGCTGAATATGGCCCAGTCCCCGCCGCGCCGGTTCAAGCCCCACCAGCACAGGGAAATGGAGCGACTCCTCCCGCAGGAAATACGGCATCGGGTGCTCCCGCATCGGCCGTTCCGCCGTGGATGCGCGGCCCTCGCGCGCCGATGATTCCGCATTCCTTCCAGATCCTCGTGATCGGTAAGTAGTCGCACACGGCCGGGAAATCGCGGCGGAGACATTGCGACGTCCCTGTCCCTTTTCCTCAATCGTCGCAATTCTGTCGTCTACGCGGCGGGAGACCACCCGCCGCCCTTGTACGGTTCCGGAGCCATCCGCAACAGCACGTCGTCCTCGAACGCGAATTGGAAACCGAGAAGCTTAGCCCGCATCGCGAGCGACAGCACGTTGCGTGCGACTCGATCTCTGCGCTCCACACGGCCTGCCGCAATCAGCTCCCGCCCGCTCCCTGTCTCGCGATAAATCCGCAACTCGCCCCGATCCAGCCCTGGCAGGGTCTTGAAGAGCAACGCCCGCACCTGGATTGCGTCGTGCAGCGTCTGCTGCGCCTCGTTCCTCTGCCGCACCTTGCCCGAAAGCCCCGCATCCCAACTGTCCGCGCGCCTGGCCAGCAGATCGCATTCCACATCCGTCTCCATTACCTGCAGGCGAAGCAGGCGCAGCGGCGCACGCGTCAGCTCGCCAAAGCGCAACTTCACCCGAAGCGCCCGCACAAATTCACCCGCCGCGCACAGGCTCTCCATCAGTCCGGCTCCACCGCGCGAGTCCCAATGCCAGTCCTTGTCCGCTTCTTCCGGCCCGGGATTTGATGTCGTGCGCGCCACGCAATGCTCCAACGGATCTATCAGGATTGAGGTTTTCTTGAAGCGCAATTGGGGTTGGGCCGGTTACTTTTGG
>OBLW0100001738.1_pt1 | contig 18148 bp, 13 predicted proteins | sample 1520161 | NCBI WGS metagenome assembly OBLW01 (sample SAMEA3539309, study PRJEB22396) | soil metagenome | biome: tundra; feature: field; material: soil | place: USA | collected 2010-05 | depth 0.15 m | reverse complement strand
ACGGCGCGCCGCACATGACCACGGACATGCCGGCGCTGCTGGAACTGGCGCGCGACCGGAACGTGCCGGTCAGCGGGAAGGATTACAAGAGCGGCCAGACGTTTATGAAGACGCTGATCGCGCCGGGCCTGAAATCGCGCATGCTGGGGCTGAGCGGGTGGTTTTCCACCAATATCCTGGGCAATCGCGACGGCGAGGTTTTGGACGACCCTGGATCGTTTCGCTCCAAGGAGGTGACCAAGTCCTCCTCGCTGGAGTATATCCTCCAGAAGAATCTTTATCCCGACCTGTACAGCGACTACTATCATAAAGTCCGGATAGAGTACTACCCTCCGCGCGGCGACGCTAAAGAGGGCTGGGACAACATCGACATTTTCGGGTGGCTGGGCTACCCGATGCAGATCAAGGTCAATTTTCTGTGCCGCGATTCCATTCTGGCCGCCCCGCTGGTTCTGGATCTCGTTCTATTCATGGATCTTGCGCAGCGCGCCGGGATGCGGGGCATCCAGGAGTGGCTGTCCTTCTACTTCAAGGGTCCGATGCACGCGCCCGAGGTATACCCCGAGCACGACATCTTCATCCAGCTCATGAAGCTCAAGAATACGCTGCGTTGGATGAGGGGCGAGGACCTAATTACTCACTTGGGTCTGGAATATTACGATTAGACGAGCTATCGTTTTAGAGACGTCTTGGGCCGTTGCGTCTAACTTTACGTAGGAGTGTATGAAGGTACTGGTCATTGGCGGAACCCTGTTTATTGGCCGTCTGCTGGTGGAGGATCTGGTCAAGGGAGGGCACGACGTAGCGGTTCTGCACCGCAAGCCGAAGCACGATTTCGGCCGGCGGGTGGAGAACATCATGGCGGACCGCAACGACGCGGATTCCATGCGCGAAGCCCTGTGGGGGCGCCGGTTCGAAGTGGTATTCGACAACGCGTACGACTGGGAAAGCGGCACCACCGCGGCCCAGGTGGAAGCTACCGTGCGCCTGTTCGGCGATTGGATGAGCCGCTACATCTTCATGTCCAGCGTGGCGGCTTACGGCGACGGACTCAACCATAAGGAGAGCGACCCGCTGGCGCCGGATTATCACTCCGATCCTTATGTCCGGCACAAGGCCACCACGGAGCGCATGCTGTTCCGGATGCACGCCAAGACCCGCCTGCCGGTAGTGACCTTCCGCCCGCCGTTCGTCTACGGACCCGGAAATCCATTCTACCGGGAGCAGTTCTTCTGGGACCGCTTGCGCGCCGGCCGGCCCATCATCATCCCCGGCGATGGCCACCGCCTGATGCAGTTTGTGTACGTTCGCGACCTGGTAGAAGCCATGGTGCATGCCATGACCGAGCCGCGAGCGGAAGGCGAGGCGTTCAACATCGGCGATTCCAAACCGCTGACGCACATCGAACTGGTGGAGAGGCTCGCCCGGACCGCGAATGTCGAGCCCACGCTGGTGAGGGTGCCGCGCGACGCCATTTTGGCCGCCGGCGGCAACGCCATGACCGAGCCGTACTATTTCGGCGAATACCTCGACGTGCCCCCCATCACCGAGTACATGGGCAAGGCGCCGCGCGTCCTGAAAATGAAGATGACGCCGTTCGACGTCGGTTTGAAGGAGACGTACCGGTGGTACGTACGCAATCACAAATCGCGCTCGGCCGGGTTTGAGTTCGACGACCGGCTGATGGGGACGGCGCGCGCGGGATCTCCGGCCAGCGTGTAGCTTACGCCTCCGGAGGCGGATATTCCTTGTGGGGCGGCGGCGCGGGGGATGCGATGCGCTTGGCCGCATCGAACGCCATCACTCTCCCAGTTCGGTACGAATCGACGCCCAGCGAAATGCCGGCCTGCACCTGGTAGCCGCGCAACACGTTGTACACCGGCGACTGGCGGGTGCGCATGCAGTCCAGCCAGTTGTCGCCCAGCGTGGGCCCGTTTTCGGGCAGGATCGAGACTTCGGTCTGGCCGCCGTTGGCCTGTTTGAATTCGTTGAGGAATTCGGGCTCCGGCTTCACCACGGCGACGGTGCGGGGACGGGCCTGCGCGGGCTGCCCCGGATCGGAATGGCGCTGGTCGCCCATCGAACTCATGGCGGCCTGCCCTTCCAAGACTTCGAGCGTGGCCCAGTTGCCGTAAACCGTGAGGGGAGCGGAGGTGGCGTTGGCCATGCAGGAGATCATGTTGACGCAGTAATCGCCCGGGTATTCGATCATCGTCATGTACGTGTCCGGGACCTGGCGGTTCTTCTGCACGTAGATGCCGCCCGCGGCCATCGCGCGCGACGGGAAATCGAAGCCGATCATGGTGGACATGGTTCCCAGCCGGTGGTAGAGCAGGTCGCCCGCGTTCCCGGCCGAGTAGTCCCAGAATTTCCGCCAGCGGAAGTAGCGCTCCTTGCTGAACCGGCGTTTGGGCACCTCCCCCAGCCACATGTTCCAATCCAGGTTCGCGGAGGTGACCGGGGCGTCCGGCCATGAATCGTCGCCCACGCCGGGAATCGGGTAGTCCCACATGCCGGTGCGCGTGTTGCGATTGTAGCTGATGAGCCCCCAGACGATCTTGCCCATCTTCCCGGCCTTGATGTAGTCGTTGATTTTCCAGTACAGCCGCGTCGCCGGTCCCGTTCCGCCCACTTGCAGAATGCGCTTGGTCTGGTCCACCAGATCGTTCAGCCTGGCGGCCTGGTCGAGCGTGTGGGTCATGGGTTTTTCGAGGTACACGTCCTTGCCGGCGAGCAGCGCCTCCCGCGCCATGGCGTAGTGCCAATGGTCGGGAACCGCCAGAACAACGCCGTCGATATCGGTTCGCTGCAGGATCTCGCGGTAGTCGCGATACGTCTTCGGCGCGCCGGACTGCTTCTGCGCGTACGCCAACCGCGGCTCCCAAACATCGCAAACCGCCATGAACTCGACGTCGCTCTCGGCCTGCTTGCGGTTCTTGAAAACCCCGAGCAGCGTCTGAAACTGCATGCCATTGCCGATGAAGGCGATGTTGATGCGGTCGTTGGCTCCCAGCACGCGCCCGGTGGTCCCGGCCGGAGTCCGCGCCTGGAAAGCGTTGGCGCCGGCCGCGGATAACGCCGCGGCTGCGCCCGCGACCTCCCGAGTCAGGAAGTCGCGGCGGGTCGATCGTTTGTCACCCATCTCTGAATCCTCCCCTTGCCACTCAACCGGCGCCGGCGCCTACTTGGGGAACATCGCCCGCAGTTGGTCGACGCTTGCCCGGCTGCCGTACTCGCACAACTGGAACGCTTCGGCATGTTGAATCTTCCCGCCCTCGGCGGCGCCGTAGCGCGCCACCAGCGCGGCCCGGATGGCCGGGGAGATCCGTCCTCCGCGCGATTGCGAGAGCCACTGTTTGCGGGCCGCCGGGTCCGTCGGAACCTTATCCAGGTTTCCGGCCACCCAGGGCAGCCACTCGTACATCTGCGATACCTGAGCGTCCAGATCGTCGATCTTGGTGGACCAGACGTCGTCGAGATTGACGGCTACGTCGGGGCGGAACGGATTCGGCTGCTGGAAGTTGTCGTCGTAGTACAGGAAGATGGGGTTCTTGCGCAAGGCCGGAACATCCGAAACGATGTTCGGCACCACCACCATGTAGGCGGCGTCCTGGACCAGGACTCCGGTGTAGCGATGGTCGGGGTGATAGTCGTTGGGGCGCGGCGAGAGGACGATATCGGCCTTCCACCCGCGGATCGCGCGGATCACCTCGCGGCGCACTTCGAGGGTGGGCATCAACTCGCCATCGTGGTTGTTCATGACTTGGTATTCGGCGATGCCGAGGCGGCGGGCCGATTCCTGCGTCTCGTTGTACCGGCGCCTGGCCAGTGCGGCGCCGCCCATGTCCTGGTGGCCGGCGTCTCCATTGGTGACCGAAACGAATTTCACGGCGGCGCCGGACTTGGCGAATTTCGCGGCCGTGCCGCCGAATTTGCCGTCGCAATCGTCCGGGTGGGCCCCAAAAGCGATCACCCGGAGCTGAGTTTGCTGCGCCGGCGCCTGCGCCATGACCGGCAGCGGGGTTGACAGCCCGCAGAGGAGCGCAACCGGCAGGAGCCTCCCGACCAATGCAAGCCTTTGTTTGAACATAATAGGGCGCCTCCCGACGCCCCGAATCGCGAGCCTGTACGGACCTAAACTAACACGAATGCAAGACTCAGTCTTGCGAAAAGGGGCCGGACGGCAGCCCGTTTTTGACGGTGATGCATCCGCGGCCCATACGCAAATAGATCCGCCGCGAGGGCGCCTGACCCGCGTGAACGAAGTGGGAGCCGACCAGGAATTGCTTGTTGCCTCGGCCCATTAGGTCCGAGGAAATGCTACCCATCCCGGTTTTCGCGTCGATCGAGTACGGACCCGGATCCGGCAGCAGCACGATCATGTCGCCGGTGTGGCTATCCACCTCGACGTCGCCGCTCACGTCGCTCACCAATACGTAGCCATAGTCGTGATGAATGACCACACGCGAGTCGCGGGGCACATGGACCGTGTACTCCACCGTGACGCCGCGATGGCTGACGCGGCCCAGAGGAAGGATTGAAAAAGGGAAGCCGTGGCGGGTGGGGAGCTTCGTCGAAATGGACAACTCCTTATCGGAGCGCCGTTCGGTGACCACGCGAATCTGGTCGAAGCCCTGCAGGGCTTTCTCCTTCCGCTCGGGTTGGTAGAAACGATTGGTCGATTTGGTCACGACGATTTCGACCTTCGGTTCATCCCAGCCTTCCACGGTCAAGTAGCCGTACGATTTGTTCAGACTGATCGTGCCGCCCGGCGGAAAGTCCACCAGCTCCGTGCTGGTCGCTTCAAACGCCTGTGGAGGGCCTTGCGCGGCGCCGATCGCGATCGACGCGAATAAGACCGCCGCCAGTTTGCGCGTCATAAGCCAGGCCCCTTTTGTATGCTGCGCGCCTCGGCCACCATCTTGCGGTACCGCCGAGCCAACTCGGTGATCCATCCGCGCTCGCGTCGCCGGATGGCATCCTGGTGAATCAGGTCCCGCCCGATGCCCAGCGCCACGGCGCCGGCGCGAATGAAATCCATGGCGTTGGTTTGATTCACGCCGCCGGTGGCAATCAGCGGGACTTGCGAGAAGGGCCCCTTGAGAGCCTGTATGTAGGCGGGGCCGCCATTCGCAAAGCACGGAAAGACCTTCACGAAATCGGAGCCGGACTTCCAGGCGGCCATGATCTCGGTGGGCGTCAAGGCGCCCGGGAAGACCACCACGCCGCGCCCCTGCGCAAAGTTGACGATCTCAAGATCGAGTCCCGGCGTGGTCAGGAAGGCCGCTCCCGCATCCAGGCAGCGGCGCGCCGTGTCCACGCGAAACAACGTGCCGGCGCCCACCAGAACGCCCGGGTGATGGCGTGTCAGCTCGCCAATGACATCGACGGCGCCCGGGACGGTCATGGTCACTTCGACAATGGGAATGGCGCTTTCGCTGACCGCTTCGGCGGCGAACAGGGCGTCCTCGGCGGTAGACACGCGGATCGCCGGGATGATGCCGATCTCCTCGATTCTGGCGCGAACCTCTTCTCTAGTCATAAACGATTAAGGCAGGTCCCTGGTCCCGACTGCCTGGCGAAGTTGCTCCAAAGCATCCAAATAAGCCGCCACCGCCTGGCGGTAGGCGAGCTGGGTGGCGCGATAGGTCCGTTCGGCGTCCAGAAAATCGAGAAGCGCTATGGCGCCGCGCCGGTACGCGTATTCGCTGATATCCCGGCTCCTCTGAGACACATCGAGGTAGCTGGATTTCAAGAGCTGGGCTATTTGTGCCGATTCCCGCAGCCCCTCGTACGCGTCTCTCACGTCGGTCAGCACCTGTCCGTTGGACGCTTTCTTCTGCTCCTCCGCTTGCCGGATGGCAATACGCGTCTGCGCAATGTTACCCTGATTCCGGTCGAAGATCGCAAGCGGAATACTGAACGACCAGGTGGCGGCGCTGATGCCATTGACGTGCGAGTAATTGGCCGAGATGGTGGGGTCCTGCTTTCCATTGGCCTTGGCGAGCTCATATTGGCTGTTGGCGGCGGCAATGCCCAACACCGCCGCGCGCAGGTCGGGACGATTCTGAAGGGCTTTCGCCTGCAATTCTTCGAGAGTGACCAGCAGCGGCCGGTACTCGAAGTCGCCTACGATGTCGTAGTTGGCGGGCACAGACTCGTAACCCAGTTGTTGACGAAGATCCGACAGCGCCTGCGCCTTGTTGAGCAAGGCCTGCTGAACGTCGGTTTCAAATTGCAGCAATTGGAGCTTGATCTTGAGATAGTCGTTCTCGCTCATGGCTCCATCTTTGAACCGAAGTTCACTGATGTCGACGGTCTGCTGAAAACTCTTCAGATCGATTTGCGCAAGTTCGAGGGTGGACTGCGCTAGCTGCGCGTTGACGAACAGGGAACCAACCTGAAACGTAATGCCACGCTCGTTATCCTCCACCTGCGAACGGGTTACCGCGGTTGCGGCCCTGGCCGCCTGCAGGCGGCGCGCCCGCTGCTTGCCGCGTTCAATCAGGTAACTCAGTCCCATATCGCCCTCGGTGGAGGCTTGGAGGTAGCCCGCCAGGGACGTGCCCGGCTGCGGGCTGATGGGCAGGTATTCCCAGTCGGTGAACAAGGTCGGATTCGGGCGTAGATTGGCGGTAACTTCCGCGGCCTGGTTCTGCTGGATGGTGGTCCGGGCAGCCTGCAACGTGTGGTTGTGCTGGAGCGCCATCTGTATGGCTTGGTCCAGAGTCACGGTGACAGGCGCCTGCGCAAATGCCGCACTCACCGCGACGCAGACAGATAGAATGAGCCGGCACGCTGCAAGAACGAAGGCGTTACCTGTGAAGTTGGTATTCATAGGCGGCTACGAACCCTCCGGCGTGGGAAGTTGGTCGCCGTCGCGGGCGATCCAGACATAGAACGTGGGCAGCAGAACAATGCTCAGCAGCAGGTCGGAAATCAGGCCGCCTACGATGACGATCGCGAAAGGCCGCTGCGAATCCGATCCGATACCGTGTGAAAGCGCCGCCGGCAGAAGTCCCAGGGTTGCCACGAGCATGGTCATCATGATGGGGCGGAGCCGCAAAACCGCACCTTCCACCGCGGAATCCTCGATGGAATGACCTTTGGCGCGCCGCTGATTAATGTATTCGACCATGATGACGCCGGTTTGCACGGATACGCCGAAGAGCGCCAACATGCCGACGCCCGACGAGACGCTGAGGTAGGTTCCCGTGACCAGCAGAGCCAGAAATCCGCCGACGCGGGCCAGACCGACGTTCATCAGAATCAGAAGCGCCCATTTGTACGACCGAAACATGGTGTAGAGGATGATGAAGATCACCAACACGGTCAGCGGCACGATGTAAGACAACCGCTTTTCCGCTCGTTTTTCGCTTTCATACTCGCCGGACCACCCTATGGTGTACCCCGGCGGCAGCTTGACTCTATCGCCGAGTTGTTTGATGGCATCTCCCACGGTGGTCCCTAAATCGCGGCCTCTCACGCTGAAGGTCACAGCCACATAACGGCTGTTCTGTTCCCGGAAGATGTCGTAAGCGCCGTCCTTGACCTCCACATTCGTCAACTGAGCCAGAGAGACGCGTTCGCCGGAAGGCGAAAGCAGGCGGACTTTGGCGATGGCCTGCGCAGTGTTGCGATAAGGCTCCTGGTAGCGCACCACCACGTCGTAGCGCTGCTCGCCGATCAGAACCTGGCTCACGGCGTTGCCGCCCACGGCTGTCTGAACGGCGTCTTGTATGTCCGTCACGTTGATTCCAAAACGGGCCGCCTGTCGGCGATCGATAGTCAGGTCGAGGTTTGGCTGGCCGAAATCGCGCAGGAGCTTTACGTCATGCATTCCCGCAATGCCCGACATGACGGCCGTGACCTCTTCGCCCTTCTGCTCGAGCAACTTCAAGTCATCGCCGAAGATCTTGAGAGCCAGGGAGCCTTTGGTGCCGGTCATGGTCTCTCCAACGTTGTCTTCGATGGGCTGCGAGAAGTTCCAGATGGCCCCGGGATACTTCTCCAGAGCCTTGTTCATCGCGGCGATCAGCTCCTCTTTGTTCTTATGGAACACCGGACGCCATTGGTCGTGCGGCTTCAAGTCGACGAAGTACTCGGTGTTGCCGAAGCCGCCGGTGTCGGTTCCGTCATCGGGACGGCCGACCTGCGAGACTACGGTCTTCACCTCCGGAAACGAAGCGAATACATAGCGGCACTCGGTGGTGAACTTCTCTCCCTCCGCAAGACTGGTGCTATTGGCCAGAGTACCGCGCGCCCAGATGGCGCCTTCATCCAGGTGAGGCAGAAATTCCGCGCCGATGACGCCGCCAAAGCCCAGATAGACTGTCCCCGCGAGGGAGACTATAGCAACGCAAGCGATAACCCAGCGATGCCGAACGGCCCAGCGTAGCCGCCGGCGATAGCGTTCCACCAGATAGTCCATGACCAGGTTGCGCCGCTCGCGAATTCCCTTGCGAAAGAAGGTGGCAGCCAGCACGGGCGCGATAAGAATCGAAAACGTCATGGCACCCAAGAGGGCCAGAGCCACCGTCCACGCCATGGGCCTGAACAGCCGACCCTCGACTCGCTGAAGGGTGAAGATCGGCATGTACGCGGTGATGATGATGGCGATGGCGTAAAAGACCGGCCGTTGCACTTCATGGCAGGCTTCGCGGATGACTTCGGCGGTGGTCTTCGGAATTCCGCCATTCCCGTTGCGGTGGGTCAGATGGCGGATGATGTTTTCCACCATGACCACGGCGCCATCCACCACCATTCCGAAATCGAGCGCGCCCAGGGAGAGAAGATTGGCCGGAATGTGGCTCAAATCCAGCCAGATGGAAGCAAAGAGCAAAGAGAACGGAATGGTGAGCGCGACAATGAGAGCGGCGCGAGCGTTCAAGAGAAACAGGAAAAGGATCACACTGACCAGAAGCATGCCTTCGGTCAGGTTATGCATCACCGTGTGCAAGGTGAAATGCAAAAGGTCGCTGCGATCCAGCATGGGCACCACCTCCACACCAGGAGGCAGAATGCCGTGGTTCAGGTCGTAGACTTTCTGGTGAATAGCATCGAGAGTGGGTTGTTCCTCGGCGCCTTTGCGCATCAGCACGCCGCCCTGAATGACATCCGGCTCGTCGACGATGCGGCCGTCCTCCATGTGATTGGCCCTGGCCATGTGACCCAAGCGAATCTTGGGGCCCTGAGCGACGTTTGCTATATCTTTGACGCGAAGGGCCGTGCCGCTTTGGGTCTTCAGCATGGTCTGCTCGATGTCGTGCACGTTAGTGAAAAGTCCCAGCGCGCGCACGTTCATCTGCTGCATGCCTTCTTCGACGAAACTGCCGCCGGCATTGATGTTGTTGTTGGAAAGCTGCTGCTCCACCTGGCCGATGCTCAATCCGTACGACACCAACTTGCTCGGGTCCACGCGCACCTGGTACTCTCGCACCGTGCCGCCGAAATCGGAAACGTCGACCACGTTGGGAACGGATTTGAACTGCTTGAGAAGAACCCAGTCTTCCAAAGACCGCAACTCCATCAGGTCGTAACGGGGATTTGCGCTTCTGAGCGTGTACCAATAGATCTGGCCGGTGGTGCTCCAGTCCGTGCCGATTTGAGGCTGCAGGTTCTGTCCGTTGGGGAGATTGACCTGGGTGAGCCTCTCCAGCACCTTCTGGCGGTTCCAATCGTTGACGGAAGTGTCGTCGAAAATCATGATGACGAACGACAGACCGAAAATGGACTCGGAGCGCAGATAGGTCATGTGCGGCATTCCGGCCATTTGGATCTCGATCGGAATGGTCACCTGCTGTTCCACTTCTTCAGCGGAACGTCCGGCCCATTGGGTAATCACCGTCACATAGTTGTCGGCGATGTCCGGGTAGGCCTCCACCGGCAGGTTGTGAAACGAGATAGCCCCCCAACCGGCCAGCAAGACGGCGATGGCCAACACCACGAACTTGTTATTCAGCGCAAAATCTACAAGAGCGCGAATCATTTGCCGTTTCCCTGTGTCGTGGCGTCAGGCAGTCATTGGCCGAGCACGTGATCTAAGACCAAGGCATTCGTAACCACTTGCTGTCCGGGCTGAAGCCCGGACTTGACCTCCTGCAGACTCACGTTGTCCGTCAAGAGATCTCCGCCGACGACTTCCACCCGGCGAAACTTCTTGTCGGGCGCGGGAACGTAGACGAAATCGCGATCGTGCATGTGCAGGATGGCCGACGCCGGAACAATCGTGTGCATCTCCCGCGTTTGACCGCGGAAGGTGGCCCTCACGAACATACCCAGCCGCATGATTCCCGGATTCTCGACTTCGATTCGGACCTTGGCCGTGCGGAGGTTAGGATCGAGAATCGAGCCGATATTGCTCACGCTTCCCCGGAATCTGCGATCCGGATAGGCATTCAGGGTGATGTCCGCTACGTCCCCGATCTTGACATTGGCCAAGTCGTTCTCATACACGTCGCAGATAACCCAGGTTCTCGAAAGATCCGAGATGATGAATGGGTACGGCGTGTTGTATGCCTGCACAAGAGACCCCGTGGTTACTTGCTGGTCGGTAACGACTCCCGAAGCGGGCGCGAAGATATCCACCATGTTGTTCATCTTGTCGGGATCGTTACCGAGCAGCCGCAAGTGCTCGGCCGCGGTGTCCAGAGCGACTTTAGCCTTGTCTTCGGCGTCCTTGGCGACTTGCAGATCGTTCAGGGCGATTGCGCCATGTTCATAGAGGTCTCCGGCGCGTTCGTATTGACTTCGTGCTAGGGCTTCATCCGCAACAGCCATTTTGTAAGTCGAATAGCCGCCCGACACGTCGTCGCTTCGAATGGTCATCAACAATTGACCCTTCTGAACGGTATCGCCCAGGCGAATGTGAATGGCCATGACGCGTCCCGAGGCGAGAGAAACGACCGGGACGTTGCGGGAAACGTCCGGGGCGACCTGCCCCGTGACGACCAACTCTGAGGCGGTGGGATGCTGGGCCGCCGCTGCCAGCGGAAACTGCTCCGGACGATCCACCGAGAACAGCGCCGCGTCCGGAAACGGAACAACGTTGGGGTTGGGCGGCGCCTGGGCCGCGCCGTCCGCTTCGACTTTTCTGCAGCCGCCGAGGGCCAGCACTAAAACTAGGGCGGTCAGCACCAGACCAATCTGCGAAATCCCGCTTTTCATGACTAGATCCAATCCACGCGAGTCGTTAGGCACGCTTGATTAAAAAATAATCCATGGCTCATAAGGGCCGCATAAGGCTCGAAATCGAAACTTCCGATGTTCCGAATAGAAAGTCTTTATCGCGTGCCCCACCCCAGGGAGAAAAGGCAGACCACAAAGACGATGGTCTGCCTCACTTCTACAGCCGCTAGAACTTTACCAGTACCCCGGCGCTCAGGGCTGCCTGGCCGTGACGAAGGTCCGGGAACCACACACTGCCAGGTCCGCCGCAAGCCGCGTACGCGGCCGCGAGAGTGCTTGTTCCGGCGGAACCGCCGGATGCGCAAACGTATTGCGAGGGTGAGCCGGTATTTCCGCCTGGAGGCGTGATACCGTCGCGGCCCGTCCAATAAGGAACGTCCGAGTGGCGATAACCGGCCTCCAACCACCAGGTGATGTACTGCTTGGGCATCCACTGCAAGGTAATGGTGCCGTCCCACATGTGGGCCTTGTCTCCAGGGTTTTCAGTGAAGTAGGGCGAACCGGATACGGCATCGGCTCCATTGATGGGCGGCAGCAGCGTGAGGTAGCGGCCCGGATTGTTCATTTGGCCACCGCCCAGCGTAATGGCGTACTGGTCCCTGTTCCACCAAATCCGGTCGTAGACCATCCATCCCAGGAAGGCCTGCTTCGGCCCGCCTTTGCCGCCGTGGCAAGTCACGCCGGCGCCGTATTCGCAACCCAGATCGCCCGTGAAGGAGAACGCCATCTTGTCGACGCCCTTACTTTTGTCTGGCTTGTTGAAGTACCTGACCTCGATGCTGTCGTCGGTGTGGATGCGGGAGCGGCCGGGAATGCCAAGGTCGTCCGTGCCGTTGCCGTAGTTGTTAAATACCAGCGAAAGCCACTCGTGCGGGCGATACAAGATCTGCCCTCCCAGGCCCCGGTGGCCATTGTACTTTGCATAAGACTGCCACCCGTTGATGATCCACGGCTCGATCTTCAGCTTATTGGTGGGAAACCACTGTATTCGCAGTCCATTGAAAAACCAGGGCGTGTTGGAGGATACGAACGACGGTTGATAGGTCCAGTTATCGAAGTTGTAGTAACTGAACAGGCCGATGTACGACACGAAGATTCCGGCATCGATGTTCAGCCCGTGGTTCACATTGAATGTGTAGCCGCCCCAGGCTTCCGAGACGTACCGGTACGCGTCGCGAAGGTCCCATTGGCCGACTCCGGCGCTGGCGTCATTGCGCGGCGTGGTGGTTGCGAATTCCCCGTCCATGTATAAGAACCTGCCGCGGACATTCTGCCAGCGGAAGTCGCCGCCCACGCTGATCTGTTCCAACTGAAACTCGCCGTTGCGGAACGACTCGGTGGACCCTCCCATGCTGTGGTCCACCGGCTGATTGAAATCCTCGATGAAATTCGTGTCAAAACGGACTTCCGGTGTGAACCACTTGGTGGCCAGGACAGTGTCCTTATTGCGCGGATTTCCATTGAGCCACGTGAAGTCGCCGTAGGCGAAGGGAGTGACGTTGTCCACTCCGGGGGTAGCGGGGGGCTCCTGCAGGGCTTCCGGAATGGACGGCGCTGCCGGCGTTTGCGTTGGAGCGGCTTGCGGAGCGCCTGGCGCGCCGGGCGTCGGGGTAGCCGCATCGGCAGTCTCCACCGGCGCCGCCGCGCGTGCCGTCCGCGCCGCTTCCAGTTGAGAGATGCGAGCCTTCAGAGCCGCGATCTCGTCGGCAATTTCAACGATTGGCAACTGGACTTGGACGGGGGGGAATTTCGCTTCCGAAACGATTGGAGAGTCGGCCGCGAGCAGAAGATCTACCCGGTAGGTCTGCGGCGCCGTCACTTGCACACTAGCCGTCGACTTGGCGAACCCATCCCGAACGGCGGCCACCTGGTACAGCCCCGGTTCCAATTTCGCGATGGTGAACGCTCCGTTGGGACCGCTGATGGCGCTACGGTCCCTGCCTCCGCTCACGTTGTGCGCGGTGATTCGCACGTGCGCCACCGGCTGTTTACTGGTTGAGTCACGGGTTACGCCGTCTACACTGCCGAAGGCCCCCTGCGCCAAGGCGGAGACAGGCAGAGCCGCAAGCTGAAATGCGATGCAAGCCGGCACGGCGAATAACAATGAGTTGCGCGTCATAAGTGTCCTTTCTAAATCGGCGTCACGTTGAGTTCGTTGTTATGGAGCTAATGCGCGAAGCGTGGCGCGAGCGGCGCCGCCAGCTTGGGCGGCATGTCCCATGGGCCGAATGCGGCTGTCATGGCCGCCCCCCGACAGTCAGATCGGCTTCGGCCCGAAAACGGTAACCGACCTGCGAATCGGTAATCAGGTATTTTGGGGCGGCGGCGTCATCCCCGAGCTTCTTTCGCAGTTGGCGAACAAAAGTGCGGAGATACTCCAGCTCACCGCCGTATTCCGGTCCCCAGACCGTTTTCAGAATGCGCGCGTGCGTCAGCGGCAGTCCGGCGTGCGACATCAAAAGGTGAAGCATCTCGAATTCCTTGGGCGTCAGGTGTATTTCCGTCCCCGCCCTCCTGACCACCCGCCGCGCGGGGTCAAGTTCTATCTCTCCAATTCGGATCGCGGCGGCATCGTCTGCCTGAGACGCGTGGGCGCGCCGCACGGTAGCGCGAAGCCGCGCCGCCAGTTCCCGAACGTGGAATGGTTTGGTTATGTAGTCGTCGGCGCCGGCGTCAAGCGCCTGAATCTTGTCATCCTCCGTGTTTTTCACAGTCAACATTACAATCCCGAGCAACGGCATCAGCTTACGAATTCTTCTACAGGTCTCGATGCCATTGATGCCTGGCATCCCGATATCCAACAGCACGGCGTCAAAGCGAACCGTACGAACAAGTGCGACCGCCTGTTCGCCGGTTTCGGCCTCGACGATATCAAAAGTCATGCCCTGAAGCGCTTTTCGCAGCGCCCAGCGGATGGCGGGTTCGTCGTCCACGATGAGAAGCTTGCCGCCTATGGCGTTTTCAGGCCCTGCCGCGGGCGGCTGGTCGAACGCCGAACTCATTGCAGGGGATCCTGATCCCTTGTCTGGCAGCACATCTTCTCGACTCATCCCGCTCTGTTCCGCGAATTAGGTCGATTGTGCAGGACGGGTCATAAAGAATGCATGAAGATGCCGGACATTTTCATGATGCGGGCCGGGTAACGTTGTGTAACTGCCTGTATTGTTTGGACTTGGTTCCGACATGCAAAGATTTGATGGGCGCGTTCAGGTTTTCTTATCGGCAAAGTCAGGTTGCGGGGGACGTCGCTAAGTGCCTGTGTTTCATAGGCAGGCCGATGATCAAGTCCGGCTCCAGGTTATCACTCGCAATATATTTATGCGATCCTTATGCCCGCCGGTTTAGACTTCCTTATGCGCTGTATGGGTGAGAGGGGTAGCGTAGGAAGTCTCCACGGCAAGGCGGACTCAGAGACGCCGCTGCACCCGGGCAGCATTGTCCTGCGCCGGGCTATCCGCCGGAATATCGTCTCCTTCCCATCGCAGATTCCGGTGTTTTTGAAACAGCTTCCGGCTGGCATGCAGTGGCGCGCGGTGGTCCTGTTTTTCGTTCGGGGTTGGAGCTCGCCGAATATTGCCGCTCGGTTCCATGTTCCGACGCATCGGATCTGGCAGGTTTTGGAGGACTGGTCCGTTCGGGCTTTCGCTCTTGGTTACGTTCAGGTCCTTGACCCGGACGCGTTTGCGGCGTGTTGCCGCGCCGGCGTCGTCGATTTGGAGAGCCACCGCGAAGGCGCTCAACCCGGCGAGATGCGCGAGGAGGCGCAGGTATCTCATGCCGCCTAGAGGTAAGCGGTATCCGGCTAACGGATTCTTGATTGCGGCGATCGCGATTGTCTCCGCGTGGTCCGCCGAAGCGCCGAAGCGCGCCGCGCCGGAGAGCGGAACCTTCCGCGCCGATTCCGCACTGGTCCTGGTTCCGGTCACCGTGGTTGACCGCCGTGGGGCCATTGTGAACGGCCTGGCCGACACTGCATTCACAGTGACCGAAGACGGCTCGCAAAGGCCGATCAGGTCGTTTAGCGAGGACGACGCTCCCGTTTCGCTGGGAATCGTGCTCGATATGAGCGGCAGCATGAGGGGATACCTGGCCGCGGCCAAAGAATCGTTGCGGGCGCTGCTGAATGACGCCAATCCACAAGACGAGGTGTTTCTCAACGGCGTGTCGACACAGCCGCGGGCCTACTCGGGTTTTGCGGACAGTTTCACGGAAACCATCCGCCGGGTTGAATCCGAGGGCGCTGACGGGCGCACAGCGTTGATCGACACCATTTACGAGAGTTCGAAGGAGTTGCGCGCCGGCATCCATCCCCGGAAAGCGCTGGTGGTTATTTCAGACGGCATGGACAATCACAGCCGCTTCACCAATGGGGACCTGCGGCTGCAACAGGTGGAAGCCGAGGCACAGATCTATACCATTGCCACCGTCGCGGCCACCAACCCGATACAGCCTCCCAAGCCTCTCATGATGAACGAAGCGCAGCGGGGGCGCCTGTTTCTCGAAGAGCTCGCCGCGAAGACCGGCGGGCTTAGCTTCGTCGTCAGTGCGCCGCCGGACATTGCCAAGGCAGCCGCCAGCATCGGCCGGGCTTTACGGAATCAATACACCCTCGGATACGCGCCCGGGGGCAGCGGGGGCGGCAAGTGGCACAAGATCACGGTCAAGGTGGCAGGCTCGGGAATGAAGGCGTACGCCCGTACGGGGTACCGTCTCGACTAACCCGCCGGTTCTTCGCGCGCCTCCAGGGTGCATAATGGAGGAATCGGAAGCGGCGATCGACGTGAAGACTGAACTCGTGCGCGGCCCCGTCGCCATGGGCGCTCTACGCGGATTCGCGGTCGGGTTGGCGGCGGTTGCGCTGGTGACGCTCATCGGCTTCCGGCTGCATCTGAACGTTTCCACCATCGGCTCTCTCTACTTTCTGATCGTGGTGATAGTTGCGGTGGTGTGGGGCTTTTGGGAAGCCAGCATCACATCGCTGATCGCGGTCAATTGCCTCAACTATTACTTTATCCCTCCCGTATTCACGTTTAGGGTCTCGGATCCGGAGGATTGGGTGGCCCTCGCCACCTTCGAGATCAGCGCGCTGATCGTGAGCCGGCTCTCCGCACGCGTGCAGGGCCAGGCACGGGCGGAGGCGCGTCAGCGGTCGCAGGTCCAGAAGCTTTATGAACTGAGCCGCCGCATTCTGTTTTTGGACCGGCGGCAGACGATTGGGCCGCAGATCGTGTCCCTCGTTCAGGAGACCTTCCGTACGGAATCCGTCGCGCTGTTCGACGCCACGCTGGCGCGCCTGGATGCGACCGGCGCCCGCGCCGGGGAACTCGAACAACTGGCGCGAAGCGCCTATTTCCAGGACGGCGCCGTGGCAGGCAGCGGGGGAGCCTCGGCGCACGTGCTGCGGCTGGGGTCCAAACCGGTCGGCGCCATCGCCTTTGGCGGCCCGGAACTGGACCGGCCCACGATTGTCGCGGTTGCATCTTTGGCGGCCATTGCGTTGGAGCGCGCGCGGTCATTCGAAAAAGAAAGCCGGGCCGAAGCGGCGCGCCAGACCGAACAGCTTCGAACGGCCGTTCTTGACGCGCTGGCTCACGCATTCAAAACGCCGCTGACAGCCATACTGACCGCAAGCTCGGGACTTCTTGACGCCGGTCGCCTCTCCCCCGATGACGCCGAGTTGGCCGCCCTGATCGATGAGCAGGCCGAGCACTTGAATCGCATGACTACCGAACTGCTGCAGATGGCCAGGATCGACGCGGCCGAGATCAGACTTCGGCGGGAAAACCTGTCCGTGCTCACGTTGATTGAAGACGCCGTGGCGCGGTACCACGAACAGCTTCAGGGCCGGCGCGTGGAGGTGTCCGATGCGGGGTCTTCGCTGGAAGTCCAAGGCGACCGCGAGATACTGACAGCCGCACTGGGGCAGTTCATCGATAACGCCTCCCGGTATTCGACCCCCGGATCGCCTATTTCCGTCGCCGCCGGAGAGGAACTGGGAGAGATCGTCGTGTCCGTACACAATGAAGGCCCGCCGATCCGGCCGGCGGACCGGGAGCGGATCTTCGAGCGGTTCTATCGCGCCGAGGAATCCCGGCATCGTGCGCCGGGAACGGGACTAGGCCTGTCGATCGTAAAGAAGGCCGCGGAAGCCCATGGCGGCCGAGCCTGGGTGGTGAGCGAGGAAAGCACCGGCACCACGTTTTTCCTGGCTCTGCCCCGCGGCGCAAGGAGGCAACTTGAGTCAGTCGCAGGGCAGGGTTTTGATCGTCGACGATGAGAGTTCCATCAGGCGCGCGCTGCATAACACGCTCCAGGGAATGGGATTCGCCGTGGACGATGCCTCCACCGGCGAAGAGGCTCTGCGTCTGGTCGGTGAATCCGCGTATGACGTTGTCCTGCTGGACATCAACATGCCCGGTATGGGAGGCATGCGCACATGCCGTGAAATTCGGAAGAGCCTGCCCCACCTGGGGATTCTCATGCTGACGGTGCGCGACAGCGAGGATGACAAGGTCGCCGCGCTCGATGCCGGCGCGGACGACTACATCACCAAGCCTTTCAAGGTCCGCGAGTTGGCGGCGCGCGTCCGAGCCGCGGTGCGGCGTTCCTCCGCTTTCCGCGTCGATCCCGAAGCGGCGATACGCATCGGGAATATCGAGATCGATCCGGCGCGGAGGCTGGTTCGCAAGGGCGGCGAGCCGGTTCACCTTACGCCCAAGGAGTTCGATCTGCTGCACTTTCTCATGGCGCATGCGGGCCTGCCGATGACGCATGTGCGCCTCCTCCGCGCCGTGTGGGGTCCGGAATACGGCGGCGAGCTCGAATACCTGCGGACCTTCGTCCGCCAGTTACGCAAGAAGCTCGAAGACGACGCCGCGGAACCTGTATATCTGCTGACCGACAGCCATATCGGTTACCGGTTCGCGGAAGCCAGGCCGGAGCCTGCCGAAACGAAGGCCCA
>OBLW0100001736.1_pt1 | contig 18154 bp, 12 predicted proteins | sample 1520161 | NCBI WGS metagenome assembly OBLW01 (sample SAMEA3539309, study PRJEB22396) | soil metagenome | biome: tundra; feature: field; material: soil | place: USA | collected 2010-05 | depth 0.15 m | reverse complement strand
TCGCGATCAATAACAACAGACGATTTGGCGGCGTCATCTGAGAGGGCGCACATGCCACGCTATTATGACGCAGTTCGGCTGAATGGCGGAATGCGGGTCGCCGCTCGAAGACAAGACCAGATGGGGTAAACACTGCACCATCAGGGCGCATCCCCCTTCACGGGATCGGTATTTGCGCTCGGCCTCGCCCCGAGGCGGCGAACGGCTCCTCTACTGCGATCATGTTGAGCACGACGGCGAGGCGTTATTCCGGCTGGCTTGTCAGCACATCCAAGCAGCTACTCCGGTGGCGGAATCGGGAGGCTAATAAAGGTCTTTTGAATCGAGAATCGAAGGGGCAGGTTCTTTCCAGAGATTCCGGTGATCGGGCAATCGAAGATAGTCGAGGCTGAGTGTCGGCATCAAGGCGACGTGGGAGACCTTGATCTGGTTTCCGGCGCGACCATCATCTTTCCAGTGGACAAACGAAATGAAACGCTATAAAAAGAAATACGAACCGCAAGAGCCGTTTGCCGCCCCACGGCGCCGCCGGCCCGCAAGACATTCCCGTGCTGAACGAAGAACGACGCCGCGCCATACTCGATCTGTTGAGCCGTCAGGGCAGGGTTCTGGTCACCGAACTCTCCCGCCACTTCGAAACCTCCCAGGTTACGATTCGCAAGGATCTCGATGTCCTGCACGCTCACGGGATGGTCCACCGCACTCACGGCGGCGCGCTCCCCTCTCGCGACGGCGCGCTCGAAGATCCCACGCTCCGCGAGAAGGAAAAGCTCCACCGCCAGGAAAAAGTCCGCATCGCGGCCAGCGCGGCTTCGATGGTGAAGGAAGGCCAGGTCATCATTCTCGACTCCGGCACCACCACCACGGCGATCGCGCGCGCCCTGCGCAGCTTTCAGAATCTGACCATCATCACCAACGCCGTCAACATCGCAGCCGAACTGGCTGGAACTGCCGTCGAAGTAATTCTCACTGGGGGGACTCTGCGCAAGAATTCGTTTTCGCTGGTCGGCCCCATCGCCGAAGAAACCCTGCGCCGCCTGAGTGCCGATCTTTTGTTTCTCGGCGTCGACGGCTTCGACGTGCACTACGGACTCAGCACGCCTAATCTCCTCGAAGCCGGAGTCAACCGCGTGATGGTCGACGTGGCGAAACGCACCGTCGCAGTCTGCGATTCCAGCAAATTTGGACGCCGCAGTCTTTCTCTAATCGTCCCGACGTCAGCCCTGCAGGAAGTGATCACCGACCGCGACGCCCCCACATCCGATCTGCGCGTCCTGAAACAGGCCAGGATTGAAGTCACTCTGGTATGAAATCATGAGGGACATAACACACAGAGTTGTCATCCTTCTATGAAAACAGGCGTACCTGTCCACAGGTAGATTTTGCGGCGATGCGGACAGGCTTCTATTCGTGATCGAGGCACATAAAGGTATGTCCGGACTCCGCCGCTCCTTCTGAGCGTCGTTCTCGAAGAGCAAGGATGACTTCGAGCTGACGGATTCCCCTTACACCGCCGCAAATTTTTCGTCGTCAAACACCACGCCGTTGTGCAGCAGGGCGTAGACCGCGATCAGCAACTTGCGCGCCAGCGCCACCCGCGCTATGTGCTTGTGCTTCTTGCGCAGCAGCCGTTCATAGTAACGTTTGGCGGCCGGAAAGCAACGCTTCGCCACCTGCGCGCCGCTTCCACCATGATCCAGCGCAGCGAGGGCGAACCCTGCCGCGTGATGCCGCCGCGCCCAACCGAGGCCGTCCTTAACGCTTCCTCAGATCGAGAGGTTGACAAGCGAGCGATTTAGGATATATTACGAACGCTTGCTTTTTATTACGTTTTGGTGCCGTCAGGCTTACTGTCCGTAATTCTGGGAGGTCCAAGATGCCCATCCGTTTCGTTGGTTCCCGCTTTAGTGGCTGGAGTTTCCTGCTAACCGTTGTGTTCCTCGTTAATCACGCTGCCCTGGGCCAGGGCAGCTACACCGCGCAAGTGCGGGGCACGGTCACGGACCCAGCCCACGCCGTGGTGAACAATGCCAAAGTCACGGTGACGAGTGAGTCGACCAGTATTGCGACCACTGCGACCACCAACGCCAGTGGAGAGTATGTGGTGAACGGGCTGCGCCCCGCGAGCTACACCATCAAGGTGGAGGCACCCGGCTTCCGCGATGTAGTGCGGACGAGATTGGTGCTGGCGGTGAGCCAACAGGCCACGGTGGATTTCGCGCTGAGCCTGGCGTCGACCAGGGAAACGGTCACCGTGACCGAGACCGCGCCGCTGCTGGATACGGGAAGCTCATCGCTGGGCACGGAAGTTACGAACGAGTTCGTCAGCCGGATGCCACTGCAGGGCCGCGACGCCACGCAACTGGTGTATCTGTCGGCTGGGATTACGAAGCTCAACAACGCGGATGCCTATCCAACCGGAACTGACTTTTCCTCCAACGGACAACGCTATGGGTCGGCGGAGATCCGGCTGGATGGGAATTTGGCTACCGGTCCGGAACAGGGGGAGGGGGCAACCAACAATCTGAGTTACATGCCGTCGACCGAGGTGATCCAGGAATTCAAGGTGCAGAACAACAGCTTCGCGGCGGAGTTCGGTAGCAACGGCGGGACGGTGGTCAATGTTCTGATGAAGTCGGGAACCAACAACTTTCACGGGAGCGGCTGGTGGTTTGGGCAGCGGTCCGGGCTGAACGCCAACGATTTCTTCTCGGTGCGGAATGGAGTGCCCCGGTCGGAGGGCACAGTAGATCAATACGGTTTTTCGCTGGGCGGTCCCATCTTCAAGGGAAAGACCTTCTTCCTGGTTGATCTGGAGAGACATAGGAGCATCGGGAAGAACCTGGTCAGCGCGAGAGTTCCGACTGCACTGGAGCGGCAGGGCAACTTTACCCAGACGCTGACGCAGGATGTCAACGGGAATGTCGTGCCCGTGCAACTCTTCAACCCCTTCAATGTCGACTCGAATCCGAACGATCCTACTTACGGCGACCGGCAGCCTTTTCCGGTTGATCCAAACACGAATAGCACGGAAGTAATTCCTCAGTCCATGATGAGCCCGATCTGGCAAATGCTGAACGCTCAGAATGCGTTTCCCGCGCCTACGGGTCCGATCGACAACTCGGGCAATAATTTCAATGCGCCGGTCATCGAAACCACGCCCCAGACCCAATTTGATATCAAGCTGGACCACCAACTCACGAACAAGGTCCATCTAATGGGCCGATACAGCCAGAACAGTACTCATGACACGACTCCCGGTCTGTTTTTTGACGGGTCGCAAACGCAAACGACCACGCGGAATGTGGCTCTAGAGCACACCTGGTCTCTGAGTCCGCATTTGCTGTTGACCAGCCGGTTTGGGTTGGAGTTCTACTATCAGAATGAAACCCCGCAGACGGTCGATCCTACGAAGTTCGGGTTTCAATCGATTCTGGCGGAAGCCAACCACATCTCAAAAATGCCTGAGGTCATCCCCGACAACTATGCGTCGCTGAACCCGCAGTGTTGCATCAACACGATCAATGGGCACACGCAGTACATCTACTCCTCGTCCCTGAACTGGGTGAAGGGAAACCACGTACTGAAGTTCGGTGGCGAGCAGCGGCTGTTCTTCAATAACTTTTTTCAACCCGACGACGCGACGGGGCTGTTTCATTTTGCGGGGAACATAACAGCGGCCAATGCCTTCTTCGATCCTAATACCCAGGATGGAGACGCGATGGCGGCGTTAGAACTGGGATGGCCGAGCGACGGCCACCTCAACATCAAGCCGGCGGTGCTGCAGAAGTCCAAGCAGACCGCCTTCTACGCGCAGGATGACTGGAAAGCCACATCCAGGCTGACGCTGAGCCTGGGATTGCGTTACGAGTGGAGCGTGCCCTATACGGAGCGCTACAACCGCATCCAATTCAGCAATTTCACAGGAAACAGCGGGATTACTGTGGATCTGACACCGCCGACGAGCGGGATCGTGGACGACAATGGGAACCCTGTCGACTTGAGCAGTCTGGGGCTGGGACCGACGCAGTTGCTGGGAACTACGGTGTTTCCGAGCTCGAGCATGCGGCATGTTCCCATCGACCGCAACAATTTTGGACCGCGGCTGGGCTTTGCTTACCAGGTCGCGAAGAACACGGTGGTACGGGGCGGCGCGGGGCTCTTCTACGGGCTTTCGTCCGCTACCAATTTCCAGTATCCGGGGACGGCGTTCCAGGAGTCGGCGAACTTCCACATCTCGCTGGACGGAAACGTAACCCTTGCCCCGAATTGGGCACTCAACAATGTGTTTCCCACGCTGCCTCCCAATACGCTTCCCCAGGCACAGGGAACCCAGTACGGTGCGTTAACAGAGTGGGGATTGGGGAACGGCAACGATCTGGGGACAACGGCGGATCGCAACCCGGAGATTTATCAATGGAACCTTGGGCTGCAACATTTGTTCCCGGCCGGCATTGTCATCTCCGCCGACTATTCAGCGAATCGCAGCACACACTTGCCCTGGGGAGGAGCGACGCGAAACCGCGATTCGCTGCCGACGGCGGCGCGGAATCTGTGTGATTCGACGTGCCAATCTACGCTGGTGCCAAATCCGTTTCAGGGGATGTTTACCGGGCCGAACGCGGTTTTCAATCAGCCTGATTCCATCTACAACAACCCAACGATTCCTTTGAGCAATCTGTTGCGGCGTTTTCCGCAATTCGATGGGGACTTTGAGGGGCTGCCCTTGCTGGCCGCGAGTTCCTGGTACAACGGGCTGCTGGTGCGGTTCCAGAAACGAGCAAGTCACGGGTTGAGTTTTGAGGGGAACTACACGTGGTCGAAGGCGACTGACTACTCATCATATGGGGCCAACAGCTTCATCTTTTTTGGCGGGTCGGGGCTGGGGAATCCGCAGGACATCAACAACCTGAAGGCGGAACACTCGATTGGGGCCAACGACACGCCGCAGCGGTTTGTGCTGGCGGCTGTGTATGATCTGCCCTTCGGGCGCGACCGGTGGATGGGGGAGGCATGAACCGGATCCTCGACGCGATCGTGGGCGGCTGGTCGTTGAACGCCCTTCTGACGCTGCAATCGGGGCAACCCGTGCCGTTCGCCTTGGCCAATTCCCAGATTGCCGACGGACAGCAGCGGCCGAATATCACGTGCTCGAATCTCAGGACCGGTCTTAGCCTGCATGACCTGGCATTCTCCTCGGACCCGAACGCCAGCTACTACAACGGCAATTGCTTCGGGATTCCTAATGACCAAGTACCGGGGAACGCTCCCCGTTTCTCCTCTAATGCGCGAGGGCAAGGGATCAAGAATACTGACATGGGATTCTTTAAGGACTTCACGGTCCGGGAAGGGATGAAGCTGGAACTGCGAGCCGAGTTCTTTAATCTCACCAACTCGGTTCGATTCCGGACACCCGATTCGTTCCTGGGAGACACCACTTTCGGCAGAGTCACCCGACAGGCGAACAGTCCGCGTAACGGCCAGATCGCGGTCAGGTTCGAGTTCTGAGGGCGAGTGACGGCTGGGAAGATGTTTGGCGCGCGAGAGGGACAACCGAGAATAGCCCGTGGGGAAGCTGGGATTTGGAAATCCAGTGCATGAAGGCGTTTTGCCTGAAGGCATACCTTGATGTGAATCGCTGATGCCACGGGGTGGCAGGTGCCTCGGGCCTGCGATGAGGAGAAGGCGATTCCTGAAGGCGGGTGGGTCGACAGCGCAGGTTGAGAGTTTCTCTTTCGCCGTGCCTGGACTTGCTTGTTGGCAAAGGTCCGCAACGGCTTACGCCCCTTGGGCAGGCTGGGAGCAAGCCGTGTATTCTTGCGCCGCTTCGGGGCTAACTTCTGGAGCCTGCGAAAGCGATGCGGTTTCCCAGAACGATCGTTTCGAGAAAACATTTATGAAAACAATTCAGGTTGTACTTGTGTCTCTCGTACTACTTTCAGTTTCGCTGATGATGCTGGGTGCTGCTGCTTCCTATCCGGCGGGACAGAACTGGACGAACTACGTGCGCATCGGGGCGTACGGTCTGCAGCTGAATAACACGGACAAGATTGTTGCCAACGCGCAAGACAGCAACGTTTTCGGGATTGAGGTGGACAACGATATTCCGGGGCGCTACGAAAGTTTTGTGAATCCCGAAGAGAAGCTTAAGGCAATCCACGACGTGGCGGAAAAGGCGCACCGGGCAGGCAACCACGCCTTCGTTTACATCGCGGGCACCGAATGCATTACGGCAACTGCGGATACGACGCCGCACACGCTGGCGAAAGAGCATCCGGACTGGCTACAGAGGAAGATCACAGGGGAGCCCGCTATCTTCGGCGGGGGCTCGGCGTTTTGGATCAGGAAGGGCGATGAAGACGTTTGGGTGACGCCGTACGCCAGCGAGTGGCGGAAGACTTACATGCAGCGCGTGCGGCAGATCGCGGGCACGGGAATCGATGGGATCTACGTCGACATTCCGTACTGGATGACGCACTTTGACGGATGGGAAGATACTTGGGCCAGTTTCGATGACTACACGGTAGCGGCGTTCAAGAAGGAGACGGGGCTGGATGCGAAGAAGGATTTGAAGCTGGGCGACTTCTCTGACCCCAATTTCCGCAAGTGGGTGGAGTTTAGAATTAGGACTTTCACGGAGTTTATGCATGAGATTGACGAGAACGCGAAATCGGTGAACCCGGAGATCAAGACCATTCCAGAGATTTATCCGGGGATTGAAGAAGAGGCGGCTCGTGTGGGCGCCGATGTGTACAGCCTGTACCCGGTGGTGGACGCGATTGCACATGAGTACTCGTTTGGCGGCGGCGGGATGGCTTCGAAGCGAAAGCCCCTGGCGTGGTTTGAGTATCAGGTGGGGATGCATTCCTTCCGGGCGTTCGCGCAAGGCAAGGCGACGTGGATTCTCAACTACTCCTGGGACGGCGAGAAGAACGTCGATAAGACAGAGGCCATGATGAATCTGGCCATGTCGGAGATCATGGCGGGGGCGAATTTCTGGGACGCGCCCGGGCATTCGATGGCTGGGTCGAATGACCTGCCGACCAGGAAGAAGATATTTTCCTGGATTCAAGCCCACGAGAAAACCTTCTACCTGCCGCGGGACCCGGTGCATCCCGTGGGTGTGTACTTCTCTCCGGACACGCGAAACATCTATGCTGACCAGTTTATCCGCTCCTACCGGGGAATCCTGGTTCTCCTGATGCAAAAGCATTGGGAGTTTCAGGTGGTCACGCCCCGGAATCTCGCGGATTTCAAGGGTGAGACGCTGGTTCTTCCCGATGTCCGCATTTTGCATGACCAGGAAAAAGACTGGCTGCGAAAGTTTGTCGAGAAGGGCCGCACCCTGGCGATTGCCGGCGCCGACGCGACACAACTGGGGGAGGCGCCCAACGTGTTACGGTTCCCGAAGAACCCGGGAAAGGACTACATGAGCGCGATTGAAAGCGAATTCGAGCGAGCGGACCCTGACTCGCAAGCGGAATTCCTGAAAAGCCTGAAGAATACGAGCGAGGTTGAGATCACGGCCTCACCCATGGTCGCGACCTCGATTGCAGCCGTCGAAGGGAAGCCCCACATCTTTTTCGCAAACTTTGCCGGATTGCGGAGCCGGGTGAATCCCGTGCAGACGCCGCAAAACGGAGTGCGCGTCCGCATGGCGAAGGCCGGCAAAGGGAAGGCGTTCTTTCTTCCATTTCTTGGCGATGTGCAGGAGGTCAGCGGCGTTCACGAGTCTGATGGCCGCACATCCTATACCCTTCCCACAATTACCAAGGGCGCAGTTTTCTGGTACGAAGACGGAGACGCGAAGCAAACAAAAGAGTAGAAGATCAGGAATTTCTTCGCGCTCTGCAGCAGGTTGTGCGACGAAAAAACTGTTCTCAACTCGATAGTTTCAGCTCGCGAACGGCATCTCCAGCGCCGCTGAGATCGGCGAGCCGCATCTCGGAATACTTGCGAGATAGAATCACACCTGGCGCGCCAGCGCGGAAAGCCGCCAGAACTGCTTCCTTGACGCTTTGCGGCGTACACTTGCTGTTGTTGGGCTCGGTCGGGATATCGATATCAATGCCGGGCCAGATCAGAGTGCTCGTGCCGGCAACACCCTCCAGAGCGCGTTTCGTCTCGCGGTAGACGTAATCCGCTGAAAGCCCTGTGTGAGGAATCTGATCGTAGCTGCGCTCCTTGAATCCCATCAGTGCATAGTTAAGATCGATCAGGCTCTGTTTCGAGAGATCTCCATAAAGTGTCGAGCCGATATTGTTTGCATACAGCGCCATCCGCTCGCCGCCGCAGTTGTTGTACATAACGATCTTGATGAAATCGGAATAATTCGAGAGCTCATGAAGGTCCTGTTCCGCGCGGTAGATCGGATTGAAGGAATTGTTGTGCCAGATGTGCCAACCCACCGGCACCGTCGGCTTCGCTGCCTTTACCGTTTTGTAGATTGCGGCGTAAGTCTCGCGAAGGCTATCTGTCCAGAGCATTTCCCAGGCGGCTAACTCGGGATACCGCAATAGGAGCCGCCAGAATTGAACGTAGTAGCCGTCCACGGGGCGTATGCCGCTCCGAGCCGAGCGAACGAATTTTTCCAACTCCAGAAATCCCTGCTTGGCGCGCTCTGAGTTAATGCCGCGCTCTTTCGCTTTGCTCTGACAAAACTCGCAGAAGCAAGTTACGCTACCAGGATCGACTGACGGCGTGTCATGCGTCGCCCCCAAGCTGTCGCAAAGCGCGCCCTGCCGTTCCGATCCCCACATGATTCCGTCGATGTCATAGGAACGGGTATAGTCCTCGACCAGACCGGTCAGAAAATTCCGGTAGTCCGGATTGTTGACGCACAGTGTCTCGGCATTCCGTCCGTACAGATCTTGCTCCTGAACTTTCCCGATGTTCGGCAAGTCGGTGCGAAACACGTCCTCAAGCCAGCAGATGACCTTCATGCCGCGCTTTTTGGCGGCAGGCACTACTTCGGCGAGTATATCGATGTCACCGTGGTCGGGCGCGCGCGTGTCTTTGAGAACCGTGTTCTTGTAGTACTGAGAATGAGGGATGGCGAAGTTCCCGCCGTGAAAATTGAGATCGTACTCCTGCTTGCCGTGATCGGGCAGCGGCTGGCCCGGAATCTGTCTTCCGGCGATACCTCGTCCGTAGGTGAATACCGCAAGAAACAGCGTATTCACGCGGGCACGTTCCTGAAGCACATCAAGGACTTTCTCGGTACCCTCATCCACAAACGAAACTGCTCCGACTTGGATGCCGATCATTTTGGAGGAGACAGCAGTATGGCCTGAATTTGGCATAGCCAAGGCGGCGCCGGCCCCAGCGGCGACCTTCAGGAATTCGCGGCGATTCACGTCCAATTTCAACATGGACTACTCCTATTTTGTTTGGTAGCAGCCAATGTCTATGTTTCCGGATTTGACTCGCGGTGAGCCTTCAATATCCAGTTCTCCCACCGGCACTCCGTCAGTCGTACCAGCAGCAATCGCAGGCGAATCTGATCGCAGATGAAAGTCCTTAGTGGCCTCAACAAAATGCGGATCCAGAAAACGGGAATGGCGGTCATTCCCCGTTGACTGAACATATTTGTCGAATCCTGTTACGCGCGCAGAAGACTCTTCCCACGTGCTCGCCTTCGATCCGGAGGCACAGTAATAAAGGTTGTGATCGATCGCAACAGGAGGCTTTTGCTTTTCGACCTGCGATCTGTTCAGCGTTATGAGGCAGCGGGGCCCTGCGTAGACGATATTGTTCTCAAAGATATCGTCCGCCATGTTCCACTGCATCTGGAACTCACCGGACTCGGTTCTCGAGGTATCGTTGTCGTAGAGCGTGTTGTTGACCACCGTGGAGTGCTCGGTGCGTCCTCGCTCAGGCGCATAACCTCCGATGGAAACGCCTGCGGTATGGCAGTGATAGATAAGGTTATTCCGCGCAGTGACATAACTGGTGGCGCGGTTCAGGTGCTCACTGGCGAGCTCGATTCCGAAGTCCACATCATGAATGACGTTCTGTTCGATCAGGATTCTGGTGCCGCCGTCCACGTAAATACCATCGGAAGATTCGTCATTGCGGTATGCCGGATTGCCGCGCGAGGTAATGCTGTAAACCAGATTGCCGCTTACTACCCCGTCGCGGGCCTGGTCGACAGCAGGGTCGGGTGCCGTGCGCTCAAAACCGATGACGTCGATTCCGATGTTGTTGTTGTCGTGGACAACATTGTGAGTAATGCGGAAGTTCGTGACGTTCCCGTTCACTACCAACGACTCACTCGAACCGGTTTTGAGGTGATGCACCTCATTGCCGTCAATAACCAGTTCACTGATAGGAGTCTTGGCGTTGGCCTCGTCCCGGAGCATCACGCCCATTAAAATTTTGCTCAATATGATGGACGTTGTTCTTCAGCAGTTCTATATGGGAGCCGACCCCCATAACACTTATGCCCAATGGAGTCAGCCGATGTTCGGCGGTGCGGTAGTTGCGAATTTCAAAGCCTTCGATTCTAACGTAACTCTTGTTATGAATGGTCAGTATGGCGCTTCTGCCATCCGGAGCAAAATGTTCTGCGTCGAGGACGGCCGTCTCGCCGGGATAGCTTCGAAAAATAACGTATCCATCAGTCGCGTTGCCGGATGCCTTGATGCTTACGAGCTCTTCGTAGATTCCACCCCGCACGTTGACGGTACTGCCCGCGCGCGCGGTGTCTGCGGCATGTTGAACGGTGCGCCAAGGCGCCATTTGGGTGCCGGGATTCGAATCATCTCCAGTCGTCGACACGTAGAAGGAGGAGTTGGGCTGGCCAAAAGCGCCGGAGATGCACGCAAATAACATAAGGAGGATTGAAAATTTCACGCTCATCACTCCCAAGAAAGGAACTCTAGCGCCTTCGACTTCTGGTTCCGGCCACGGCGCTTCGAGTCTGAGCACCTCTACGAACGTCTGGGTGCGCTATCGGTGGGCCGGGCTCCTTCATTGCAGATAATTCACCGCACGCTTTTAACCTTTGAGGTTAAGAGCGTGCTGCATTGCCTCCGGAGCCGCTCAGCGGTCGGTTGGCTCCACGAAGCGTCGATTGTCGGTAAGGTTAGAGTGCGCCCTTAAATTGCCGGTTACCTTGACGGAGAAATTCTTGTGGGCGGGTACCCCGTCCACTCCGTCCACCGTGAGGCGGATCGTGAACTCCCCTGCGCTGGTGTAGGCATGAGATACCTTGGGGCTATCCGCGCTCGTGCCGTCGCCGAGGTCCCAGTGATAAGCGACTGCGGGCACACCGCCAGCTTCGGCCTGCGCCGAGAACGCCGAAAGAGTGATCGTCTCACCAGTATTTGCCGCTGCGGGCGCCTGCGCCGTCACGGTTGGGGCAGCCTCGGCAACGCTCTTGTCGATTAGCTTGATCACCCTCACCGACTGGGGTGGCTGGTTCTCCAGCCGCACTGCGCCACCTCCGAGCGTAACCGTCTCATTCTGGTTCAGCACATCCGTCGCCGCAAACGTGCGGCCGGCAGGCAGACCGAGGTCCGCCAGTCTTAGCGTGTGCGAGCGCACCGTGTTCGTCCAATTGAAGACCGTCAGTATGGCCTGCCGTTGATCTTCCCGGAGGAAGAAAGTACTGGGCTGTCCATCCTCCGGCTCGTAGGTCATCAGGTCTAACGGTGTGGAAGCTCGGCCGACTTTGGCGATATTCAGCAACTCTCGGTTTTCAACCAGCGCCAGCCGATCCTTCTCTGAGCCCAGGACCGGCATGTCATCGCCAATCTCATACATGCCGCCAGATACTGCGGACAGCGCGATCGACGCCTCGGCCGCACCCAGCGAAATCGAAGACCGTTCGTTCGCCTGCTCCATGAGATGCGTTGCGGTGACGTTGAAGGCGTCCGGATCATCGACGAAGAAATTACGCTGCATATAGAAGCGGGCAGCGATGCCAGAGGCGGCATTCTTGGTTCTCTCAAAACTGTGGCCCGTATCCGCGGAGATCCGGCCCGTATCTACTAGCCCCACTGGGTTGAGCATGGGACTTCCGTCTTTATCCAAGATTACCTCCTCGCCCACGGCATCGCGGATTACCTGGAGGCCAATGCGTTGGGCTTCCAGGGCTGTGGTGTTGGGGCGGTAATGGTAACCCTCGATCGCGGTGGTATCCATGAAGTCGAGTTTGATGAACCGGACCCCCCATTCGCGGGCGAGTGTCCTGTAAGTGTCCCGCATATACTCCTGGGCTCCGGGATGGGTTGTGTCCAGCGCGTAAAGCACATCCGTCTTCTGGTGCCACACGACGCCGATGGGGACCGGATCTCCCTTGGCATTGTGCACCAGCCAGTCCTTGTGGTGCTCGTAGATCCAAGCCCGGCTCGTCACCTCAAACGGCGCCGTCCATACGCCGAATGTCAGGCCCTCTCCGGTAAGGTGATGCCCGACAAACCGCAAACCATCTGGAAATTGTGTCGCATTCGGAGTTGTATATTCACCGCGAGCATACTGATAACCTTCATCAATTTGGAAATACTTATACCCTAATGACTTCAGATGTTCGGCTTGCCAGTCGCCGTTGGTCAGGGTTTCGCCTTCGTTGATCGCGCCATAGTAGACGGTCCAACTCCACCAACCGATGGGAGTCTCACTAGAGACGCGCGCATGGTGCAGACGACGAACCGCATCACCGTAGGCTAGCAGTTGATCGTGGTAATCCGGTCCGGCCTCGAACATCAATCGCTCTGAAACCATGTCTTCCCCGGGTTGAACGGGAAGGCTCAATTCGACCTGGTCGTCCGCGGGAGAATCCTTCAGATCGAATTCCTTCTGGATTTCCGTGGTTCCGGTGGATTCAACGGTATAGGATGCTATCTTGGTCTTCGCCCCCATACCCTCAGCTTTCAGATGCATCAGGGTCAGAAATCGGTCTGAGGTGAGAGCGCCGAGAAATAAACTCTGCTTACTCTCCCGGTTGTAGATGAGTTGGCTCCCTGCACCGCGATGCATCCCGCCGCGCACTCCCCCGAGGTCGTAGAGAGCCAGGTCCGGCCAATCTTCGCTGAAACTGTCGGAGAGAACCCGGTCCGCCGATTGACCGCCACCCAGATTGAGGATCGGCTCACCCATGGCCTCCACACTCCGAATGGCCTGCACAGTTACTTCCTTTCCCGCGCTGTTTTGCACCTTTACCTGGACGGTGCCGTAAGGGCGCTGTTTGTAGAGCTGTAGCACGTAAACAAGATCGGGTTTGCCGTCCAGTCCGCTGCAAGTGACTGTGACCTCTCGGCCGGGGCCGAGATCATCTTCAAAGGTAGACTCCGAAGCCTGGTGCCGCGGGTAATCACTCGAGCGAAGCCACTGGTGGTCAACCTGTGCTGCCACACGGGACCTGAGCACGGGCTGACCATCATGCAAAGACAGTTGGTACGATCCCTCCTGCGCGTTGAGCGTCAGGGACAGCTCGTCGTTCGTCAGTTGCTGGGCCACACACGGCAGCGCGACCATCAGTATGCCAGCGGTAACCGCTAGTCCAACTCTGAAAACCTGTCTTCGAGTTCTTTTCGGCACGGCAGCGATCTCCCTATGGGTGCATGATCGTCATCGCATACTACTTCATTGGGTCAACCTCAGTGAAGCGAATACTCAGCTCAAGAATCTATAATGCGAAAGCGATGGATGAGAGGCCTAATCCCCTCGAGACGGATCGCCCCACGGTGACCGAGGGGCCGAGTGAATATCTGCGAAGCGTCGTCCAACGAAATCGCGGCGGCGGGACTGCCGGCAGTTACGCAGTTTGCTCCGCGCACCCGGCAGTGATCGATGCAGCCATTCAGCAAGCGCTCGAAGACGGCACCTGTCTTCATGTGGAGTCGACATCCAGCCAAGTTAACCAGTTCGGCGGATATACGGGTATGACGCCGCGGCAATTCGCTGATGCAATTCGCGTTGCTGCCGCCTCAGCGGGACTACCAGCAGGTCGCGTTCTGCTTGGAGCTGACCACCTGGGTCCGTTTGCTTGGCGCAGTGAACCGTTGGCTACAGCCATGGCGAAGGCCTGCGAACTGGCTCGTCTTTGCGTTCATGCGGGATATCAGAAGATCCACTTGGACACGAGCATGCCATGTGGTGACGACGCAAAGAGTCTCGATGAGAAGGCCGTTGCGGAACGCGCTGCCATTTTGTGCCGAGCTGCGGAAGAAGCTTGCGAGGAGATGCCGACTGGTTCGCCGAGACCGCTTTACGTCATTGGAACGGAGGTCCCGCCTCCGGGCGGAGAAGTGGCAGAGGGTGAATGTCCAGCCCCGACGATGGTCGAAGATGTTCATCGCACTTTGGACATCTTTCGCTCCGCGTTCCGAGCACATGGCTTGTTCGCCGCTTGGGAGAACGTCGTCGGGTTGGTCGTTCAACCCGGCGTGGAATTCGGCGACACCAGGGTTTTCGACTACGATCGCCAGAAGGTGCATGCGCTGTCGGCAGGATTGCCTGCAAGTCCTGCGCTTGTCTATGAGGCCCATTCCACGGATTACCAGGCCCCCGCCGCTCTAGCAGAGATGGTGGGGGACCATTTTGCAATCTTGAAGGTCGGCCCCTGGCTTACGTTCGCCTATCGGGAAGCGATTTTTGCACTGAGCGGCATAGAACGCGAGATCCTTGGCCACAAGCGCGAAGTGAGATCGTCGCAAGTGCGGGAGGCGCTGGAGTTCGAGATGATGCGCAAGCCTGCGTACTGGCGTTCGTACTACCGCGGCGACGACGACGAATTGCGCCTCTCGCGTGCCTTCAGTTTCAGCGACCGCTGTCGCTATTACTGGCCCCAGCCCTCCGTACAAGAGGAAGTAGAGCGCCTGCTGCACAATCTCGGCCTCTTTTCATGCCCGCTGACCATGCTGAGCCAATATCTCCCGATCGAATACGAGGCGATTCGCCAAGGTGCACTGGAGAATCATGCTGCGGCTCTCATCGGCCACCACATTCGACGGGTTCTTCGATTTTATGGTGCGGCCTGCGGTGCACCGGCAAGTTGATCCACTCCGGAATGCCGCTTTTGGCATAGAGCTCGCAAGAGGCACTCTTTTGTTAGCCTCGCCTTCTCCTTACTGAATGCGCTTGAGCAGTTCGGAGACGGGTTCGTCGGTGGGGTCTTCGGGTCCTGTCGCAGTTTGACCCCGTCGATGACACTTCCCGACGACGCCGGCCGGTTATCCGGACATGGTGTACCTTGGCGGATCCTATGCATATGGTGAGACGGGGAACATCTCAAACGGGCGCGGCGTGGTGCTTTCCACCGATGCAGGAGTTTCCTTCACGGACATGACCATGGATGCGACCGACCCTGTGCAACCTAATGGAATTCACCCCGATCAACATGTCTTGGTGGTCAATCCGAACAACCCGTTGCAGTTTTGGGAGTCCTCCGACGGCGGAGTCATTCGCTCGAGCGGGCAGGTGATGGATATTTCGGCGAGCTGTGCTTCGAGGCCAATATCAGGGGCGGCGCTCACTCGCTGCCAGCAACTGCTCTCGCGAGTTCCAACGAAGCTCACGGGCATCAACAAGGGATTGACGACGTTGCAATTCCAAAGCCTGTCGGTGAATCCGTTCAACGTGAATGACCTCCAGGGGGGAACGCAAGACAACGGCACTTGGGAAGCGACGGCGAACGTCGAGGAGTGGGTGCAGACAATCTTTGGCGATGGCGGCCAGTCCGGTTTCGACATTGTCAATTCGCATTTCCGGTTCCACACCTACACGGGCCCTGAGATTGACGTGAACTTCAGGGATGGGCTGATGTCGGATTGGAACTGGGTGGCTGACACTTTCTTCATACATTCAGAGCCCGCACAGTTTTACATTCCCGTCATTTCCGACCCCGCGGTCAGCCAGACGATGTTCGTGGGAACTGGGCACGTGTGGCGGAGCAAGACGGATGGTGTAGGAGCACAGACGGTGGCCCAGCTCCGAGCCAATTGCAATGAATTCACCGGCGTATTTGCGGTGCCTTGCGGCGACTGGGTGCCGCTCGGGGACCCGTCAGTTGCAGGACAATTGATCGGGACAGGATTCGGGTCGGACCGGCAGGGCGGAGATGGCATTGCTTCATTCGCCCGGACCGTGAAGGACACTTCCACGCTCTGGGTAGCGACACCCACCGGACGCGTTTTCATCAGCAAGAATGCGGACGCAGAACCGGAGACGTCGGTAGTGTTCACACGGGTCGATACGCTTGCGGCGAACAGCCCTGGCCGGTTCGTCACCGGGATTTTCGTGGATTCGAATAATGCCAACCGCGCCTGGATCTCCTACGATGGATTCAGCGCTTCCACGCCGGCCACGCCCGGCCATGTTTTCGAGGTTGCCTACGATCCGGTCGCGGGAACCGCGACGTGGAAAGATCTGAGCTATGACCTGTCGGATATTCCGATCACGGGCATCGCGCGGGATGATGTGACGCACGATCTGTTCGCGGCCTGCGACTTTGGAGTATTCCGGCTCGTGCCCAGGGAAAAGAGCTGGAGACAGGCAGCGCCGGGAATGCCGAATGTGGAAGTAGCGGGACTCACGATCGTAGAGAAGGAGCGCAGACTCTACGCTGCTTCTCATGGGCTTGGCGCGTGGTTGCTTAAACTTCCTGCCACTGGGGACGATGAGGACGGCAAGTAGTCCTCGCTAAACACGACTATTAGAGGGGAGCCTCTCAAGCTCCCCTTCTTTTCTAGCTTGCCGATTAAATTTTCGCAGGCTACAGGCCCGCACCTGCACCTCATGCACTAGCTCCGGAAGCCGAGGTATATAGTTGAGTACGGTAATGGAAAATTGTACCTTATGACATTTGGCCGATTGGTGAAATCGTCTATTTTAATCTCATTGGCGGCCGCCTTGGGCATCCCGCGAATTTGCATGGCGCAGGGTAGCTCCGGAACCCAATCTTGGACCGCCAGCAGCCAGCAGGGGAGCCCCGGCGAAGCTGTCAATCCCACGCGCACGAATGAAACTCATACGGAAGCCGACGGTCGAGTAGTTGACAGGACGTCGGTCGAAACGCTTGGTCCGGACGGGCGCTACGTCCCCTACTCGGACACGGAGAAGGAGTCGCGCCGCATCAACGACACGACGGTTCGCAACATTGAGCGCACATTTGGCAGAGACTCCGACGGCCACAGGACTTTGATTCAGGAAAGGCAAGAAGAGTCCCGCAGCCTGCCCGGCGGCGAACAGAAGGTGACCCGCACAATCTCCAATCCTGATGCCAATGGCGGACTGCAGGTCGTGCAGCGCGAGTTGGAGGACTCGAAGCAATTCAGCCCCGGGGTGCGGGTGACGAATACTACTGTGCTTACGCCGGACGGTAACGGAGGTTTTTCTGCGGCCGTGCAGACCGAACAACGAGAGACGAAAAGCAGTGACGGCACGCTCGAATCCAAGAAATCCACGCTCCTCTCGGATGGGACAGGGGGTTGGAAACTCAGCGAGGTCCGAGAAAACACGACCAAGCAGGACGGTCAGGTACGCAACAAAGACGAGCGCGTACTCCGTCCCGACTCAACTGGCAACCTCGCAGTCGTCGAGCACACGGTTAACAAACAGGCTCAGACCGGTGCATGGGAAAGGCGCGACACAACCGAAACTTACTCGACGAACGTTCCGGGCGTAGCAGGTGATGGCAGCCTGCAGCTTGTGCAGCGCGAGACCACGGTTCGGCACACCACGTCCGGAGGCGCGCAGAGCACGGCTCGGCAGATCGAGCAGCCGCGTCCTGGGGACTTGAGCGACGGCCTCCACGTAACCCAAGAAGCGATCGATATTGTACGGCCGGGCGGCAGCGGCACTGCCGACCAGTCGCACATCATCCTCGCTCCGGATTCCGATGGCCGCCTCGGTCAAGTTTGGATTGACACGGGCAAGACCAACAACCCTTCCGCCAGCAAGGTGGACACCAGCACCTCGACAAAGCCTCAGTAAAGCGAGTGCCATTCTTGCCAGGTACACGCGCATTCCAGCTTCGTGAAGCGTAATTGTCGAGAACAGGCATTATACAAGTTGAGAATTGGCCGCTTGGGGTCGTGAATCGCAAAAAGTGCTGGATTGCCGGATTCTTGATCGCCAGACTCTGATGGCCAGATCATGATCGCCAACCCCCTGGCGGAGAACCACCACCCTGGTGGAATCGGGCCACCGG
>OBLW0100001734.1_pt1 | contig 18162 bp, 13 predicted proteins | sample 1520161 | NCBI WGS metagenome assembly OBLW01 (sample SAMEA3539309, study PRJEB22396) | soil metagenome | biome: tundra; feature: field; material: soil | place: USA | collected 2010-05 | depth 0.15 m | reverse complement strand
TTTACGCAGTGGAGATACCGAGCCAGTGAGTGCTGGCAACGGACCGATTGCTCGGTAGTTCGGCGTCTTGGCGGTTGGGGTGGGGGATGGATTTTAGGATGTAGACGTAGTGGAAGGGGGCATGCGGCCATTTTGGCAAGGGCGGGCGTGTCGGCCCGCCTTCGCTCGGGCGGAGCCCGAGCTACGACGTGGCAAAATTTAAGCCGCCCTTTCGGGGCGGCTTAAATTTTGGAGGTTGCGGGAGTTGAACCCGCGTTCTCGGGTTGTTCTCAGAGCGGAATTTGTCCGACAAAAGTCGGAAAATGACCGCTTCTCATAGGGAACGTTCAGAATTCATTCAGATAAGCAACGGGCAGGGAATTCAGCCGCCCCGTTCTCATTAGGAGACCCCCGCGCACAAGCTAGAGTTCTATGACTCGAACGTGGCCTGGTTCCAGGGAAGGCAGCGCTGCAAGCAGCAAAGGCGCGAGCGGCCTTAGATCGTTCAAACGATTGCTCGATGCCCGAAGGACAACGACCGCGATCCGAAATTTGGGAATAGGATGTTGGAACGCCAGGTTGCGGTCCACCGTCACAAAAACATCGAATTCTTTCTCAGCGAGTCGAAGCAGCGCTCCGTTCTTGATCGTTGCCCAGCCCATCTGCGGCACAGTGCGCGTCCAATGGCCCGGAAAATCCTTTGCCAGACGGCGATCGATGCACTCGTCCAGCAACAGCTTCACATCAGCGAACGGAAGCGACCATCTGATCTTTGGCGGTCTCGAGGAAAGCGATCACCCGCTTACGGCTGACTGTCGGAAACCCTTTCAGAAAATCGTCAATCGAATCGCCCGCCTCAAGGTAATCGAGCAGTGTTTGCACAGGAACCCGAGTCCCCGCAAACACCGGAGCCCCTCCCAGGATGTCCCGGTTGGCAGTGATTATCTTTTGTCGCACGGACATAGTATCAGCCACGGATTGGCGATTGCAAGTCGGGAAGAAGTGGCATGGGGAAGGGGACTGGCGCGGCCCCGGTCCTGTGGGTTGGCTCCGCCGATTTGCCCGGCGCGGGCCTCAGCGCGCCTGCGAGGCCGCGTACGCCGCGACGCTCACCATGTCGTCTTCGGTCATCTGGGCCACGACGGGCCTCATCAGCGCGGCCAGCGTGTCGGCTCGATTGCCGTTGCGGAAGGCCAGAAGCTGGCGAAACTGGTAGGTGGCGAAGTGCCCGGCCAGCGGTGGGGCGACCGGCGTGCCCCTCAGGTCGGGGCCGTGGCAGACGAAGCATGAGGTTCCCGGTCCGCCCGGGCCAGCCGTGGCGAGCTGCCGGCCGCGCGCGATGCTTCCCGTGGGAACATAGGCGATGTATCCCACCGACGGGTCACGCAGTTCGTGCGCCCCCATATCCTTGACCGTCTCGATGATCCGGCCGGAGATCGGCTCGGATGCCTCCTGTTTGCCGAGTGCGTAGATGTAGTGCTCTGCCCATGGCAAGGAAATTTTGTCGGTTTCGCGCACGGTGAGCTTCGAGGGCAGAAGCAGTCGCGAGAAATAGGCGGCGGCCTCGGCGACCTCCGTTGGCGTCGCCTCGGCCGCTACTTTCTGCATGAGATCGAAGGGCAGAAATGGGTCGGAGGTCGCGCATCTGCGGGATAAGTCGCGGAAGGCCGCCACCTGCTGCTGGATGTAGGCCGCTGGCAGCCCCGCCAGGTTTGAATTCTCCGGACGCCCGCTGCCGTCCGGCAGGTGGCAGTAGCCGCAGGCGTAAAGCGCCGGTTTCCGGCCGTGCGAGACGATGGCAGGTATTGGCGGGTGCCTCTCCGGGCGCCAGTCCGGCGGGGAAAAAGGGTCTATCGTCTGTGCACGGGTGAAGTGGGCCGTGCTCCCCGGGATCGAGAGCGGAACGGCGTCCGCGCCGACCTCGTGAGGAGGCTCATCTGGACCACTTCCGGGAAAGGCCCAAGCGGGCACCGGAAGCGGGGACGGGACCGTGACTCCCGGCGCCTCGGCGGCACCTTGCGCAGTCAAGCATGGTCCGAGAGTTGAAAGGCCGCAAAGGACGATTCGCGCTGGAAATCGAGGCATGGACGGGCGCCGCACGACAGACGCGCCCGAACCCCGTGTCAAGTGGGGCGCAGGAGGTTGATGCAAATAAAATGGTGGAGGTGGCGGGAGTTGAACCCGCGTGCCCCTGGCCTTTGTACGCCGCCTCTACCGTGTATAGTGTCGCCTTAATCTCGCCTGGGGTATGCCGCGACGCGCGCTTAGCCCCAAGCCAACTCCCGGGTGAAGGTACGGTACGCAGCCCGCGAGTGGCTCCGCGTACTATGCCTGCTGTCGTCGCGAGCTTCGGCTAGCAGGTGTCGCCGGGCTCGCGTGGCCGCCTTAAGCGGCCATGGGCATTGCTTCGTAGTTGCCTCTTATTGGTTCGAAGGGGGATTTACGAGAGGCCCTCGACTCTCGACAGGCAGCAGCGCACTCCAACCAAGGGTCGAATCCGGAACACCCCCGTAAAAAATGGGGCTGGGATCAGACGAGTGCGAACCGATCAAAGAACGCGAAGGGACAATGTGGCGCCGGGCGGCCCCGAACGCAAGTGCCGTCGGACCGCGGTGTTTTCGGACAAATGGTATAGACGGCCCTGCGCCGGAGCCCTATTGCCTTGTCTCACAAACGGGCTTGGAAGCCCGGCAAAATGGCCAAAGTCGTACTCGAAAACCTCGTCAAGATCTTCCCGGAGAAGAACGGCGCGGACGTGAGGGCCGTGAATGGCATCAGCCTCGCGGTCGAGGATCGCGAATTCATGGTGCTTGTCGGGCCCTCGGGCTGCGGAAAATCGACCACACTTCGGATGATCGCGGGACTGGAGGAAATATCCGCCGGCTCGGTGTCGATCGACGGGCGGGTCGTCAACAAAGTGCTTCCGAAGGACCGGGACATCGCGATGGTCTTCCAGAATTACGCGCTGTACCCGCACATGTCGGTCTACGAGAACATGGCCTTTGGGCTGAAGCTTCGAAAGATCCCGAGGCCGGAGATCGAAGCCCGGGTGCGCGAGGCGGCCTCCCTTCTGGGGATCGAATCGTATCTCGATCGCAAGCCGAAGGCGCTGTCGGGCGGACAGCGGCAGCGCGTGGCGGTCGGCCGGGCGATCGTGCGCAAGCCGAAGGTCTTCCTTTTCGACGAACCCCTCTCCAATCTCGACGCGAAGATGAGGGTCGCGATGCGGATGGAGCTGTCGCGGCTGCACGGCCGCCTCGGTGCTACGATCGTCTACGTCACGCACGACCAGGTTGAGGCGATGACGATGGGCGACCGCATCTGCGTCATGAGCGACGGAAACATCATGCAGGTGGATGCGCCGCTCGCCCTGTACAACCATCCCCGGAACCTGTTCGTCGCGGGTTTTATCGGCAGCCCGCCAATGAATTTTTTCCGGGGCCGAATCTGCCGCGAGGGGGACCGGCTCGTGTTCGCCGAGGACGGCGGGGCGCCGGATTCGCTGCGGCTTGAGCTGCCCTCGAAGGCGTCGCGTGCAATGGAGGGAGCGGCTGAAAGGCCGGTCGTTTTGGGAATCCGGCCCGAGGATCTGCACGACGCATCGACCGGAACAACCGGACAGGGCGCGCAGGTCGAGGCAAAGGTGGAACTCTCGGAGCCGATGGGAGCCGAAACCTATCTGCACTTTCGAGGCGGCCCGGCGGGTTTCGTGGCCCGCGTCCGGCCCACGCAGCCCTACAGGATCAACCAGTCCGTCCGGCTGTTTTTTGACACGGACCGGGTGCACCTTTTCGAGGCGGCGACCGGAGAGAGACTCAACTAGGCCGGCCGCCCTTGGGGCGGCGGGTGGGCGGGTGCGGAGCGGCGAACGCGAGCCGCGGGTCCGCGGTCAGGTCGAAACTCCGAGAAGGCCGCGCGTAATCTGAAAATCGGTGTTTCCCTGGGCGATTGCCGCCGGGATTCGACGCCCTGCCGAGGTGGCGATCAGGATGTCGAGGATCGCGATCGAGTCCTGTGCGGCGTCCCCGGTAAGAAATCCGTCGATTTCATCCGCCGGGATCCCGCCGCGACGGTCGGACTCTGCGAACTGAAGGGTGGGGATAAACGGGTGCCCCGGCTGCGCACTCCAGTCGATGAGGGACAGGATGACTTGGGCTCCGCAGCCACCGAGTCCGGACAGGTTTTCGACCGGGTGGTCCGTTTCGGTTGCCACAATGTGGAAGCCTGGGTGGGAAATCGGCTGCCCATAGGCCAGGGTGGGGCGTGGCGGCGCGGCGCCGATCGTGCGCGAAAGGAATTCCGGGGCACGCAGGAAGTTGCTGCCCTCGGGAAGCAGGATGCTTCCGCCGGCCCTTGCGATCCATTGGGCCAGTTCTCCAAACGCGGATGCCGTCGGCGCTTTCGGCGGCATGTCGGCAAGAAATCCCACGGAAAGGGCGCCGAGGCCGGCGGGCTCGCGCAATGGGGGCGGCATTTCCGAAAGACGGTTGGAAAACCATGCCTCAACCTTGGCGAGCACTTTCTCGATCCCCCCATCGAGCTGGACGCTCGCCCAGCCAAAACGGGACGGATCGGCGCCCTCGTCGGCGAAATGCCGGCGCATGACATCGTTCGGTATTTTCTCGCATCCATGCTCCAGGAAAAGCGCTCCGGCCACGGACGGATGGACGCCGTACCCTCCGTACGTTCGGCGAAGGCGGGCGTACATGGATTCGCCTGTAAACCCGCAGCCTTCCGTGTGGGAGAGCGCCGCGAATCGCGAGATGCCGTGCGCCAGACCGATTCCGCTGGCATTGAGGCGCTCGGCGGCCAGGCGCGCGATCTGGCTCGAACACATGCTGGTCGCCACGACGAGTCCGACGCGATCGCTGGCGCGGCGGCCGTCGTCCAACCGGAACGCCGGAAAGGTGCGGTCCGGCGGCGCCTTCGCGGGCCGCACCAGGGCAAGCGGCTTCCCGTCCGGAATTGGGCGGGATCGCAGCATTTCAAGACGAGTGGTGTCCGTCTGACGCCAGTTCCGCCAGATGGAGACCTGGGAATGTCCGGCGGCTTCGCCCCTTGTGCGCCGCCCTGAGGCGACTTCCTGCAGGAACCGAAAAGTCGAAGCACAGAGATCCTCCATGGGGGTTCCGTCGAGGTAGGCGCCCGCGTTCACATCCATCTCATGGATGAGAAGCTCGTGCCTGCGGGTCGTGGAGGTGACCTTTATCGTCGGCACAAAGGGAAAGTTGGTGATCGATCCGCTGCCTGTCGTGAAGCAGATCACCGTGCAGCCGGCCGCGACCTGCCCGGCAACACTTTCGAGGTCATTGCCCGGGCTGTTCATGAAGTAAAAACCCGGCAGAAGCATGCGCTCGGCGTAGTCTATGGCGTGATCGATCCGCAGCGAGGGGTCCTTCTTCATAGCGGCCCCAAGCGACTTGAGAAAGATGTTGTACAAGCCGCGCAGGCGGTTGCCGCCTGATGGATTCCCCTCGACCGTCGCCCCGTGCCAGCCCAGCCGCTCCTTGAAACGGGCCTGCATCTCAAGAAAACGACGGACTGTCGCGGCGTCCCTGACATTGGCCAGGACGTGGTTTTCCGCCCCCACAAGTTCGTCGGTCTCCGCGAGGTTCACGCTGCCGCCGTAACGGATGATTTCGCGGCCCACCGCCCCGACAAGCGGGTTTGCGGACACTCCCGAGAAGGCATCGGATCCGCCGCATTGGAGACCCATTCGAAGCCCGGAAAGGGGCGCCGGTTCCCGTCCCTGGCTTGCCACTGCTGGCACCCACGCCCGGACGATCGCCTCGCCATCGGCGAGGGCCTGGCCGAGAGATCCCTTCACCGTGAAGAATTGATGGGTGAGAAAATCAAGGGGATATCCCGCCCCCCGCATATAGTCGCGCAGGACGGCGTTATTGACGGGTTCCGTGCCGCAGTCGACGGCGAGCACCGCGCCGACGTTGGGATGAACCATGAACCCGGCAAGTGTCCGCAGGAGTTCGGCCCGGTTGTTCGGAGGTTCGGTTCCGCCGCCTTCGGTGTGGGCGACGGCGACGATGCCGTCGAAGGGCGGATTGGATCTTGAAAGCGGCGCCAGGCGGTCGGCGAGGCGGCGGGCGAAAGTCGCCGTGCGCGAGGATGTGCCCAGAATGACGATGGTGTTTCGCGTGCCGAATCCACGGCTGCCCGGCCTGCGGTAGCCTGCAAAGGTCCTCTCCGTTGCATCCGGCGCTGGATCGACCTGCCGGCCGGGGCGGAACGAGGCTTCGGAAAAGACATACGGGGCGGCCTGATTCTCAAAATTCGCCTGCCGAGGCAATACGGCCCCGCCGAGATCGCGGTGGGAGAGGATCTCGAGGGTCAGCGCATTGCAAATGGCATCGCCCGGTTCGATGTCCCGCAGTGCGGCGCCAAAAGGCAGGCCCCAGGAGAGCAGGGAGGCTCCGCGCGCGACCGGGCGCACGGCAAAGCGGTGTCCTTCAAGCACCGTGTGGCGGAATGCTGTCGGAATGCCTTCGATCGCGACGACGGTCCCGGCTTCGATCCGGCGAATCGCGATCGCCGCGTTGTCGGCGGGGGCCGGCAGGCGGCCGACGGCTGACAATTCGAAGAGGGAGGGCATCGTCGGGAAGACGATGCGCATTTGGCCCTAAAATGCCACTTCGCAAAAGGTCCGGTCGCGCCCGCATCCGGCGAAGAACCGTCCTCCCTCGACGGCCTGGGCCTTCGCGCAACCAGGCCTCAAGGGGCGGGAAGGGTCAGCAGGAAGGTGGAGCCCTGGCCCACCTCGCTTGTAACCGTGACGCGTCCGCTGTGCGCGTTCGTGATTGCCCGGACAAGGCTGAGCCCGAGGCCGAGCCCGCGCTGCGTGCGGCTCTTGTCGCCGCGGTAGAGACGCTCCCAGATCCGGGGAATTTCCTCTGGCGGTATGCCGGTGCCGTGATCCTGCACGGCAATTTCGACTAAGCCATTTATCCTGCGGGCCCGTATGGCCACCTCCCGTCCCTCACCGCTGTATTTTATCGCATTGTCGACGAGATTGGCGAGAGCCTGCTGGAGGCGTGTGCTGTCGGCATTCACAGTGAGATCGGTCGGGACATTCACGGTCAGATGGATGCGTTTCTCCTCGGCAACGTAGCCGTACACCTCCACGACACCGCGCACCAGATCGGCCACGGGCACCGGCTTCCGATTCAGTTTCATCACGCCCGTTTCCGCCTGCGAGACATCCATCAGCGTCCGCAACATCGTGAGCACGCGCTCGGCCTCCTCCACGGCGTCGGCCAGCGCTTCCCTGGCTGCCGTGGCGTCGCCGGGATTCTCGAGCGCCACTTCCGCCGAGGCCCGCATGTGGGTCAATGGTGTGCGCAGGTCGTGCGCCACGTTGTCGAGGGCCTCCCGCATGCCCTGGATAAGCGCCTGGTTGCGGGCCAGCATCCGGTTGAGAACCGTCACAAGCTGGCTGAGTTCATCCTCGCTGCCGCGCTCGGGCACGCGCGCGCCGAGATCCCCGGTGTCGAGGATGCCTCTGACGGTGCAAAGGATCGCCCGCACCGGCGCAAGAGCCCGGACCGTGAGCCAGAATCCCCCGAGGATTCCGAGCACAATGGCCGGGACGACGGCGGCCGTGAATATGCCCGCAAAATCCGCCATCAATTCCTCGCGGTCGGCCGTGCGCTTGCCCACCTGAAGCAGGGCGCCATCCGGCAGGCGCGCCGTGCCGACAACCCAGCTGCGCAAATGGCCGCGGGTGGGCACTTCCTGCCATGACGGGTTATCCCTCGGAGCGTCCATCGCCACCCGGCGCAGCTCAAGGTCTTCGGCCTTGGTGGGAATGACGAGGAAAGCCTGCGGATCGGCCGGGGTCGCGACCCTCACGAAAAAAGTGCCGGATCCCGTGTCGGCTCCGGCGAACTCCTCCCGAAGGCCGGCCAATCCGTCCCGGTTGTACACACGGACCAGCTGCGTCAGTTCCGTCCTTGCCATGGCGCGGTCCTTCTCGCGAAGCGCGTCGAGCAGGCGGGCGTACGCAAGGACACTGAAGACAAACGCCAGAAGGATGAAAAACGCCGCATAGTAGACATTCAGCCGGAAGCTGAACGTTCCCAACAGGCGCCTAGTCCACCTTGAAAACATAGCCGGCTCCCCGGATGGTGTGGATGGTCTTGGACTCAAAGTCGCGGTCCAGTTTTGCCCGGAGCCGGCACACGAGCACGTCTACCACGTTGGTCTGCGGATCGAAGCTGAAGTCCCAAAGACGCTCCAGGAGGAAGGTCTTTGTGAGCACACGCCCGGGGCTGCGCAGGAACAGCTCGAGCAGCCCGAACTCGCGCGGCTGGAGGTCGATGCGCTGGCCGGCGCGGGTGACTTCGCGGGTGAGGAGATTCAGCGTGATGCCCGCTCCGCGAAGCTCCGTCGGGGCCTCGGCCTGCTGCGAGCGCCGCAGCAGCGATTGAACGCGGGCGAGAAGCTCCGAAAAGGAGAAGGGCTTTGTCAGGTAATCGTCCCCGCCAGCCTGCAGTCCGCGGATCCGGTCGTCGACGGACGCCTTCGCGCTCAGCATGATGACGGGCAGCTTGATGTTCTCGGCTCGCAGGGTGGCGACGAGGGACAGGCCGTCGAGCTTCGGGAGCATGATATCGACCACAGCAGCCCCATAATGGCCCTGGCGCGCCAGTTCCAGGCCGTCGGCCCCATCCGCGGCATGATCGACTGCAAAGCCGTGCTGGCGGAAGCCGTTGGTCAGGAAGGAGGCGATCTTGCGGTCGTCTTCTATCACGAGGATGCGCATGGTCGTCGTCATGGGTTAACCACGGAATCCCCGGATTGTACAGGTGAAGCGCGCCGAAAGGCGCGTTTCACGGGAGAATCAGGACTGTGTCTTCAGCCACTCGCTCCAGAGCTGCGGGCTGCCGTTTGGGTTTGCGCGAGCGTAGTCGTAGAACGCCTTCACAAACGCGGCCCGGTCTGCGGCGACCCCGGCCTTCCCTCCCTCGGAGTCGTTGCCCGGCTCGGTGGCGAGGACATTGTAGTCGCCGATGAGAGCCGACTGGCGGTTCACGATATCTTGGAGCGCCACTTCACGGGCGTTGCGTAGCATGTCGTAGAGCACGAGGAAAGTCGTAGTTCTGCCCTTGCCCGCGCGGCAGTGAAAGTGGGCCCAGCCGTCGGCCGGCAGCATGTGCACGCTCCGGACGAATTGGTCGACCGCCTCGTCGGTGGGGCGGCAATGGTCGGAGACCGGTATGCGCACATAGGAGGCGCCGTTCGCAGCGATGAGTTTCTTCTCGGTCAGGACCTCCTGAACCTTCACGTGCTCCGTGGTTGCGGTCGCCGAAGGGTCCTTGATAGCCGCGTCATTGGATAGGGTAATCTCGCTGCCGACACCGCAGGAATTGAGCTTCTGCTTTTCATCAGTGGAGACCTCCTTGGGGCTCTTGCCGACATTGGCCCAATTGTTGGTGGCATACCAGGAGACCGCGATGCCGTTGATGAACCCGTGGTCTTCCTGGCGAAGATCGAAGATCGTCACCTTGCCGGGGAGCTTTGCCAGCATTGCCTTGAGGGTGTCAGCGGTGAATTCCGCGCTTCCGGAGGCATGGAGCTGGGCGAGCCCCGCGGTGTTCGCCGCCACACCGGCCTTGACCTTGAGTGGATCGTTGGTCGTACGGAAGCTTCTCGGGAGGCCTGTCCGCAGTTCGGGAGCCACATCCCAAACCAAGACCGGGCTGCTCGCATTGGCCGGAGGGGTCGGCGGGGATTTCTGTTCGAGGGAGGCGAGGGCGGCCAGCGGCAGGCCCAGCGCGAGGGAGATCATCCATTTTGTTTTCATGAGAATAGGTGCTTTGATATGCGCGAGGTGGAGGTTAGGGCGGAAGTGTCGCACGCTCGGATTGCTCCAGTCTGGCTGGAAGATTACCAAAATGAAAGACTCCCGCAGGGGGACCGGGGACGTTGAGTCGTCGCCATCGGTCCCCGGCGGGAGTCAGCATTCGAGCGATAGGAAGAGCCTGTTCCGATCCGCAGACCGCCTGACAGTCAGTAGATCCAGCGAACGCCGCTTTCGGCCGCCCAGCCGTAATGCTCGTAAGTCTGAAGGCGGATCAAGTTGCCGGTGCCGCCGTAGTACTCCTTGAGCGGAGCGTCGTTCAAGTTGGAGCCATCCAGATAGATCTGCCAATGCTGCTTGAAGGTATAGCTGCTGCCGAAGTCGACAGTGGTATACTTGGCCTCATATTGGTCCTGAGTGGCGTCAGTCCCGATCGTCGACCCCGACTCGAGCCGCTTGCCGTGGTAATGCATCGCGACCCGGAGGTGAAGGCCAGCGTGGTCGTAGGTGAGTGCCGCGTTTCCGCCCACTTTCGCGAATCCGGAGAAGGGAATGGTCTCACCCGGACGAGTTGGATACGAAGCCGCGCTGTTGCCCAGGATTCCGCTGAGTTGGACGCCCAGCCCATTGAACGGCGCCGGCAGGAAGCCAAGCTTCTGGTTCCAATTCGCTTCGGTGCCGTACACCCAAGCGCTTGGCCCGTTAAGGTAGGTGGTCAGGAGGTAACCGGTGGCGGGGTCTATGCCAGCCTGCGACAGATAATCGAAGTTCGTGAGCGACTTGTAGTAGACCGCCACGCTCACCATGCCCAGCGGCGAGTAGTAGTGTTCAAGCGAGGCATCCCAATTGACCGCTGTGAGCGGGGGAAGGCTCGCATTGCCCTGCGTGACCTGGCGGGCTGAGTCGTTGATCGCGCGCCCCGGGGCTGTGTCGCTGTAGTCGGGGCGGGCCAGGGTGTTGCTCCAGGAAGCCCGGGCGATCGTGTTTGGCGTGAATTCGTAGGTGAGGACCACGGAAGGCAGCGCATTGTTGTAATTCTTCTCGTAGATGACCGGCGAGATGACGCCGGTCGTCGAGTCGATCTGCCAGCCGTCAATCCAGAAGTGGGTGGCCTCAAAGCGCGACCCCGCCATGATCTTGAGCTTGTCGACCGTAAGGCCGCCCATTGCGTAGGCTGCGGTTATTCCCTCGAAGGCCCTGAATGCCCCGCCGTAGGTGGTCGCCGCAGTGAGCGTTTGGCCGTAGGAGCTTTGATTTTGGTAGAAGCTCTGCACCTGCTCCTCGCGGATCTGGATATTCGGGAATCCGCCGAGATTGGTCCGGGGGTCGGATCCGGGGTAGATTGTCGAGCTGTTGAGCCCCCACGGGGCGGACGTGATGGCCTCCTTGAAGGTATCCAAGTTGTTGTTCTTGCCGCGGTATTCGCCGCCGACCTTGATGAACGCCGGCAGGCCGTCCGGATCGAAATCGTAGCGGAGATCGTCCCTCACCGTCGACTCGTGCATGTTTGAAGTGGTGTTGCTATAACCGCTCTTCGTGCTGAACGCGTAGCTGGCGGGATTGCTGATGTCGTTGCCACTCGTCTGGGTCACCATGTTGTCGTACGGATTGATCAAATTATACGAGAGGCCGGTCGATCCGGTGTTGGAAAACGCGATCTGCAGCGTCGGGCGCGTGTATTTGCCCCTCGTGTAGCCCGTCGTGACGGTGTCGGTAAAGGGGCCGAACTTTCCTTCATACCCGCCGACAAATGAGTCCACGCGCTTGTTGTTCACGATCTGAGTCTCCGACTTGATGATCTGCTTGGAGGGCAGCGTGACCGAGGCGCTCGTGTCGGTCAGGGCCTGGATGGTGCCGGCGCCGAAGTTGAAGGTCGTCAGCCACTGTTCATTGTTCTGGCGATAGTCCGAGTTGAGGAAGCGGAACCATACTTTGCTCGTGTCGCTGAACTTGTAGTCGAGCGATACGGTCAGTCCCTGCCGCCACCTGGACCCGTCATAATCGCGGAAATCCTGTCCGCCGAGCAGCCAATGCTGCAGCCCGTCGGTCGGAGATTTGGCCAGGGACCAGACGGTCGTCTCGGGCTCGGAAAAGACCGAGAACTTGCGCAGGTCGGCCTCCGCGGCGACGGCGATGCCGAGCTTTCCATTCAGAAGCGTTGTGCCGAAGTTCACGCCCGTGTTGTAGCCGCCCTTGCGGTCGAGTTGATGGGAGTAACCGCCTCCAGCGGTGATCGTGGCGAAGGTGCCCTGCTGCTCGAAACCCGTGTGTGTGATAATGTTCACGCTCCCGATGGCATCGCTTTCCATGTCCGGCGTGGTCACCTTGTTCACCTGCATCGAAGCGATCAGGTTGGACGAGATGACATCCAGCGCAGACGACCGCGCCGCCTTTTCCGCGCTCGACAGGCGGACGCCGTTCAGCGACACGCCGAGGTAGATCGGATCCAGGCCGCGGATGATGACGAATCGGCCTTCGCCCTTGTCCCTTGCGATGTCCACGCCGGGGGCCCGCTGGAGGGCCTCCGCGACATTCTTGTCCAGGAGCGTTCCGATGGCGTCAGCGGAGATGATGTTGGTGAAAGTTGGCGCGGCGCGCTGTTCGTTGATCGCCCGTGCGGATCCCACGACCTCCGAACTTACAGTGAAGGTATCCAGCTTCACAATCTCCTCTACGTTAAAGAGCACATCGACATGGGTCGCCTGACCGGTCGTGACCGTTGCGGACATGGTCCGATCCGGGAAGCCGACGTACGTGACGTTCAAAGTGACGACCCCTGCGGGAACCTCTGCCAGTGCAAAATAGCCGCCTTGATCGGTAAAAGTCTCCAGACTCGTGCCGGTCACGACAACACGGGCGCCGGCGAGTGCCAGCTTCGTGCCATTGTCCAGGACCCGTCCATTCAGCGAACCTGTGGCGGCCGGCTGGGCGAATGCGCCGGCGATCCCCAAGGTTAAGGTTAATAGACAGGTTAAAACCAGGCACGATAGGCGTGCGGCAAACGAGGCATGGGTTGTTTTCATCGGGTTTTCATCTTGTTGTTGGGCAAATGGGAGTAGCAAAGAACGCGAGAGCTAAGAAATGTAAACCTTTACAATTCTTGACGTCTTTGAAAAAATGAGACATTTATTCAGTTTTCACTGCAATCCGCGGAGGTTTTCCCCATGTTTTCTGGAATTAACCGCGGCGGAAGGCCAATGCTGGAGTTTCTAGTTCGATATTATTGGCACGACATGAGTCGCGACCTGGGCTGACGGCCGGTTTCCGTGATTCTAGGGTAAATTGGGCGATGGGGCTGTAAACGTTTTCATGAAGTTGGCGAAAAAAAGCGCCGGCGTAAAGAAAAAAAACTTGCAAAATGTAGTTTTCGGACAGAATCCCTCCCAAGTCCGGTAAGTGTTTTAAGGTTAATCGGAAGCAAATATATCGCTCGCGGACAAGGAAGTTGAGGGCGTTATTTCTGCGCTCGAACGGTGGGAAATTCGTTCCTTTTGGGGCATGGTTGAGTTGGAATCGTTTGTTCCGCAAGGGCTGCTTGGGATGCGTTGAGCCGTTTCGGTTATGGGCCGGGACTCCCAGCCTGTTGTGTTTTTAGCCGGTCGGCCGACCGGCCGGCCTCGACGAAATCAGGCTTGAGGCGCACAGCCTCTTCATAATGCCGGAGCGCCTCTGAGGCGCGCCCGAGCTGCAGCAGGGCATTGGCCAGATTATAATGCTCGATGGCGAGGTTGGGTGCGATGCGCAGGGCGGCCTCGTGTTGCAAGGCCGCCTCGTCGAACCGTCCCTGACGGGCCAATGCGTTGCCGAGATTGCCGCGAGCCTCGACGTAGTCGGGATCGAGCTTCAGTCCTGCCTCAAACTGGGCGATGGCCTCGGAGTCCGAACCCTCCTGCATTAGGGCGTTGCCGAGATTGTAGTGGGCCTCGGCATAGCCCGGGCGGAGTCGCAACGCAGCCTGATAATGGGCGAGCCCTTCGGACACGCGGCCAGCCCGGACGAGAGCATTGCCCCAGTCGTTTTGTGCCTCCGCGTAGTCTGGCTGAAGATTGAGCGCTGCCGCGTAATGGACGAGCGCCTCTGGCACCCGGTTGTCCCAGACCAATGCATTGCCCAGGTTGTTGCGCGTTGCGGCGTCATCCGGCCCGAGTCTCAACGCCGTTTCGAAATCCGTGATCGCTTCGGACACCAGGCCCTGATGGAGCAAGGCGCTCCCAAGATTGGAATAAGCGTCGGCGAACCCTGGGTCCTGCCGGATCGCCTCCCTGTAATGGCCGACCGCGTCGTCAAAGCGGCCTATGTTCGCCAGGGCATTTCCGAGATTGTCGTTGGCGACGGGATAATCCGGACGCAGGCGGAGCGCCTCTTCGTAGTGTTCGGTCGCCTCCGGAATCCTGCCGAGAGAAAACAGCGCCGCTCCGAGGTTGCACTGGGCAAAGGCATTTGAGGGAAGTTTCGCCACGGTGTCGCTGTAAAGGATAAGTTCACTGCAATAGTCACCGTTGCGCCGCACTGTCAGCATGCCGAATGCAACCGCCAGGATCGCGAACACCACAACGCTTCTCCGTCCGAGGATGCGGTGAATTGCGACGATGAAGACGACGATCAACGCGGCCAGCGCGAGGTACATGCGGTGCTCAGCCATGGTCTGCCTGTTTCCCGGCACGAGGCTCGTCGGCGCCAGAATCGCCAGAAACCAGGCCCCCGCGAAGCCGAGCGCGCGCCCACCGATCCGTCCGCTTCCTGCCGGGCGGAGGACAGCGACCCCCGTTCCCAGGATCAGCGCAATGACAAATGCCACCTCCGGTATCACCTCGCGGGGGTCCCGCACCCATTGCGTGCCGTAATCGAAGACAAGAGAATGCGGCCACAGAGCGAGCCCAAGGTACTTTGTGACTGCCGGGAATTGGGTCAGCCAGTACTTCCCAGCGCTCACGCCAATTCCGATTCCGGACGTTCCTCCCCGATTCCCGGCGCCCGCCACAAGGCAGGCGAGCAAAAGCCAGGTGCAGGCGAGCCCTGCATACAGCCGGCGGTGCCGACGCCACGCCTGTGCGAAACTTCCGCTGAAGAACGTCCTGTCGTACAGGAAAACCATCACCGGCGCCGTAACCATGACTTCCTTCGTCGCCATTCCAAGGAGGCAGGCCAGAACCGAGAAGACGGCCCACAAGACAGGCGCCGTCTTTCCTGCATTCGAAGAGGCATCCGACCTGGGCGTACGGTCGGCATATCGGATGAAGCAATAAAGCGTCAGCAGATAGAAGAGTCCCATAAGAGACTCTGCGCGTTGAATCACATAGGTCACCGACTCGGTCTGAAGCGGATGAAGAGTCCACAGGAATGCGGCGCACAGGGCCAACAGGGCGGAATCCGCGGGCATGCCGAGGCGGTCAAGCGTGCGTCTCACGACACCGAACAACGTCAACCCAGCGAGGCCATGGATCAGCAGATTCAGGGCGTGATAGCTCCAAGGATGGATTCCAGATAGCGCGTAATTAATTGCCAGGGAAATATTTAAAATAGGTCTTCCGTCGACCGTCAATCCGCGGCCGTGCGGCGGCGAAAGCGGTCCCCCCAGGGGCCAAAGATGCCGGATCGTGGGATTGCCCGCGATGGACGACGCATCGTCGAGCACGAATGCACCGGAGAAGCTGTTGGCGTATGCGGCAAGCACAGCCAAGGCGATGAGTCCCGCTGCCACCCAGGGGGGGGCTGGCAGCAGATCCGGGGCGCTCGACACACCGTTCCCTTTTCTCGAAACCGGCTTCATGCGGGGGAAGGAAGCGTCATTGGGGATTCGGAGCACCCATGCCAAGCACGGATTCCGGTTCGTCAGACGCATCCTCGGACTGATCGACTGCAAAGGGGTGCCGATTGGCACCGTTGTTCAGAAGGAAGGCGGTCTTTCGGTCGGCTTCGATCACGAGGATGCGCATGGTCGTGGTCATGGTTTAACCACGGAATCCGCGGGTTGTACAGGTGAAGCGCGCCGGAGCGCGCTTCACGGGAGAATCAGGACTGTGTTTTCAGCCACTCGCTCCAGAGTTGCGGGCTGCCTGCATTGGCTGGAGGGGTCGGCGGGGATTTCTGTTCGGACTAGAACCGGAACTGGAATCCGACGTAGTTGAGGAGGCTGGAGCGCGGGCCGAGATGGTCGCTCGTATCCCTTCCAAGGGCGAGCATCAGGGTGACGTGCTCGGAGAAATCAATCCGGGTGCCAAAGTTTACGATGCATTCGGTGCGATTCAGCCGGTTGGACGCGTTGACGTGCGTTTCGGCGTCCACCTCCCAGCCCTTGACGATCTCTCGGCCGAAAACGATCCCTCCCATCCACCCATCCCCGCCGGAGTGCGAGCTGAAGATGTGCCCGAAGTCGAACCCCATCGAGACCCCAAAAAAGTCCTTCGTCACCTCAAAGGGCATGAGGAAAACCTTGGCGTCGTCAGCAACCCCCCGTTGGTCGGAATTCGTGCCCGGGGTCAGAAATGTGATCCGGGGATACATGGACACCTGCCATCCGTGCTCTCCTGCATCATAGAAGCGCCATTTCACGGCCAATTGGGAGTCATCCATACCGCTGTGGGATCCCGTGACATCCTTGTTTATCTCCCAGTTGGTCTGATAGTTGATCTCGATCCGGTCTCCGACGCCGTAATTGGCGTCGAGAAGGGGCAGACCGTACTCGGTCTCGCCGGGAGATCGCTGGTCCATCCAGGCGATGTTGACCTCCCACTTGTTGTTTCCGGGCGTGCCGGGATCATCCGTGATCATCGGAGGTCCGCCCTGACCGGGAAGGCGGTTCAGGCCTGCGATCGCGAGCAGGCCGAACATTGCGGCAAATCTCAACCAAGCAGGGCGTGGAAAGTCCATGCTCTCTTGACCGAACGCAGTCGGTCGGTTCCTGTTTCAGTGGGAAACGACCAGGACTCGGAAGGTGCCGGGAACCGCGGGACCGGGATGGTCATCGTCGGCGCCCGGGGAGAATTTCGCAACCGGGAGGTAGATTCTGTCCTTGTCGTCATCGACCGCCAGGGTCTTCGCGCCAAACTGGGTCGGCACATTGGCGAGGATGCGGAAGTGATCCGCATCGTCTTCCTGGATGACCGTGAGGGTGCCGTCCCGATTGGAAGAGAATATGCGCCGCGTCGCCGGTGCGAAGGCGGTGCCATCGCTATCGTCGCCGATCGGAAGGACGGCGACTACCTTGCCGGTGTCGACATCGAGCACCACCAGCCTTTGGTTGCCGCCGCAGCTGGCGAAAAGGCGGCGGCTCTGCCGGTCGATCGCAAGGCCGGTCGGGCCCTCACCGGGCGAGAAGGGCCAATCGGCCAGGACGCTGCCGGTAGTCAGGTCGACTTGGGCGATGGAGTTGTGACTCTCAAGGTTGACGAGCACATGGCCGCGGCCGTCAAAGGCGATGGACTCGGGATTGCCGGCGAGGGCGATCATCCGGACAATGGCGTCTGTCCTGGGATCGATGATCGTTGCATTGTTCGAATGCCCGTTCGACACAAAGACAAGTTGCGTTGCCGGATCATACTCGATGGCGTCTGGCTTGCTGCCGGTGGTGTGGATCGTGTCCAGCACCTTGAGCGTCGCCAGGTCGAACACCGTCACCGTTCCGTCCAGCCCGTTGCTGATGAAGCCGCGCTTCAGATCCTTCGCGAGCGCAATTCCGTGAACGCCGCGCAACCCGGTGATGGAACCCTCCGCGCGGCCCGTGTCCGCATCGATGATCTCGACCCGCGTCTGGTGGCTTACGAAGAGGCGCCGGACCTCCGGGTCAAGGCGCACATAGTCATAGGACCCGGTGCCGCCAATCGCGTACTGGGCGGAGACGTGATATGGGGCGGAATCCACCGCGCGCGCAACCAAGGCTGAGAATCCGGCGGCGAGACAGAGCAATAATGATACTGAAGAAGGTTTGGACATGAGGAATGAAGTTGCTGGCATACTGGATCTGAGATTCGTGCAGGATGCCGGGGCCGGATTGCACGGCCTTTGCCGTTGGATTACAAAGAGGCAAGATTGGAATCAATTGCCTGTAAACGTTTGCAGGTGATAGGAGTGAGTGCAGAATTCGACATCGAATAGGCATTCGAAAAAATACGCATGTATTTGATATGCATATTAATAATGTATGGACGGAGGGAGAACGCTGCTATTGCGCTTGACTGGAGGCGGCAGAAAACGATCCTGAAAATGAAAACGATTACACTCGTTACCCTTATTTGGAGACAAAATGACAACTACATCCACTAAAATGCGCGCGGTGCGCCTTTATGCCGACTGGGATCCGAGGCCCGGTTTTACACTTGGTTCAAAGGACATCGACAAGAAGCAAACGTACCTGGGCAGCCGGGTGTGGC
>OBLW0100001731.1_pt1 | contig 18172 bp, 11 predicted proteins | sample 1520161 | NCBI WGS metagenome assembly OBLW01 (sample SAMEA3539309, study PRJEB22396) | soil metagenome | biome: tundra; feature: field; material: soil | place: USA | collected 2010-05 | depth 0.15 m | reverse complement strand
CCACCGAGATCTACACTCTTTCCCTACACGACGCTCTTCCGATCTGCTGCCAGCCGGCAATGTTGGCGATCTCACCCGCTCCTTGCTCGTACTCCTCCAGGTAGCCCATCAAAAAGTCTGCCAATCCGTTGCCGGTGTAACTGCCATCGAAGGTGAGGATAGGCGTCGTCGGGTATTGGGTCAGTTCCTTAGCGTATTGATGCTGGAGGTTGGCTCCAAACGAAAGCAGGTGCTTGCCCAAAGTCTTACTAAAATTGTCATAGATGCCGTAGGTGGTGCGCACCTCCTGCGAAGGCTCTGTCCATCCTCCGTTGAAGCCGCCGCCATTCACGGAAAAACCCTCCATGTAGCACTGGCCAGGAAGTTCGGTCACGGTGATATAACGCGACCAGCACATATTCTGTCCGCTGCTATCTTTCACGGCGGCGGAGTTGTGCGCGGACATCTGCATCCAAAAAACCGACACAGTGTTCACCGCCGTCGGGCTGACTGTCCAAGTGTGGGTGACCGCTTCATTGTAGAATTCCATTCGTTCCTGGAACGTCTGCGACCAGGGGTTGAGGTTGAGTACGGAGAGGATGTTGCCCTTAACGTCGCCGGAGGGCTCGATCAGTTTGTCGATGAAGGTGCGCAGCATAAGACGCTGGCTGCTCGATATGTCATAGTCCACTCTTCCGGTGTATTCATTGAAGCTCTGGATCGTAGCGCCTCCAGGGTAGAACACCGTGCCATCGGGTTGCTGGCCCAGGGGGAGGCCAGTAGTGGCTATTGTGACAGCAGCCGTATCATACGAAAACCCAGGCAAAAGTTGGTTCGCCTTGCCGCCCACAGTGCCAAAGGGACAGTTTGCCGGCGCATTACTGCCAGTGCAAAGAGGAGTACTGATTCCGCTGAAGTCACCCGCCAGCATCGCGGCCGTTGGAGTGTGGGTTTGGTTGCCCGCCGCCGATTCGTTGAGCCGCGTTCCCTGATAGTTAAAAAATCCGAAGAGCTTGTCCTTGAGGATGGGGCCGCCCACATAGCCACCAAACTGGTTCCGTCTGAGCGGATCGACGCCATGGCTAAAATAGTCGCTGGCGTTCAACGCCTTGTTGCGGAGGAATTCAAATACTCCGCCGTGGAACCGGTTGGTTCCGGACTTGGTCTCGATGCTGACCACGGCGCCGGGCGCGAAACCGTATAGGGCATTAAAGTTGTTGCTAATGACACGGAACTCCTGCGTAGCATCGGCATTGGGGAAGGGCGCGGCCAGGAGTATGTAGTTATCCATGTTGGGGACGCCATCCAAGAGGTAGTATGTGCTGCCCTGACGTCCCCCGTTGGCCGAAGCTCCGGTCTCGGTGGGAAAGGAGAAGCCCGTCTGTACGCCGGGTTGGCCTCCCATGCCTCCTCCTTGTCCTCCAGGTTGGGTGATACCCGTCGTTCCCGGCGCCAGAAGCACCAACGACGAAGGGTCGCGGCCATTCAAGGGTAGCTGGGTAATCGCGACCTCGTTGACGGTCGTGCCCAGTTCGGCCGTGGTGGTATTGATCAGTTCGGTATTCTCGGTGACCGTGACCGTCTCCTGGATGCTTCCGGTTTTCAGGGAGACGTCTTGCGTCGCCGAGATGTCCACCCCCAGCACAATACCCTGTTGCACGTAGCGGGCAAAGCCTTTCGCTTCCACCGACAGCGTGTAGTTGCCGGGCGGCAGGGGTGCAATCGTGTAGACCCCCACTGCGTTCGAGGTCGTAGCCTGAGTCAGATTTGTGCCCGTGTTTTTCGCCGTGACGGTCGCGCCTGTTACTGCGGCGGCAGTGGCATCGGTGATTTGGCCGGTAAGACTAGCGCTAGTGCCCTGGCCAAATGCTAGGGTCATGCCATAGGACAAGATCATCAGGGTTGAAACCAGTACGAGTCTATTGATGGAAAGTCGCATGGGTAAGCCTCCGCGGAACTAACCGCCGCATTCGTAGCGTCGCCAGGCAGGACGTCGGGATCCTGCAAGCGCTTACATTTGTGGAGCTGCCGGACTTGCTTGTGAACATCGACGCATGAAAAGGATTCATTGGCGAAACCGCCGTCAAGACTCTTTCCCGCCTGGCTAACGATGCAGGAACGTCTAGACGATGTAATCGTTTACAATAAGAAGACCGAGAATTGGTTTATTCCTTCGCAGAGCAATTGTCAAGAGTTTTTTGCGCCGGGGTCGCGGCAAATGATAATTTTCAGTGGCGAAATGACGTTACCCGGGCTTCGCTTCAGTGGAGAAAGAAAACATACAACCGAACATATTCTCGCTTCCAAAAACTGGATAACCTCACTTGCCAGCGGCAGCACCGGCCTTGCGAAACATCCACGAGCGTCGCGGCCTCCGAGGCTGAACCGCTCTTCCGCTGACGTATACTGTGCGCGATATGATCGATGGCGCGCCTAACGCCCGTGCTGTTTCGGGGCACATAGTTCGGCGCAACCGGGAATTGCGCCTCAGAGTTAGCGCCCCGCACCAACGCCCGATGGAGTGATTCATTTGTTGCTGTCCGATCTCTTTACACGGCACGTGGCGAGCGGGAAAGCCCTGATATTCGCGGCAGCCTGGCTCAGCGCGGCGCCTTGTCTCGGTGCGTCTTGCCACGGCTCCCCCGCTCTCGAGGCGAAGCTGCGAGCCCAGCCCAACGCAAAAGCGTACGCAGGCCTCGGGGCTTGGTTTCACGACCGCCGGCAATTTGGTTGTGCGGCCGAGGCTTTCGAGAAGGCTCTAAGAATCGAGCCAGGCTCGGCGCACCTCGCGTATCTGCTGGGAGCGAGCCTGTATTCCGCTGGAAATGTGAAAGAGGCAATTGCTCCGTTGCAACAGGCGGTACGGCTCAATTCCAAAATTCTGCAGGCCCATTTGATCCTGGGAGCGGCGCTTGACCAAGTGCAGGACACGATGGACGCCGAAATTGAATGGAGGGCGGCACTCACGCTCGATCCAAAATCGACAACCGCACGCACCGCGCTCAGCAAGGATCTGCTCGCCGAAAAGGACTACGGTTCAGAAATAGGCTTGCTCCGTGACGGCTCCGCATCTGGGCAGTTGACGCCGGAGTTGACTCTGGACCTGGCGCTGGCCTACGGCCAAATGGGGATGCTCCAAGATGCCAATGAAGTATTACGTGCCGCATTGCGCGTGCATCCCGCTTCGCTGCCTCTTGCCAAGGCGTTGTCGGCCATTCTCGTCTTGCAGGCTAGAAAAGAGGAAGCTGCCGGCATTCTGGAAACGGCGATGAAGCAGCACCCGGCAGACTTGGGAGTCCAGTTGCTCTATTTGCGAATCTTGGTGATGCAAGACGAGACCGCGAAAGCGCAGCAACTGGGCAGCAAGCTTCTAAAGGTGGCTCCGCATAACTGGGAGGTGTTGTATCTGAACGGCGTTCTGGAACAACGTGCGGGAGAATACTCGACTGCCCGCGAGCATCTGCAACAGGCGGTGGCATTGAATCCGGACCACTTCGAATCCCGCCGCAACCTGGGGAGCGTGCTCGCCCAACTCAAGGATAACCAAGGAGCGCGAGAGCAACTGGAAAAAGCCCTTGCGCTGGGAAGCCATGATCCGCAAGTCCGATTTGAATTGGCGGGCGTGCTTCGTGCCTTAGGCGAGGACGAGCAAGCCCAGGAACAATTCAAGCTCTACCAGCAGGAAGCGCAGGCAAAGTCGGACTTGACGCAAGCTGCCGCCAAGGCCGCGTTTGCAGATCAGAAGTTAGCCGCAGGAGATGTGCAGCAGGCCGTCGATCTCTATCGCGAGGCGCTTGCCGCCGCCCCCAGAGAGGCTTCGCTGGCCTACAAACTCGCGATGGCACTAGATAAAGCGGGCGATCCCAAGAACGAACGAGTTGCACTTGAGCAGGCGATCCAAATCGACCCAAAGCTGGCCGAAGCGCAAAACCAGTTAGGCTACCTGGCGTCGCGCGCGGGAGAGACAGTTTCCGCCGAGGAGCATTTCCGGTTGGCGGTGCAGGCTTCTCCGGGATTCGCCAAGGCATGGGTGAACCTGGCGGCGACGTTGTACCTTGAATCCAAGATGCCGGAGGCGAAGGAAGCGGTAAACCGCGCCTTGCAGGTGGAGCCGGACAATCCGCAGGCTAAGGAACTAAGTAGCGCGTTGGATTCAGCGCAGCCCTCAAGATAAGAACCCTGCGCACGTGGTGCAGATCGTAACTTAATTCGGATACGGCTCACCGGCGCGCACAACTCTTATGAAGTGATCCGTGAACTTCGCATGCATTCCCGGTACATCGTAGCTCGGCATATGGCAACTCGTGCAGTTCGCCGTCGCCTTCGGGCAGACCACAGACGTGCCGGCTCCGGGCGATTCGCTTCCGCGTGGGCTGTGGCATCTCAAACATCGCGGATCATAAGAGCTCGCATCTCGAACCAAGGGCTGGTGCGGGTTATGACACGCAATGCAGGTCAAACGATCGTCGCCCTGAATTCCCCAGCAACGGCTTTTTTCCAGGCGGTAGGGCTGGAAGCGAACATTGATCGGGCCATAGGCTCCTTCGGACATGACAACGTCCACTCCGGTCCGGTGGCAAGCCCCACAGAAGTCAACCAGGTCGACCGGGCTCAAATGAGCTGGATTCAGAATTGCCTTGGACGCTTCGTCGATCTGGCCAGCCTTTATCGCATTGACATGATCCACGCCCGGCCCATGACATGCTTCGCAACGGACTCCCGGTATTGCGCGGGAAACGTCGAACTTGGAATTCGTGGACGAATACGTAGTGTGACAGCCAAAACACAGCTTTGCCGTGGATTCCGAAAGACGTTCCCCCAGTGCATTCTTGAGGTCGCCCGCCTCTACCTGCGAATGCCCGGGAGTTAAATCCATTCCGTGTAACGTGGCGAAGGTGCTCACTTGGCTTTCATAGAAACTACGTTCGTTTTCGAGAATGTAAGTCTGGCCATGCACTCCCGCGCCGAAGATCCAGCCGATGTTGCCCGCAACCGTCTGTTTGCCGGAGGTGACTGCTAATTTCGCACCGAATTTATCCGAAGAAATCCGGTAGAGATAAGGTCCGCTCTGCAGACTTCCCGAAGCGACTATCGGAGACGGAGTCCGCGCTCGAATCTGAAACGAAGCCTCCGCCATAGCAGTTTTTGCTTGTGACGAAGCTTCTTCAGAATGACATTCGCGACAGGCGCTCTCACCGGCATAGGCTGTGAAAGCGGGCGTGCCTTTTGTCGGCCACCAGTACTGTCCGATCACTCGATCTTTTGTCGCCCTCGGGCTTTCACCGGGTGTCTGGGTCTGTCCGAAAACGGCGGGGCCGAGGAGCAGCAAGGGCACGACCACACTCACGGCGAAATGAAGATAACGAGTCGAGAATCTGGCCGACGGATTCACAAGAGGTGTAGACATCGCAGAAACTGGCCCCACAACCGGCTCCGCTTGAGAGTAAGTGTACCGATGCCGCTGGAGCAACGGCAACTCCGAGCGAGCGCCGCGATGGAAATCGCCGGTGCTACACTGGCCGCAATGATCTCCCGGATGCCCGTTCCGTGGACCCGGCGCCGAATGTTGCAAGCGGTTCCGGCGGCACTCGCGTCGGCCTTTGTCCGCGCGGGCTGGTGCGCCGCCCCCGGCGCCGCCAAGAACCCGTCTCCGTTTTCCCGGTTTGTGGATGTGGCCGCAAGTGCTGGACTCACGAAGACGATGTTCTACGGCGAAGGCACCAGTGCCACCTACGTTACGGAAATCATGGGCGGCGGTTGCGCCTTCTTCGATTACGACAACGATGGGTGGATGGACATCTTCATTCTCGGTGGCCGCCGCCTGGAGAGCGTCCCGCCCGGCGCCAGCAATCGCCTTTACAAGAACAATCGCGATGGTACGTTCACGGACGTCACCGAGAAAGCCGGACTGCTCGATGCCGGCTGGGCCGTTGGTGTCTGCGTCGGCGACTATAACAACGACGGCTTTGAGGATCTCTTCGTCACTTATTTCGGCCAGAATCGACTCTATCGGAACAACGGCGACGGAACCTTCGCCGACGTAACTGCCAAGGGCGGTCTGCTTCACCCCAGCACTCGTTTCGGCTCGGGCTGCACGTTCGTGGATTACAACCGTGACGGGTTGCTCGACCTGTTTGTCTCCAATTACTGCGACATCGACCTGGCCCACGCTCCCCGGCCGAATCTGCAGATGCCCAACTGCCAATATGAAGGAGTGCCCGTCAACTGCGGGCCGAGTGGATTGCCGCTGCCGGCATTTTTTCTATATCGCAACAACGGCGATGGGACCTTCACCGACGTTTCCAAGCCTTCCGGCATCGCCGGCCTCAAAGGCTCCTATGGGTTGACCGCCGCGGCCTTTGACGTGGATGAAGACGGCTGGCCCGATATTCTGGTGGCCTGCGACTCCACGCCCAGCCTGCTTCTGATGAACAACCATGACGGCACATTTCGAGAAGAAGCGCTGATCCGCGGGATTGCGCTGAGCAGCGATGGTGGACAAATGGCCGGCATGGGAGTGGGCGTCGGAGATTACGATCTCGACGGCCGCCTGGATGTTGTGCGGACCCACTTTCAAAATCAAGCCACCGGACTTTACCACAACCTGGGCAAGGGACAGTTTGAGGAAGTGACCTCGCAGGCCGGCCTAGCCGCGGAACGCCGGTTTATCAACTGGGGCACGGGCCTGGTGGATTTGGACAACGACGGATACCCCGACATCTTGTCGGTGACCGGAACCGTGTATCCGGAATTGGAGCCCGTTTACCCGAAATACCCAAGGCGCGGGCCGCGCATAGTTTTTCGCAACCAGGGGAATGGAAGATTTGCAGAACTGGGCGAAGACGCTGGGCCCGGCATCTCGTCGCGGCATGTCAGTCGCGGTTGTGCCTTTGGCGACTTTGACAACGACGGAGACATGGATGTCGTAATCATGAACCAGAATGAGCCGCCGTCATTGTTGCGCAACGATGCTCCCGCGGCCAATCACTGGCTGAAGGTGAGACTGGAAGGTAGCAAAAGCAATCGTAGCGCCATTGGCGGGCGCGTCACGGTCCACTATGGCGGCAAAATGCAGGCGCAAGAAATGATGAGCCAATCCAGCTACCTTTCGGCCAACGATCCGCGCTTGCATTTTGGCCTGGGCGCTGAGAAGACGGCGGACATTGAGGTGCGCTGGCCGCTGGGCGGAATGGACACCGTAAAGAACGTCGCCGCGAACCAACTTGTCACCATCCGGGAGGGTTCGGGAACGGCGCCGGCTTCGACGCGCTTCCAAAGTTGGGTTGGCCCATGAAGCGCGCCGGGACACGGCTTTGATTCCAATGGCCATGCGGGTGAGAGCGCGAAGAGACGCGCGAAGATCGCGGTTGACATGCTGGCGGTTGCGGCTTATGGTTCTATTTCGAATGTAAGCGATTGCATTTCAGGATTCATGGTCACAGTTTCAGCGGATTAGCATAGAGTCTCATCGGGACTAAAATGGAGTCCAAAGCGCTAGCCCAGCAATTTGCCAGCTCGTCCGCCGCGCCACCCACTATCTTCAGCGCACCCGGTCGTGTGAACTTAATCGGGGAGCACACCGACTACAACGACGGTCTGGTGATGCCGAGTGCAATCGGTCTGCGCACGCGCGTGGCCATCTCTCCTCGTCTCGAACGCAAGCTGCTGATTCAGTCCGAGGAGTTTCCCCAGGCCTTCGAGTTCGATTTGGATAACCTGCCGCAGCATGCCACCGGCGCTTGGTATGACTATGTGTTGGGAGTTGCGGTCGCCTTACAGCAGGCAGGGCATGCTTCACCAGGTGCGAATCTTCTGGTGCAGAGCGAGATCCCGATCGGCGCGGGACTCAGTTCTTCGGCGGCTATTGAAGTCGCCAGCGCGCTCGCACTCATTAGCCTCAATGGCGCGGCGTTCTCGTTGGTGGAGGTGGCGCAGCTCTGCCAGCATACCGAAAACGCCTTCATCGGGGCCCGTGTCGGAATCATGGACCAGTTCGTCTCGTGCCTAGGGAGGGCGGGACACGCGCTCCTGCTCGACTGCCGTTCCCTTGAGTTCGAGCTTATTCCCATTCCCGATCGAGTTCTGATGGTGGTTTGCAACACCATGGTCAAACACCAGCACGCCAGCGGCGAGTACAACCGGCGCCGCGAGGAGTGCGAGCAGGGCGTTAGAATTCTGTCAAAGTGGTATCCGAATATTCGCGCTCTACGCGATCTTTCTCTCGATCAACTGGTCAAGCACTCGAAAGACGTTTCCGAAAAAGTTTATAAGCGATGCCGTCATGTGGTGGAGGAAAACAAGCGGGTGCGCGAGGGCGCTCGCCATCTACGCGCCGGCGATTTGGAGAGTTTTGGAGAACGGATGCGCGAATCGCACCGCAGTCTTCGCGATCTGTACGAAGTCAGTTGCCGCGAACTGGACATAATGGTCGAGGCCGCAGAAGGCCTCCCAGGCTACTACGGCGGACGCATGACGGGCGGCGGATTTGGGGGATCGACGATAAATTTGGTCGAGGCAACGGATGCGGAGTCCTTTGCCGCTCAGATTTCGGGCCGCTACCAAAAGGCGACGGGGATTCAACCAGCCGTTTACATCTGTTCGGCGGCCGATGGCGCTAAGGTTGAGCCCAACGGAGCGGAGTAGCTCAAGTGCCAGGTTTCCCGAAACCTGCCACGAGAGGCTTTAGGAGGGCGCGCGGTCTCAGGGTGCCTAGACACTAATGACGAAGATCAGCGTATTGGTTTCGCTCATCACCAAGGACAATGATTATCAGACGGAACAAGCGGCGGCAGCCGAAGACGCTGCCCGACGCCTGGACGCAAACATCCAGATCGTGTATGCCGGCAACAACGCCGTCGATCAAAGCTACCAACTGTTGAAGGTGATCCAGAACTCGACTCAGCGCCCAACTGCAATTCTAGTGGAGCCGGTGGGCACGGGAATGCCGCAAGTGGCTGGTGCCGCCGTGGCCACGGGCATAGGTTGGGGAATATTGAATCGGGAAGTCGACTATGTTGCCAAACTTCGGAGGGACGGGCGGGCACCCGTCTTTGCCGTGACCACCGATCAGGACGAGATCGGTAGAATCCAGGGACGACAGTTCGCAGTGCTGCTGAAAAAAGGTGGCGGTGTCCTTTATATCGAGGGACCTTCTACCGGCGAGGTCGCTCGGTTGCGTGCTGCGGGAATGCATTCCACGAAGCCTTCGAATGCAGACGTAAAGGCGCTCAAGGGAGATTGGACAGAGGACAGCGGATACAAAGCTGTTAAATCATGGTCGTCGCTGAGCACATCGCAACAATTGCACATTCGTGTGATCGGCTGCCAGAATGACGCCATGGCCATCGGTGCAAGAAGAGCATTCGAGGAAGTGGCAGACAGTCAGGCACGGAAGGACTGGCTAAGCCTGCCTTTTACTGGCTGCGACGGCGTGCCGAAAACTGGCCAAGAATGGGTACGCCGTGGTCTCCTCGCAGCAACCGTTGTCGTCCCACCTACCATGGGTCTCGCCTTCGAAATCATGGCCAAGGCCATTCTCTCCGGGGTGCAGCCGGCGCAACGCACCGTTAGCACACCCAGTTCTTATCCCACGCTCGAAGAAGTAGCCGCAAGGCCGAGCTAGAGGTTCCCTTGCGATGCTCACGAATGTACTCCGACTCAGGATGACAATCGCTTGAGGAATAGCATCGCAGCCCGCGGACATATGCCGGACGCTTACGGCATTCGCTTGACCGCCGCGGTAGATTCCCGCAGTATCAGACTGGTGCTGACTTTAATCTCGTGCCCCCGACGTTGCTGACCGGCAACCGTCTCGTACAATGCATCGAAAGCTTTTCGCCCCAGTTCGTCACGAGAAAGTCGAATGGTGGTGAGCGGCGGCTGCGTGAACTGGCTAAGCTCAATGTCATCGAAACCAACCACTGAAATGTCGTCGGGGACACGCAAACCGACGCGGGTGACGGCGCGAAACGCCCCGATTGCGGTCAGGTCGTTCGAGGTGAGCACCGCGGTGGGCCGCTTGGGTAGTGAGAGTAGCTGCGTCATCGCCACTTCTCCGCCGTCGATCTTGTGGTTTCCTTCCACCACGCTCCGTTGCTGTTCCCGAATGCCACAAGCGCCGATGCACTTCAAGAACGCCGAGCGGCGTGTCCGCGCGGATTTTAACGTAAGCGGCCCGCTGATGAATCCGATGCGCTGGTGCCCCAGCGAGACAATGTGCTGAACCGCCTCTCCAATTCCCTTGGAATAATCGACCCTGATGTTACTGATCAGCGGTTTTACTTTCCCCACATCCAGAAACACTATGGGTAACCGGCGATCGGAAAGCTCGTCAAGAAGGTGCCCGTCGATTTCCGATGTCATGATGGCAACGCCATCCACTTTGCGCTCAATCATCCGGCGTACACACCCACCCATGCGCTCGGAGTTGTAATCCGTATTGGCCACGATCACTTCGTAACCCCGATGGATGGCGGCAAACTCAAAACTCTTCACCAGCTCTGGGAAAAAGGGGTTAACGATATCCGAAATGATCAAACCGAACATCAGGCTGCGCCCGGAAACCAGCGCCCGCGCCTGCGTATTCGGATAATACCCAAGCTCGCGGATGGCACGCTGCACTTTCTCGGCAGTTCGCGGCCGCACCAATTCGCTTTGATTGATGGTGCGTGAAACGGTAGCTGTCGATAGGCGGGCGCGGGCAGCGACTTCCTTGATGTTCATGCTGGCTCAGATTACCATTACCATCCCCCGGAGAATAGATTAGGTTTGTTAGTCTCTTTGTAATCGTTTACACTGCTGCCTTGTATGCGAAGATCTGAAGCCGTGGCTCTGCCGAAGCAGGCCCGCCGTCTACAGTCTGGATGGCCAGAAAATCTTGTGGATAGGACGCACCCGTGAATCTTACCCCGGTCGACTGGCTTCTTATGGCCGTTTACTTCGCCTTTGTGCTGGGCATTGGCGTCGTCCTGAGGCGCTATGTGAAGAACAGTTCGGATTTCTTTCTGGCCGGACGTTCTCTTCCGGCGTGGATTTGCGGCTTAGCATTCCTTTCCGCGAACCTGGGGGCGCAGGAAGTAATTGGCATGGCCGCTTCCGGAGCCAAGTACGGGATCGCAACCAGCCACTTCTATTGGATCGGCGCCATTCCCGCCATGGTGTTCGTCGGCGTGTTCATGATGCCGTTCTATTACGGCTCGCGCGCGCGGTCTGTTCCCGAGTATCTGCGTCTGCGCTTCGACGAGAAGACACGCGCGGTCAACGCCGTCTCCTTTGCCGTAATGACCGTGTTTTCGTCCGGCATCTCCATGTACGCCATGGCCAAGCTGATTCAAATCATGCATATTCTGGACGGTCCGTTCGCCAAGCTCGGGGTTCCGACCGCCTGGACCTTCCATGTGAGCATCCTCGTTTCGGCATTGATCGTGCTGGGATACATTTTCCTCGGTGGCCTCACCAGCGCAATCTACAACGAGGTGTTGCAGTTCTTTCTGATCGTCGCCGGTTTTCTTCCCCTGGTCTTTCTCGGGCTCAAGAACGTTGGCGGCTGGAGTGGTTTGAAACACCAATTGCCCACCGCCTTCACTCATTCCTGGCAGGGCATGGCCAGCGCTCATACCAATCCCTTGGGGGTTGATGCATTTGGCCTGGTTATGGGACTGGGGTTTGTGCTCTCATTCGGTTATTGGTGTACGGATTTTCTAGTGATCCAGCGCGCCATGGCCGCCGACTCCATGGGCGCGGCCCGCCGGACGCCGCTGATCGCGGCGTTGCCGAAAATGGTGTTTCCGCTTCTCGTGATTCTTCCGGGCATGATCGCGATCGCACTACCGAATCCGGACGTGACCACCTGGAACGCCAGTACTGGCCGAGTGCAGGTCTTGAACCAGAGCGGCAAGGGACTGATCCCCGCGAAAGTGGACGACGCCACGGGCGCTCCGAAGTTGGATTCAAACGGCAAGCCCATCCTCGACTACGATCTGGCAATTCCGAACATGCTGCTTCATTACTTTCCGACCGGAATTCTTGGTCTGGGGCTGACCGCCCTTCTGGCTAGTTTTATGTCGGGCATGGCGGGCAATGTCACCGCGTTCAACACGGTCTGGACCTACGATATTTACCAGTCCTACATCAACCCCAACGCGAAAGACGCGCACTACCTCTGGATGGGGCGCGTGGCCACGGTGTTTGGCATCGCGCTGTCGGTAGCCGCGGCCTACACTGCATCGCGATTCAACAACATCATGGATTTCCTCCAACTGGTTTTTGCGTTTGTGAACGCGCCACTGTTTGCCACCTTTCTGCTCGGCATGTTCTGGAAGCGGACGACTGGACACGGGGCCTTCTTCGGTTTGCTTTCCGGAACGGCGGCGGCGGCCGTTCATCAAGGACTGACCTTGCCGCAAGGCGCCACCGTCGGGATTAAAGGTGGATGGCTGGGCGCGGTTCACATCTATCCCAGTGAAATGGCGCAGAACTTCTGGACCGCAATTTGGGCCTGGTCCGCGTGCTTCGTAGTCAGCATTGTCATCAGCCTCTGCACTCGCGCGCGCGAGGACAAGGACTTGGTCGGGTTGGTGTACTCATTAACCGAAAAACCAAGTGAGGAGAACCTGGCCTGGTACATGCGCCCCGCGGTGCTAGGTGCGATTGTCATCGGGATTGCTTTAGTGCTGAACCTGATTTTCTGGTAATGGGAGCTGTCTATGGGTTTGGATATCCGAGTGCCGATCGGCCTTATGTTTTCTGTGTTCGGCGTCATTCTGACGATTTATGGTTTGCTGAGTGACCGGGCTATTTATGGCCGGTCGCTGGGGATCAATATCAACCTCATTTGGGGGCTCGCGCTGCTTGCGTTCGGCGCCATCATGCTCTTGCTCAGCATGTGCCGAAGACGGTCCCTTAAGAAACCTGGCGGCTAGTCTTACCAACGGAACGATGAATCCCTACACAGCCTCCGAAGGCGCAACGACAATCTCGAGATCCACTTGCCGCTTGCCCAGAGTGGGATGCAATGCCGTCAGCCGCACTCTTCCCGCTTGTTCCTTCGCTCGCAGCCACACGGCTCCAGTCCCACCCACCAGGGCAAACGGATTGTCGCCGATAATTTCGGCAGGGCCATCGACGTCCAACTGGATGGCATCGTTAGCCAAAGAGCGTATCGCGCCGAATTCGTCGGTGACGCGCAACACCACACGGGTCGTATCGGCCCCGTCGGCAATCAGACTGGTGTCATCCGGCAATACGGAGAATTCCTGGTCAATCCCTTTGCCCGAGTAACGCTTCGCGATCACCTGCTTGCCCTGAATGTAGCCCTCAATCCGCAGGTCTCCCCAGGCATTGCGGAATGGCTCCAAATGGAGGACGAAGGGCGGATGGCGAAGGTTGCCAAACTCGCTCCGGTCGGGATCAAGTTCCGCGATCGGTTTGTCGTCGATATAAAACTTGAGATGCTCGCAGTTGGAACACACCACGCCCTTGGTGAATGCGGTTGATTCATCCCCACGCGCCCAGCGGAAGGCGGTTTCCAGCACAACTTCCTCCTCTGGATCGCATTGCGACTTGTAGAAGCCGGCCGCGGGCTTGGGCTCCCGGAAAATGTCGGCCACGCCGTGGTAACAAATCCGGTCGCCGGAGCCGAAATCGTTATGGGTGTTGTAGTCGAAAGCGCACCAGCCAATGCCGCCAGCGTACTGCGGATTCGACGCCAGTTGGTTGTGGATGCGGGCATGACGCAGAGTGTGCTCAGTGAGCCGTTCGGTGTTGTCTATGGTTTTGGTCGGGTAGGTGTGCCCCATGAATTCCGTGTTCAGGTACAGGGGATGATTGGGCGCTCTGAGCGGGAAGCCAAAATCGTTAATGGTAAAGACGTCTTCGAGAAGTTCCGACTGCTCGAAGTTGCGGATGCCTCCGGTGGGCCGCGTCGGGTCGAGCCGATGGGCTAACTTGTTGGTGCGAGTGTAGAAGTCGTGATCGTCGCGGGATTCGTTGATCCGCACTCCCCAAAGAACGATCGAAGGGTGATTCCAGTCGCGGCGAATCATGCGGCGAACGTTGTCCACGGAAATGTCTTTCCAGGCTTCGTCGCCGATGTGCTGCCAGCCCGGAATCTCCTCCAAAACCAGCAGACCGAGTTCGTCGCATGCCTCCAGAAAATGCCGCGACTGGGGATAGTGCGAGGTACGCACGATGTTGCACTTGAAGCTGCTGCGAAGGATTTGTGCATCGCGCCGCTGCACGCGTCCCGGCATAGCTTGACCCACAAAGGGGAAGGTTTGATGGCGGTCGAGCCCGCGCAACTTGATCACTTTGCCGTTCAGCTCGAAACCGTGTTCGGTAAACCTGGCCTCGCGGAAGCCGATGGTGCGGGAGTCCTCATCGAGCGGGCGCAATCCATTCAACAACCTGACCTGGACAGAATAGAGCTTAGGCTGCGCCAGGTCCCACAGCACCACAGGCCCCAGTTTCTCCAACCGAACGGTATGCGGCACCGGATCATTTGCGTCGGGGGCCGGCGCAACTCGTTGCGTACCCGTGGCGAGCACACGATCCCCGTCCCGCAGCGTGACTTCAAGCGACAGCGCTTCGCGTGACGGTTCCAGATGCTGCAGAAAGCAGTCAACCTCCATTCCAGGATTCGGGGTGAGGACATCTTTCGGCTTGGCGAAGATGTTTTCGATGAAAGTGGAGGGAACGATACGCAGAGCAACTTCGCGGTAGATGCCACCGAAGGTGAGGTAGTCAATCTGATGCCCGAAAGGCGGAATGTCCGCGCGTTCGGTAGAGTCAACCTCAACGGTGAGCACGTTGTCGGAGTCAAAGTCGAGATGAGGCGTCAGTTCAAAAGAAAAAGGTGTGTATCCTCCCTTGTATTCGCCGAGGCGAATTCCATTCAGCCAAACCGTGGAAGCCGTCATTACCCCTTCGAAGTCGACGAAGACATGCCGGCCACGTGCTGAGGGCGGGAGCTTGAAGTGACGGCGATAGACCGATACAAATTCGTAGTCCTTGTCGTCAAAGCTGTGCCAGGGAAGGCGAGTGTTGGTATGAGGAATCACCACAAGTTCGAATTTGGAATCGTCGAAGTCTTTCATGCGAGCGTCTGCAACCGCGGAGCGGCTGAACCGCCAGTTTCGGTTCACGGGAAGGACAAGCCGTCTGCCCGCTGCAGGTTGCGGTGACGAACTGGAAGTTTCCGCAAAGGCGCTCTCCGCTAGCATCCCGGCGACCAGAGTGCCGGTTTTCTTGATGAAGTCTCTTCTTTCCATAGTGGTTCGGCGGTCCCAGACCTTGACCTGCGATTGTGTTCGTGACCTACTCCGCACAACCGCCAGAATCTATCTCGCCCGGGTAGAGCTTGCCCCCTTTCGTTTGAGCTTGCACCGAGTTCCTTCGCTTATCGAACTTGCACGCTGACTTCGTATTCCGGTGCCATGTCGATCTGATGAGTTTCGTCCAACGACTCGCCCGGCCCGAAGTTGGGCCAGGCAGCGTCCGGAAGATAGATCGGCGCCGCTTTGCGCAGAGGAAGAATCTTGATTTCCAGAGGAACGTCTGTGATGCCGGGCGCAAAACGCTTTAGCCCAACTTCCCAGACTGTCCCTTTGTAAAAGTCATCGTCGAGCAGCCGTAGGCCCGCGTACAGGCGGGCAGTGTCTCCAACGTATGCAATCCGCAGAAATGCGTCGCTTAGCCCATCCAGCGCGCCTTTGGGCACGACCACCCGCCACAAGTCAGCGTGAGCGAAATCTTCAGGAGGTACGGCTACAGCGGTGCTGTCGCGCCACGCGACTGGCTTTCCCATCTTTACAGGGCTTGGCACTTGGTCAGTGCGTACCGCTTCCAGTTGAACCGTCAGCTTTTTGGGTTTGATTGATGCGGCGTATTCGTGAAACAGACCATCATGGCCCGCGTTTCTTACCGGCATGCCCGGACTGTGCTGAAACTTTAGATTGGGGAAAACGCCGAAACGCAACTCACCCACGTCCCGCGACCGCATATGGAGGAACGCCTCATCAAAAAACATGTCCGCAGGCGAAAACAAGACATATTCCTTGTCTCCGTAAGAAGCCTGCCAGATGTTGCGCGCCTGTTCCTGGGACAGAAGAATGATGTGTACGGTTCCCGATTTGCGAGTTTGCAAGCTGATTGCGATCTTCGTGCCAACTTCGATACCACTGACGTAGATCCTGCCGCCCTCCCTTGATACGACCGCTCTCCCTGCATCAATGGACGTAATGGTGTTGCTATCGAAGACGAACTCGGGGGCCACGCCTGGCACACCATGGAAGAAATAATAGGTTGCGCCTGCGTGATTCAACTCACATAACGGTTGGGACGTAGAGTACTTAAGGTTGGCCCCCTGCAGATCCATATTTACGGGCCAAACAAAATATGCGCCGGAAGGTACGTTCACGGGTTTGTCGGGAACCAAGACGGTCTCCGAGGCGAGCTTCACTGAAACGTGAATCATATTTCTAGCAGGCAACGGATAGCTCCGCAAATAGTTATTGAAGAATACGAATGCATGCTGCCCATCAGAACGAACCGCAACGCGCGCTGGCCCGGCGTCTGCCGGCGTGCTGGGGATCACGGCAGGGAGAGTTGCCGCCATCGGCGCCAGAGCCTCCCCGAAATCGCGCAAGAAAAGATGGAAGAGTTTCAACTGCCGGAATGAGGGCCGCATTTGGCCAAACTCTCCCAGCGGAGCCTGAAAGTCGTAGGAAACCACCGGCAAATCGTTGGGATAATCGGTGGCGCTTGACTCTTGCAACGTCGAGAGCTTCCCTTCGGGGTTGGCTCCGCCGTGGAACATATAGTACCCGTACAAGTTGGTCCCCGAACCGAGACGTGTCAGCATACTGGCGGCGACATCGTCAGCGGTAATGGCGGGCCTGCGGTGATAAGCGGTTGCCATACCCCCGCCGCCCTCGGCAACGAAGTATGGATAGTGCGAGAGCTTTTCGTTAGGCACATTGAATTTGTCATATCGCGGCGAATGACCGAAACTTTCGCGACTGAGATTGAACAGGTAAATATCATTGGCTGGCAACTCCTTCAAACTGCCAAACCAAAAGCCATCTGGATAACCGCCAAATGCGGGTATAACTTCTCCGGGAGGAAAATCTAGAGTGGGCCAGCCCGTAACCGTAAATATTGGAACGTCCAGTCCGGCCTCAAGCGCAATTTGTTTCAAGGCTGCGATGTGCGCTGCTCCCGTGCCGGGACCCTCCTCGCCGTATTCGTTCTCAAGTTGTACGCCGATGACCGGGCCACCGTTCTTCCACAGCAATCCTCTAAGCTGCTTGCCGATTTCGCCATAGAATCGTTGCACGTTGGAAAGATACGTAGGGTCGTTTCTCCGAGTTGGTCCCTTTTTCAAAAGCCAATCCGGGAAGCCTCCGTTCCGCACCTCCCCATGTGCCCATGGTCCCACACGGGCAAACACGTACATTCCATGCTTCCCGCAAAGCTCCGCGAAGTGGTGCAGATCGCGCTGCCCCGTCCAATCAAACTGGCCTTCAACTTCCTCATGATGAATCCAGAATATGTAGGTCGAGATGATCTGAATCCCGCCCGCCTTCATCTTCAGAATCTCTTCTTCCCAATACTTTTCTGGATAGCGAGAAAAATGGAACTCGCCCATCACCGGGAGCCAAGGCCTCCCATCAAGCGTCAAATACCGGCTATTGACCTGGATTTCATGGCCGCTGGACGATTGTCCGCCCATCTTCAGATAGCCGCTTTCGGGAGGAGGAGCTGCGCCGCTCGCGTCAATCACAATCACGCTACTTGAGTTCGATGGTGGCTGGGCCAAAGTGGGCTGAATAATAGCGACGAAGGCCAAAGAAACCGTGACCAGGGGAAAAAGCCGGACGTGCGGATTGTGTATGAGCTTCCTTTCACCACGCATGACGATCGCCGGGACCCTCCAAGTTTGGGTAGCGTTTGCCATTGTAAACGATTACAGTTCACATTCGCCTCTACCATTTAGTCGAGGGTGCGGCGCGCCAGTGATCTCGCACAAAATGATGGGTACGGGAGGACTTGATAGACGGTTATGAGACCGTCGCTCTAACCACCTTAGCTACACCACCACGGTGCAAACACGATACTTACACGGCTGTGACCTTGAAGGCTACCTCCAGCAGCCCGGCGGTGAGCGCCGAGCAGATGGAAATCAGCCGTTTGCGAG
>OBLW0100001729.1_pt1 | contig 18195 bp, 16 predicted proteins | sample 1520161 | NCBI WGS metagenome assembly OBLW01 (sample SAMEA3539309, study PRJEB22396) | soil metagenome | biome: tundra; feature: field; material: soil | place: USA | collected 2010-05 | depth 0.15 m | reverse complement strand
CTGGAAAGATCGGCGCGGTCGGGCTCAGCAACGTCTCCGCCAGCCAGCTCCGCCAAGCGCTGCCCGCCGACATCGCGTGCGTACAGAACGCCTACAGCGTCCTCGACCGCTCCGCCGAGCCCGTGCTGGAACTGTGCCGCGAACACGACATCGCCTGGGTCCCGTTCTTCCCCCTCGGCTCGGGGCTCCCCAACCAGCCCAAGGCAACCGATAACCCCACTGTCGTCACCATCGCCAAGGAACTTGGCGCGACGCCGGCGCAGGTGGCGCTCGCCTGGCTGCTGGCGCACTACGACAACACGCTGCTCATCCCCGGAACCTCCGACCCCGCCCATCTGGCCGAGAACATCGCGGCAGGAAGCCTCCGTCTCTCCAGGGCGTCGGTGACAGCGCTGAACCAGCTCACCACACCGCGGCTTGCAGGGCGTGCGGGAAGCTGATCCGGTCCGGGGGATGACCTGCGGTTGCGCCTGCCACGATCCGTCAGTCCCCGTGCGTTGTTGGCTGGCTCTTCCAGCGGCGCCAAGCGACGGTGACTGACTTGTTGCTGAGTTGGCGCCATTGCAGCGCCAATTCGCGGAGCCGGCGCTGAATCTCGGCGGCCGTTTCGGCCGTCGTGCCACCGGGCAGCCGGAAACCGAGGTGGGAGACCGTCTCGTCGGACGTGGGTGGGCTGAACGATCCTGGATCAAGCCGAGCAACCATGACGCGGCCCACTGCTTCGAGAACGGGCTTGGGTCCAAGCAGCGCTACCGCTTCTTCGGCCTTGACCAGGCCCGAGAAGTCAACTAGGGGCTCGCGCAGGGGCTCCCCGTTGCGTGACAAGACGGCTTGGTCGTTGACCATGACCACGTCGGCACCGTCGTCGATGAGACCCCAGAATCCGTCGGTCAGTCCCAGACCCTCTTCCACGATGAAATGCACGAGGTCGTGTGGGAGCGCATCTCCGTAGCTCGGGAACTCCCATTCGGTCTTGGTCCCGTCCGTCCGGACGACCTGAACCTGATCGTGCTCCCCGCGTCGGCGGGTGAACGAAGCCGTGAGACAGCCGCTCTCGCCGGCGGCGGGAACGACGCGGTGCGCCGTCGCGCGGAAGGAGGGCAGATCCAGCCGGTAGAGGCGGACGGCCGGGGCATCGTGAGCCAGGAAGAACTCAAGGCGCGCCGGCTTCGTTTGCGGTGCGTCAGTCATCGCTGTGGCCTCTCACTAAGGAACTTGAAGTTCCCTATGAGGGTATCTAGTGTTGATAGGGAACGCAAGGTACCCTATGAGGGTGGCTTCCAAGACCCTCACCGCAGCCGCGCCGTCAGCGGAACGAACCCACCCGTCGCACGCGTCGCGGACCCGCCGGCGTGGAGCCACCCTGGAGCACGCGATCTTGGATGCCGCTTGGGAAGAGGTCGCCGCTGTGGGCTACGACCAGGCGACCATGGCCAGCGTCGCCGCCCGCGCCGGTACCAACAAGGCGGCGCTGTACCGCCGCTGGCCGAACCGGACTGAGCTCCTCGCCGCGGCGATCGACCGGCGCGTGGCGCGCCTCGACAGCCCACCAATCGACACCGGCAGCCTGCGTAACGACGTAATCGCGGTGCTTCAGGCCATGGATCATCGGTGCCGCGCCGTGAGCGTCGTTCCCGATCCGAGCGGCGAACTGGCCGCGTACGTACGGCGTCAAGCGGCCACAGAGGGGTTCGACCAGATGGAGCGTGTCCTACGCCGGGCGGTTCACCGAGGTGACATCGACGGCGATGTGATGAGCGCCCGGATCACCCGGCTCCCGATCGATGTGCTCTACAGCGAGTTGTGCCTCGGCGACCGACCGGTCTCTGACCGACTCGTCACCGAGATCGTCGACGACGTATTCCTTCCCCTCACCCGACCATGAGGTTTCGACGGCGACGGATGGCGGTGGCGTCACAAAACGATCACATCATGACAGGCCCGGTGCCGCCATGGCCGCCGGAATACCGGCGCGCTGATGGATCTTAGGGGACATCGGCCGCGAATTTCCCGCTCGGCGTGCTGCCGGCCGCCCGGCGGCCATGGAGCGTTTACCTACCTTCCCTAGCGTCCCCGGCATGGACCAATCGGGCATGGGTGAATCGGGTCGTTCGGCTGCTGGTGACCATCGCGGGTTCTCCCGGCGAAGTTTCCTTACCGGGGTGCTGGGATTCGGCGCGGCAGTGGGGTTGGCCGGGGTGCCCGAAGGTCCCTTGTGGCACCAGGATGCGTTCGCGGCCACCGCTCCCCCGCCGGGGCCGCCCACCACGACTTTGCCGTTGCCGACCACGACGGCGCCCGAGCAGCTCCTCCTGACGTGGGGCGCCGACCCGGCCACCTCGGTCACGGTGTCGTGGTCGGCTCCGGGCACGGTGGCCCAGCCGGCGCCGATGCTGGCCTACTCGACCTCCCCGATCACGGCCACCCATCCGGGCCGGGTGGTGCACCTGCCCGAGCCGAAGCCGCTCGACGTGACGCGGCGCTATCCCCAGGCTGCCTCGGTTAGCTTCACCGACGGCCTTAACGCTCAGACGACGTACTTCTATCACGTGCAGCTGACCGATCTGCGGCCTGGCACCCGGTATTACTACCAGGTGAGCGACGGGGCGGCGGCGCCGTCCACGGCCGGGTCGTCGTTTGAGACGGCGCCGTCTGGCCGGGCCAGGTTCCGCTTCTCGAGCTATGGCGACCTCGCGACCCCCTCGTGGGACCTCAACGCCTCGGGGAACATCTGGCACGAGTCGTGCGACAACGCGTACTACGCGGTGAGCGCCATCGAGGATCCAGGTGACGGCGGCGGCGCTCCACTGTTCCATCTCCTCAACGGCGACCTCTGCTACGCCAACCTGGACATTGAGAACGCCCCGGGGGTGTGGCGTGACTTCGGCGTCAACGTGGCCCGCTCGGCGGCGAACCGGCCGTGGATGCCGGCCCTCGGCAACCACGAGACCGAATTCGGCGTGTGCAACCACGCTGGGATGGCGGGAAACGCACCCGGCGGGATCTCGGCGCAGGGAGCGGCCGGCAACTACTGGAATGGCCCATACGGCTACGGTCACTACCTGAGCCGCTTCCTCCTGCCCGACAACGGCGTGACCAACTGGGACGGCAACCACCTGCGCGGCAATTTCTACAGCTTCGGTGTCGGGACCGTGAAGTTCATCTCCCTGGACGCCGACGACGTCATCTACCAGGACGGCGGCTCCGCCTACCTCAACAGCGCACCCAGCGCCGCACCCGAGACCACCTCGTCAGGAGCGCAGATCGTCAATGGCACGGTCACCTACAACCACGGGTACACCGGTGACCTTGCGATCGTCGCGGCCGACAACGCCGCGGTGCCGGACCGCAGCAGCGGAACCCCCAACCTGCAGACACTGTGGCTGGAGCGGACGCTGGCCGAGGCCCGCCGGGATCCGGCCGTGGACATGATCGTGGTGTTCATGCACCAGTGCGCCATGTCCACCTCGGTTCCCGGCAACGGGTCCGACCTCGGCATCCGCCGGGCCTGGCTGCCGTTGTTCGACCGCTACGAGGTCGACCTGGTCCTCTCCGGTCACGAGCACGACTACGAGCGCACCTACCCGGTCCGCGGCTACGACGCCGGCGCCCACGGCACGGTGGTGTCCCCCAACCCGGACCAGACGGCCGGGGAGGTGACCGACACCCGGCGGCCGGCCGTCGTGACGACGGAGCCATCTACCGCCAACGGCATCCCGGCGTGGAACACGGCCGGGGGGACGGTATTCCTGGTCCTCGGCGGCGGCGGGACCAACGGCCCGTCCAACGTCTACGGGACAGATACGGCGGACGGCCTGCCCCGGGCCAAGGTCATCACCGAGCGCAACGCCATCACCGGCTCGCTGGCCACCGGCTTCCACCGCAACGCCGCCGACTCAATCGAGGACGCGCCCTGGTCGGCGGCCATCAACGCCGGTGACGCCTACGGGTACGCCATCTTCGACGTCGACCCCGGGGAGCGGCGCGGGGAGACGACCATCACCATGCGGTATTTCGCCATCCCGGCAGTGAGCAACGAGGCTGGGGCTGCCCACGACGGCACGACCACGCTGCCGACAACGCCGTTCGAGACGTTCGTCTTCGGCCGTGGGGTCCCCCACAAGCCGGGCACGCCCTATGGCAGCGGCGCGAGGGCACTCGAAGGGAGCCGGGCCAGCTGACGGCTCGAGCATCCGCCGGTCGCGGCCAGGTCGGCCGCCGGGCGGCCGGCGGAACCGAGCCACTCCGTGATGACCCTCGCGCTGTCATGCGCCGCTTCCAGTTGAGGCACGTGCCCCACGCCGGGCAGCACAACGAGCGACCAGGACGGGTTGACGCGCGTCACCGCGCGAGCCGCCGCGATGGGTACCACCCGGTCACGTTCGCCGTGCAGCAGCAAGACCGGGCAGGTGATGGAGCGGATCCCGCGCCGGTACGCCTTGCCGTGGAAGTAGCCAAGGGTCGCGATGACTGAACGCGTGGCGGCGGCGACGTCCCTGCGGCCATCGGTGAAGGCGGCGCGCCGCCGCACCAACTCGACATGCTGGGCGACGATTTCCGCGGGCACGCGTGAGTCGTCCTCGCAGCACAGCGACATGTTGCTGGCGACGAGCGCTTCCGGGGACACCCGACGGTGGCGGCCCAGTATCACCCGGCCCACGCCTGGGGCGGCGTTGAGGACGAACATCGCGGCGACCAGCGAGCCCGTCTGGGCGGACACCAGCGGCAGGGCCGGGTCCACCAGTATCAGGCCGGCCACGGCGCCGGGGGCGGCGCCCGCCTCGAGGAGCGAGATCATTCCGCCCATCGAGTTGCCCATGAGGATCACGGGGCTTCCAGGCCCAGATTCGATGAAGCGGTGCAGCAGCGCCCGGTTCGCCGCCACGCCGGTGCCACGTCCCGCCGACTGGGTAAGGCCGTGCCCGGCCAGGTCGGGGGCAAGTATCCGGTAGCGGTGGGCCAGCAGCGGCGCGATTGCTGCCCAGTTCACCGACGAGCCGCCCAGCCCGTGCACGCATACGATCACCGGTCCGTCGGCCGGGCCGCCGAAGTCGAGGTAGTGGACGGGGCCGTCGAGGTCGATCCACCGCGACTGCCCACTAGACTCCGGTCCTGGCCAGTCGGCGGAAAGTTCGTGTCGACCATCAGACGTGGGCATAAGACCCAAGCGTCAGTGCCTAAACACCGCATGTCAAGCGGCTGAACGTGACGTGGCAAGAGATGGAAGTGCCGGTTCCGGCGGTCATGTGGCATCTGGCAAAAATCCGTGACTTAAAGTAACAGTTACTTATGGGTAGCATCCGTACCATGAGCGGGCATTCGGTGGCGGGCGCGCGCCGGATCGCGTTCCTGCGGCGGTCGGCGTCCCGCTCAGCAGGCCGGACTGGAGCGCCGTAACGAAGGAGGGCAGATGGCAGGGTCAGGCCAAGGGGCCGGCGGCGGGGCAGCGCTTCCTGCCCATGTCCGGGTGGCCATCATCGGCGCCGGGTTCGGCGGCCTCGGCGCCGGGATCCGGTTGCGGAAGGCGGCCCTGACCGATTTCGTCATCCTGGAACGGGCCCGCCGCGTCGACCTGGCGGAATACACCATCATCCCGGCGGGTGCACGGTCATGACCCTGGCTCATCAAAGCTGCTTCACGCCACCAGCGGCCGCCCGCCGCATGTGGGTGACCTCTCGCGACGGTGTCCAGTTGAACGTGGAGGCGCACGGCCCGCAGGACACCCGGGAGCCCACCGTGGTCCTCATCCACGGCAACACCTGCTCGATCCCGTTCTGGGCGCCGGTGATCCGCGCGCTGCGCGACGAACTGCGCATCGTCGTGTACGACCAGCGCGGTCACGGCGGTAGCGACGCCCCTGGCCGCGGCGGCTACAGCGCCGACGCACTCGTCGACGACCTGGCCGCCGTGCTGGAGCAGGCGCTGCCGGCAGGCGGGAAGGCGGTGCTCGCCGGGCACAGCATGGGCGGGACGGCCATCATGGCCGCGGCGTCGCGCAGCGACGTGATCAGCCGGGTCAGCGGGGCGGTGCTGGCCTCCACGGCCTGTGCGGACCTGATCACCGAAGCGCTCATCGTCCCGTTCGGCGGCATGGTGCCGCCCTTCGCGGCAGCGGCTCAGCGCTGGCTGCTGACATCGGCCGCTCCGCTGGAGCCATTCTTCCCCCTCAGCCGGGCCGTGCTGAGTTACCTGACCCTTGGCCCCGACGCATCCGCGGAAGTCGCCGCGGTGAACGCGGCCGTCATCCAGGCGTGCGACCGGCGGACGCGCGCGGCCTGGGGTCAGGTCCTGGCCACCCTCGACGTGACGGATGGCGTACGCCTCCTCGACGTGCCCACGCATGTCCTGGTGGGATCGGCCGACCGGCTCACGCCACCGGCTCACGCGAGCCGGATCGCCGAGTTGCTGCCACGCTGCGAGGGGCTGACGCAGCTGCCCCGGATCGGCCATATGACCCCGCTTGAGGCGCCCGAGGTGGTGGCGGAGCTGATCCGGAAGCTGGCCGCAGAACGCGGTCAGGCGGGACGGCCTGCGAGCTTAGTCCGCCGATCACGCGACCTGTGGCTGGCCATTGCCCCGGCCCGTGAGCGCGGCCGCCGAGGTGCGCAGTGAGGTTTCGAGCACCGCTGTGCGGCGCCGCGGGTCCATCAGGTTCACTCCCATGGCAGCCAGGTCTTCGGGTCCCGGCGTGAGCACGGTGACCCGGATGCCGAGACCGCGGAGCGTGTGGGCTTCGCGCAGCAGTGCCGCAGTGATCAGCCGCCGCAGGCGCCGCTCCAGCCGCTCGTGTGCCTTGCGCGGACGGTCGGTCACCGTGCTGGCCATCGGGGCGAGCACGTAGATCTCGTCCACATCCGCTCGGGCCAGGACGCCGAGCGACGTCGCGGACCGCACGCCACCGTCGACGTAGCGGCGGCCGTCGATCACGGCCGGCTGGTACCAGCCGGGAATGGAGCACGACGCGACGACGGCCTCGTCGAGCCGGGCCCGCGGCGCACCCTCCCGGCCGAAGATCACCCGCCGTCCCGAGTGATAGTCGACCGCCGCGATCCAGGTCTGGCGGTCCACCCAGTCCGGGAGCGACCGCTGCGGCGCGCTGTGCTGGTGGGCGTGCGCGTGCAGCGCCTGCACCATGGTCCGCACGGCCACATGCTGACCCCGGCCGCGTGGCAGCCATGCGCTGGCCCCGACCCACGGATGCACCCGATGGGGCGTCAACAAGGCGGCGAGCATCAGCGGGGGCGAGCCGACCCGCAGCTGGGGACGGGGCGGCAGCGGACCGTCAGCCAGGTCAGGTACGGCGCAGTCCCGCAACACCCCGATGGCCTCGCCGCGCTGGTGAGCGATCATCTCGTCAATCCCGACGCCGCAGCGCAGCGCGGCGGCCAGCACGCTGCCCGCGCTGGTGCCGACGATCAGGTCGACGTCATTGATCAGGCCGGGCAGGCGCTCCTGCAAGGCCGGCAGCGCGCCGGTCATCCAGGCTCCGCCGAGGACGCCGCCCGCACCGAGCACCAGTCCGATCCGCGCGCGAGGGTCCGCGGCCCCCCGTTCAGGACTCATGATCACCCCCGTGCGGCCGGATGATCTATCGCGCCCTGCGGGCCACACCGGGCAATCTTATACAGAAGTGGCCACCAATGCCTATACCTCGGATATCCGGCACAGCTCAGCTAGCTGCGTTACCCCACCGCACCGGGTCTCCCCGGCTGACCCAGTTCGGCCAGGCCATGGCCGATGCCCCTGACCAGGACGCGGAGATCGGGCACGGCGTCGTAGTCAGCGGTGATGCCGAAGGAGAAACGATCCAGGTAGGAGATGATCGCCACCCCGATCCGCAGGTTGTTGCCGATGGGCACGTAGGGATACATCTTTATCATCCGGCGGCCGAGCAGGAACAGCGGGAACCGCGGTCCCGGCACGTTGGTGGTCACTGTCTGGACCAGCGGCTGCGGGATCATGAATGCGGCCCGTGAGCCGAGCGCGAGCAACGTTGGCGCGGCGAAGCCGAGCATCCCAGTGAGGATCTCGGCGCCGACCGCCTGACGAGTGCGCTTGAGGTCGTCCATCTGCGTGCGCAGCAGCGCCAGCCGCCGCAGCGGATCCGGCTCGCCCACGGGAAGGTTGGCCAGAACCGCCGACACGCGGTTGGCTATCACCCCCTGCTCGTCCTCGGTCCGGACCGAGACTGGGACGAGGGAGCGGACAACCAGCCCGTCGGTGAGCTCGCCGCGTGCCTCCAGCAGATCACGAAAGCCGCGAGTGATCGCCGCGAGCAGCACATCGTTGACCGTCCCGCCCAGGGCGCTGCGGATCTCCTTCACCTCGCTGAGGCTGGCCGTGGTCCAGGCCCACCGCCGATGCGGGCCGATCGGGCCGTTCAGCGAGCTCGCCGAGGGCGCGGTAAGCCGCCGGGCGCTGCCGGTCAGGCCACGGCTGAAACCCAGCAATTCATCCCGGGGCGGCAGCGACAGGCGGCGGAAACCGGCCACGGCGGACAGCTGCCTGAGCGACCAGGTGGCAGCGTCGAGGATGCCCCCAGTCACCAGGTCCGTCACGGACGGGCCCGGCCCGGGATCCCACGCGGCGGCCGCAGGCCGCTCGACGTCGGGCCCCAAGTCGAAGATGGCCGCCATCAGATCGTTGCCGCCGATGCCGTCCACCATGCAGTGGTGCACCTTCGAGATGAGCGCCCAGCGGCCGCCTTTCAGCCCCTCCAGGAGCCACGCTTCCCAGAGCGGCCTGGCGCGGTCCAGCCGCTGCGCGAAAATCCGCGCCGCCAGCTTGCGCAGCTGGCTAGCGCCGCCCGGCGCCGGGACCGCGGCATGCCGCACGTGGTAGCCGATCTCGAAGTGCGGGTCGTCCGCCCAGACCGGGCGGAAGATCTGCAGTGGCGTGGTCCGCACCACCTGCCGGTACCGCGGCACGAGCGGAAGCTTCGCCGCGACCAGCTCAACGAGGTCCTCGTAGGCAGGCGCCGGGCCCTCGAACACCGCCACGGAGCCGATATGCATCGGGACGTTTTCGTGCTCGACGAAGAAGAATCCGGTATCCAGCGTGCTCATCCGCTCCATGACTCAGCTTTCCATCCTCGGCCGCGAGTGGCCAGTGCCGTGCGTGGTCACCGGTGGATCAGCTCATCCTTCAAAACCTTGCCCAGGGTGTTCTTCGGCAGCTCATCGCGGAACTCGATCACTCGCGGGTACTTGTAGGAGGCCATCCGCTCCCGGCAGTAGGCGATCAGGTCCGGGGCGGTCAGCGACGAGTCAGGCCGCAGCACCGCGACCGCCATCACCTCCTCGCCCAGCCGCTCGTCGGGAAGGTAACTATCCGAGGGCCCCCTGCTGCGGCTCGTTGGGCAGAATCAGCTGTTACCAGCCCTTCACCGGCCCGTAACACCAGAATGCGCCTAATATCCGGCGGGCGATACCGCTGTTCTCCCCTGGCCGGGCGGGACCTTTGCCACGCGCCCGCAGCTGCGGCCAGCGAGGACGGGTTTCCTCAGCCGGCATCCGGCGCCGGGCGCAGCCGTTTCCGCCGCGCGCCGGGCACCGGCCCGGGAGTGGCCGCCTCCACCGCGCGGCGGCCCGCAGAGCCGAGCCAGCCGGAGATCGCCTGCGCGCTCTCCTGGGGTGCTTCCAGCTGAGGCACGTGGCCCACGCCGGGGAGCACCACCAGCGACCAGGAGGGGCTGGCGCGCGCCGCCGCGCGGGCGACACCGACCGGCACCAGCCGGTCACGGTCGCCGTGCAGCAGCAGTACCGGGCAGCTGATCGAGCGGATCCCCCGCCGGTATGCCCCGCCCCGGGCGTAGCCGGCCGTGGCGATCACCGACCGCGTGGCCGCGGCCAAGTCCTGGTCGGCGGCGGTAAAGGCAGCGCGCTGGCGCGCCACGTCGACATGCTGGGCTACGACGTCCGCAGGCACGCGCGAGGAGTCCGCGCAGCACAGCGACAAGGTGCTGGCCACGAGCTCCTCCGGGGAGAGGCGACGGCGGCGGTCCCGCATCATCCGGCCGACGACCGGCGTGGAGAACAGGGCGAACATCGCGATGACGAGGGGGTCCGGCCGGGCCGGAACGACGGGCAGCGCCGGATCGACCAGTATCAGCCCCGCCACGCCGGCGGGCGCAGCGCCCGCTTCGAGCAACGAGATCATCCCGCCCATCGAGTTGCCCATGAGGATCACCGGGCCCGCGGACACGGATTCTATGAATCGGTGCAGCAGCACCCGGTTCGCCGCGACGCCGGTGCCGCGCCCGGCCGACCGGGTGAGCCCGTGCCCGGCCAGGTCCGGGGCGAGCAGGCGGTAGCGGTCAGTCAGCAGCGGCGCGACGGCCGCCCAGTTCACCGCCGAGCCGCCCAGCCCGTGCACGCACACGATCAGCGGGCCGCCGGGCGGGCCGCCGAAGTCGAGATAGCGGACAGGGCCGTCGAGGTCGATCCACCGTGACCGGCCGCCGAGCCGCACCGCCTGATCGGGTGCGTTCATAGCGCGCGCGCAGCCATCGCCTGCACGCCGCCGATGAACAGGTCGATCCCGAACCGGTAGTGGAGATCCGGATCGTGCGCGGCCATCGCGGTCGCCCCGGCCACCAGGCACGGGTAGCGGTCCGGAGGCAGCACCGCCAGGTGAGCCCGGCCGCTGCGGATCTTCTCGGCCCGCTCGGCCTCGGTCAGCCCCGGGTCGAATCCCGGCTCGCTCATGACGAGCGTGAGCCCGGTCCACAGTGTGTTGCGGGCCACCTCACCCGCGTGGATGAGATCGAATCCGGCGCGGCGGAGCACCTCCAGAGTGACCTCGGTGGCCTTCAGCGCTGACTCGCTCTGCTTCTCACCGGCCACCAGCAACTGGGACGCGCACGGGTGCGACCGCAGCACCCGCACCAGGGAGTCCAGCAGGCAGCGCAGCTGCTCCGGCCATCCGGCGGTGGGATCGATGTCGGTGTCGATCTCGCTCCAGATCCGCTCGGCCAGCCCGGCGAGCATTTCGTCCTTGTTGCGGAAATGCCAGTACAGCGCCATCGGCGTGACGCCGAGCTGCTGAGCGAGCCGCCGGTAGGTCAGCGCCTCAAGGCCCTCGGCGTCGCCGAGGGCAAGCGCCTGCTCGACCACGGCGGCCTTGCTGAGCCGGGCCCGCTCCGCTGCGTCTCTTGCCTGAGTTGATGCCATCACTTGACAACTATACGCCGTACAAGGCAACCTGTCCTCATACATGTACGACGTATAGGAACGTAGTACAAGAGCAACGTACAGGAACAACGTACAGGAACAACGTGCAGGAACCGCTGCCCGACTGGGGCGGCGGGCCACCCGGGAGGAGAGGGCTCGTGCCCAGACGCTGGTGGACGCTGGTGGCGGTCGGACTCGCCACGTTCATGACCTACCTCGACAACAACGTGACCAACGTGGCGATCCCCACGATCCAGCGCAGCCTGCACCTGTCCATCGCGGGCCTGGAGTGGGTGGTCAGCAGCTACATCCTGGTGTTCGCCGGCCTGATGCTGGCCGGCGGCCGGCTCGCCGACGTCTACGGCCGCCGCAGGCTGTTCGTCATCGGGCTGTCGGTGTTCACGCTCGCCTCGCTCGGCGCGGGCCTCGCGGGCAGCGGCGACGTGCTGATCGGCTTCCGGCTGCTGCAGGGCCTCGGCGCGGCCCTGGTCGTGCCGACCACGCTGGCGATCATCGTCGCGACATTCGACGACATCAGGGAGCGCACCACCGCGATCGGCGCCTGGACCGCGATCGGCGCGATGGCGCTCGCCTTCGGCCCGCTCATCGGCGGATTCATCAGCCAGCACCTGCACTGGGGCTGGATCTTCTTCATCAACGTGCCGATCGGGGCCGTCACCCTGGCCATCGCGCTCGCCTCCATGCGGGAGTCGCGCGACCCCTCGGTGGTCCGGCGTCTCGACGTGCCGGGCCTGAGCGCCTCCGCTATCGCGCTGTTCTCGCTCACCTACGGCCTCATCGAGGGCCACGACAAGGGCTGGACCTCGGCCCTGATCCTCGGCGCGTTCGCGCTGGCGGCCGTGTCAGCGACGGCCTTCGGCATTGTCGAGTCCCGGACCACCCACCCGATGGTGGATACGCGGCTGTTCCGGTCCAGGGCCTTCAGCGGCGGCACGATCACCATGATGCTGTGGGCCTTCGGGGTCTTCGGCATCTACTTCTTCACCTCGATCTACCTGCAGACCATCCTCGGCTTCTCGCCGACCAAGGCAGGCCTGGCCTTCGTCCCCATGGCCCTGTGCATGGCGCTGTTCGCATCTCTGGCCGGCCCGACCTCCAGGCTCCTGCGGGCGCACCAGACGGTCGCGCTCGGCATGGTGATCATGGCGGCCGGGCTCTACCTGGTCGCGCGCCTCGGCGGCGGCGCGACCTACGCCAGCCTGATGCCGGGCTTCCTGATGTTCGGGGCAGGCGCCGGCCTGATGAACGTCCCGCTCACCAACGCGATCATGCAGGCCATGCCCCCGGAACGTTCCGGGATGGCCTCAGCCCTGCTCAACGCCTCACGCGAGGTCGCGGGACTACTCGGCATCACGGTCATCGGCGCGGTGCTCCGCTCCCGCCAGAGCATCGCCCTGCACCACGGCGCCACCCCGCCCCGGGCCTTCCTGGACGGCTACCAGGCCGGCCTGCTCGTCACCGTCGCACTAATCGCGGCCGGCGCGATAGTCAGCTACGCCGCCCTCCGCCCCACTCAGCGCCAGGCGCCACCAGCCTCGGTGCCCACCACCGACACCGCCGAAATGGCCGAAGTGACCTGACAAGGCGCGGGCGGGTATAGCCGGCCAGGCGCGTAAAAGCGCCGAAGGCGCAGCGCCAGGCCGGCTATACCTGTTCGCGCCCGCTGCCAACGGCTAGCCGAGCCGGGCCACGGGAGAGACGCCGAGCGCCGCGGCCAGGACCCGCTTGATCGCCGCTGGGCCGCCCCGGCGCACCTCCAGGTGCAGCTCCGCGAGGTCACGCTGAGCACCCGCGTCCCCGCCGAAGGCCCGCACGCAGCCCTCCGGATCGAGGTTGGCCAGGGCCAGCAGGGCGCCGTCGGCTCCCAACGGCCCGGCCAGCGCGAGGTATCCAGACGATCCCACGTAGGTCTCGCCCCGGTAGTGAGCCAGCTCGTCAAGCAGCCGGTCCGGGCTGCCCGAGGAATCCTTGAGCCCGGCGACCGGCAGCGACGCCAGGGCATCCACCGGGATCTCGGCACTGGGCATCCAGGGGTTGTGATACGCGAGCACCGGGCGCCCGCCCGCCGCCTCGTGGACCGCCGAGAAGTAGCCGGGAAGGTCCGTGCAGCTGGCCGGGCACCAGGTCAGCACCGCATCGGCGCCGGCCGCCGCGGCCGCGCTGGTCAGTGCGGCCGCCTGCCGCGCCGAGGGCGCACCCGTACCCGCGATCACCGGAATGACACCTGGCACCGCGGCCCGCACGGCCTCGATGAGCGCGACGCGCTCGGTGTCGGTCAAGGTGGCCGCCTCGCCGGTGGACCCGCACACCAGCACCGCCGCGACGCCACGCCCGGTGAGGTCAGCGGCCAGCTTGCCGGTGGACCCCGGATCAAGGTCGCCCGCCTCGTCGAACACCGTCACCAGCGCCACCCCGACCCCGCTGAACAGTGCTGTCACCGGCTCCGCCTTACGATCGTCATCGTCGTCCCAGGCTACGCGGGCGCCTCCAGTCTGCGAAGAGCGGGCCGCGAGCGTCTACGGTAGTCACGGCGTGGCCGCGACCGGCCCGCCGGGAATCGGCCAGGCACAATCGAAGGGCGGTGGACCGGGATGCCGGTGAGCGGGCAGGTCCGCTGGGGAATCGTCGGCACGGCCAACATCGCGCGCAGGTCGTTCCTGCCGGGACTGCGCGCGGCGGGCGGCCTGCCAGCGGCGGTGGCCGGCCGGGAACTCGCGCGGGCACAGGACTACGCCCAGGCCAACGGCATCGAGCGGGCCATCGAGGGGTACCAGAACCTGATCGACGACCCTGACGTGGACGCTCTCTACATACCGCTGCCCAACGGCCTGCACGCCGAGTGGACCATCCAGGCGCTGCGGGCAGGCAAGCCGGTGCTGTGCGAGAAACCGCTCTGCGGGTCGCTCGGCGAGACGGAGCGCGTGCTCGGCGTGGCCCGGGACACCGGCACCCTGCTGTGGGAGGCCTTCGTCTTCCCGTTCCACACCCAGATGCAGCGGATCCGCGGGCTGCTCGCCGACGGCGCCATCGGTGAACTGCGGGAGATCCAGTCGAATTTCCACTTCATGATGAGCGGCTCCGTCAACATCAGGCTGTCCCGGGCGCTCGAGGGCGGCGCGGTCAATGACATCGGGTGCTACCCGGTCCGCCTGGCCAGGGAACTGTTCGGCGACGAACACGAGTCGGCCTGGGCCACCGCGCGGTGGGGCGGGGACGGCGTTGACGTCGACACCCAGGGCAGCCTGGGCTTCCCTGGCGGCCGGCAACTGCTGCTGTCCTGCGGGTTCGGCCGGGCCAAGGACACGTTCAGCCGGTTGCTGGGGACCGGTGGGCAAATACATATCAGCAACGCGTTCCATCCCGGTCCCAGTGACCACTACCAGGTCTTCGCCGACGGCGCGGAGCCCCTGACCTACCCCGGCGCCGGAACTGAGCCGTCCTTCACCGCGGCCGTCATGCACATCCAGGCGGTCATCAGGGGCGAGGAGCAGCCCCAGTCACTGGCCGTCGACACCTCGCTGGGCAGCGCCCAGGCCCTGCACGACCTGCTGGAGTCGGCCGCCGCGGCCGCGATGCCGGCGTAACCGGCGGCCGGGCCGGCCAGCTGACCGCTCGCGGTAGGGGACGGGAGTGGCGGGCTGGAATCGTTGGGGCTGATGGTGGCTTTCGGGCTGGCCCGGCGCGAGTTAGCCTGGCTACAGTCCCGGAGCGCAGGTGATGGGCTTGCGCGCGGGCCGCGGAGGGGAGCCCGTTCGCGTGCAGTACCGCAATCAGGAGTGGTACGGCGGCACGGACCGCGACGCCTATATCCACCGGGCGTGGATGCGGCGGGGTCTGCCGCGATCGGCGTTCACCGGGCGGCCGCACATCGCCATCGCCAACACCGCGTCCGATCTCACCCCGTGCAACCTGCACCTCGACGAGGTCGCGGCGAGCGTCAAGGCCGGCATCTGGGAGGCCGGCGGGGTGCCGCTGAACATGCCCGCGGTCAGCCTCGGCGAGACCCTTGTGCGGCCGACGGCGATGCTCTGGCGCAACCTGGCGGCGATGGCGACCGAGGAGATGCTGCGGGCCAACCCGATCGACGGCGTGGTGCTGCTCGGCGGCTGCGACAAGACCATCCCCTCGCTGCTGATGGCGGCCGCCTCGGTCGACCTGCCCGCGGTGGTAGTGCCCGGCGGCCCCATGCTGACCGGCACCTTCCGCGGAGTCCCGCTGGGCTGCGGCACCGACGTGTGGCGGCTGAGCGAGGAGGTCCGGGCCGGAACGCTGTCCCGGGAGGAGTTCCTCAGCTCGGAATCGGCGATGATCCGCAGCAAGGGCCACTGCAACACCATGGGCACCGCATCCACCATGGCCTGCGTCACCGAGGCGCTCGGGATGACGCTGCCCGGGATCGCCGGCACCCCGGCCCCGGACAGCCGGCTGCTTGAGCACGCCCACGCGACCGGCCGGCTCGCGGTCGAGATGGTCGCCGACGAGCGGCGGCCGAGCCAGGTACTCAGCCGCGGGTCGTTCCTCAACGCCATCGTGGCGCTGGCGGCGATCGGCGGGTCCACCAATGCGGTCGTGCACCTGCTGGCCATCGCCGGCCGGGCCGGGGTGGACCTGTCGCTGGATGACTTCGACGCGACCGGATCCGGCGTGCCCCTGCTGGTCGACCTGGCCCCGGCCGGGCGGTACCTGATGGACGACCTGTTCCGGGCGGGCGGCCTGCTCGCCGTCCTGCGTGAGGTGGCTGACCTGCTCGACCCGGCCGCGATGACCGTCAGCGGGCGGCCCCTCGCCGACCACCTCGGCGAGGCGAGGATCTGGGACGAGACCGTGATCCGGCCGCGGTCCGCGCCGCTGCAGGCCGACGCGGGGATCGCCGTGCTGCGGGGCAGCCTCGCCCCGGACGGCGCGGTCATCAAGCCCGCGGCCGCCTCCAAGGAACTGCTCAGCCACCGGGGGCGGGCGGTGGTGTTCGACAGCATCGAGGACGCCCGCGCCAGGCTGGATGATCCCGGTCTCGACGTCGACGCGTCCTCCGTGCTGGTGCTGCGTGGCTGCGGCCCGCGCGGCTACCCGGGGATGCCCGAGGTCGGCAACATGCCCCTGCCCGCCCGGCTGCTCGCCGCCGGGGTACGCGACATGGTGCGGATCAGCGACGCCCGGATGAGCGGCACCGCGTACGGCACGGTGGTCCTGCACGTGGCGCCGGAGGCGGCGGCCGGCGGCCCGCTGGCCCTGGTCCGCGACGGCGACCCGATCGTGCTGGACGTGCCCGCCCGGCGGCTGGACATCGACCTGCCCGCCGCGGAACTCGCCCGCCGTGAGCCGTCGCCGGCGATGCAGGCCGCGCTGCCCGCGCCCCGCCGGGGCTGGGAGCGCCTCTACATCGACCATGTCATGCAGGCTGACCGCGGCGCCGACCTCGACTTCCTGGTCGGGTCCAGCGGCCACGAGGTCACCCGCGACTCCCACTGAGCCCTGCTCGGCCGCGGCCGAGCGCTGCGGCACGCTGGTCATGCGTCGCGGCGGTGGATCACGTACGCCGCGGCGGCCAGGGCCGCTGCGGGATAGACCACGATGACAATGACGGACTCGGTGATGGATGGCGCGGTCGGCCAGGGATGCAGGGACACCAGCCGCTGGATGGCGTTGGCGGGCAGCGTGTTGGCGATGTCGACGAGCCACCGGCTGGCGCCGTGCAGGAATGACGGCGCGAGGAACAGCAGGACCACCACGGCGGTCAGCGCTCCGGCGGCGTTGCGGATCAGCACGCCCAGGCCCAGGCCGATCAGCGCGGCCGAGCCGAGGAAGAGCGCGGCCGAGAAGATCGCCCGCTCGGCGACAGGATCGCCGAGCGAGACACCGATATGCAGCCCGGACAGGATCGCCTGCCCGGCCAGGAATGAGGCCAGCGCGCTGACCAGGCCCGCAGCGACCGTGACCAGGCAGACCACCGCCGCCTTGGCGGCGAGCACCGCGCGCCGGGCCGGCACCGCGGCGAGCGTGCTGCGGATCAGGCCGCTTGAGTATTCACCCGTCGCCGTGAGCACGCCGATGGCCACGAAGATGAGCTGGGCGACCGAGAACCCGACGAAGGATGCGGCCAGGGGGTCCGTCGCCGCCCGCTCGCCCGGGCTCATCCGCGCCCACTGGGATATGTCGCTGTGGCAGACCAGCATGCCGACGGCGAGCGCGGTGGTCGCGGCGGTCAGCAGCACCCAGTAGGTGGAGCGGAGCGACCAGAGCTTGATCCATTCGGCGGCGACCAGGTCCAGCGGCCGGGCCCGTACCGAGGCGGTGGTCATGACAGGTCTCCTGCCAGGTAGTCGATGCTGTCGGCGGTGATGGCCATGAACGCGTCTTCGAGCGAGGCCCGCCGGGGGGTGAGTTCGTGCAGCGCGATGTGGTGCGCCAGGGCCAGGTCGCCGACCTGGCGATGGTGAGGCCGGTGACCTCCAGCAGGCCGCCGGGGCCCGGCGTCACCAGGCCGCCCGCAGCGGTCACAGCGGCGGTGAGGGCCTGGGCGTCCGGCGAGCGCACCTCGACATGGGCCCGCGCGCCCCGCTCGAGGAACGCGGCCACCGACGTGTCGGCGATGAGCTCACCCCGGCCGATGACGATCAGGTGGTCGGCGGTGTTCTCCATCTCGCTCATCAGATGGCTGGAGACCAGCACGGTGCGGCCCTCGGCGGCCAGCCCGCGGAACAGGCCACGCACCCAGCGGATGCCCTCCGGGTCCAGCCCGTTGACCGGCTCGTCGAACATCAGCACCGGCGGGTCGCCGAGCAATGCCGCCGCGATGCCCAGCCGCTGTTTCATCCCGAGGGAGTAGTCGCCCACTTGCCTGCGCGCCACCTCGGCCAGCCCGACCACCTCCAGCACGGTGTCGACCCGGGTCCTCGGCAGGCCATTACCCCGGGCGAGGGCGGCCAGGTGGGCCGCGGCGGTGCGGCCGGCCGGCACGGCGGTGGCGTCGAGCAGCGCGCCCGCGTCCCGCAGGCCGCGGCGC
>OBLW0100001728.1_pt1 | contig 18198 bp, 17 predicted proteins | sample 1520161 | NCBI WGS metagenome assembly OBLW01 (sample SAMEA3539309, study PRJEB22396) | soil metagenome | biome: tundra; feature: field; material: soil | place: USA | collected 2010-05 | depth 0.15 m | reverse complement strand
GAAGACCTGCGGGCCCTTTGATCGGGGTCCCCCGATGATGGCGTCGTACACCCTTCGCTGATCTTGGTTGAGTTGGTCTGGCGTCAACCACGGCAATCGACCGCGCAGGACTGCTTGCTCTCGTTGCTCTTCCATTGGTCAAGCGCCGATCATGCTGTAGCCGCCGTCGCAGAGCATGTACGCCCCGGTCATGTGTGCGGCCTCTTCCGTAGCCAGGAAGAGCGCCGGAGCGGCCAGTTCTTCGGGCGCGGGAATTCTACCCAATGGTGTCATTGCGATGAGCTTCTCGCGACGACCATGGTTCCAATCGTCACGGGCCAGGGTTCCTTCGGTTTGCATGAACCCTGGGGCGAACGCGTTCACTCGAACCACCGGCGCAAGGGCGGCGGCGTAGGACTTGGTGAGGCCGATCATCCCGTACTTTCCTGCGGCGTACTGGGGCGCTCGCGGGCTACCCCTGACGACCACCGTCGAGCCGATATTGACAATGCTGCCACTACCCCGAGCGAGCATGCGAATGCCGAATTCATGGATCATCAGCATGGTCCCTTTGATGTCGACGTCGAGCACTCGTGAGACGATCGACTCATCAATGTCCAACCACGACTTCTGCTCTGTAGCGATGTCCCCGACGTTGTTGATGAGGGCGTCAACACCCGGCGACTGGGTGAAGGCATCTTCGGCCAGTGCGCGAATTTCGTCCCAATTTCGCAGATTCGCCCGCAAGACTATTGCCTCACGGCCGTACGAACGAACCGCGGCCGCGGTCCTCTCGGCACCATCCAACGAACTGTGGTAGTGGACGAGCACGTTCCCGCCTTCCGCCGCGACCCGTTCGGCGATCGTTGATCCGAAGCCCGTCCCGGCACCGGTAACGAGCACCCATTTTCCCGCGAACCGCGGATACACCGGGCTCGTCCAAACGATCTGTCCCTCACGCATTTCGACCTCCTTGCCGGCCCCGATTGAAGAAGCCATGTTCACACCAGCGTTCGACCACCGTCGACATAGAGGACGTGTCCAGTGACGTAATCTGACCGATGCGACGCGAGGAAGAGGGCCGGACCCACCATGTCCTCGGGCACTCCCAAGCGTCCCGAAGGTACGGCTCGCTCGAGGCTCTCGCGCACGCCGGGTTGCGACAGGTACTCCCGCGTCAACTCGGTCTCCGTATAGGCCGGTGCGATGGCGTTCACCCTCACCCCTTCGATTGCCCACTCTGCCGCCATAACGCGCATCATCTGGTTCATCCCGCCTTTGCTGGCGGCGTAGGGCGAGTGAAGTTTGTGAGCGAGCAGCCCGGATACCGATGAGAAGTAGACGATGCTGCCGCCACCTTGCTCGCACATCAGTCGCCCTGCCGCTTGACCAAGGAAAAAGCCGCTCGAAAGATTCAGCTCGATGATCTTGGTCCACTCCCGGTCATCAAGGTTCAAGACCGGCTTGCGCACGTTGATGCCGACGCAGTGGACCAGTACGCTCAGCGTTCCGAATCGCTCTTGAGCCAATTGCACGGCGGCCCGACAAGCCGAAGCGTCGGTCGCGTCCAGAGCCACGAAGCCCCCGCCGTTGCGCTCTAAATCATGAGTCTCGGCCACAGCGCGCGCTCGATCGGCATCGAGGTCGGCCAATAACACTTTGGCGCCCTCGTCAGCGAAACCTTTGGCACAGGCGCTCCCAATGCCCCCCGCACCGACCAACAGCACACCTTTACCCTCAAGCCCCAGCCATCCGCTCGTCATGCTTTGGTCCTCCATCTTCGTCGATGAACCGAAATCGTTGGGCATCCCACTACCGTCGATCAGCCTGGAAGTTCCTGGACGCCACCGGACATGAACGTACCGATTCTGTTTCCCCGAACAATGGGCAACAGCAGTGCTGATGGATGATCGCCGTCGTGATAGACACTCACGCGCGAACTCTCGGGGCTCCAAATATGACCCATGGCAATCGCTTGAAGCGCGTTGGCCGGCGTTTCGTCATCCACACTCTTCACTCGCAACCCCAGGCGCGTGCCGGGACGCATGTGAATGGCGTAGGGCCGGATCTCAATGTCGAACTCATAGATGCGATTCACCTCCAGGGCCTCGCGCTCGGTGTGCGGATGATACGGCTGGTAGGGCCGTGACTGAGCCTCATCAAGAGCTCGATGCGTGCCGCGGAGCCAGCCACGAGTCAACAGGCGCTCGACGCCGTGCTGGTCAACCTCTAGTAGTGACACGAACCAGAGGATCTCCGGGCTCGTCGATGAAGCGAAGAGCTTGAGCGCGACCGGGCCGCACACTTCCGTCGCCTCCACAAACTTCGGTGTCACGAATCGCAGTTCTCCTCTTTCGTAGGGGGAATCAACGTACGTGGAGGGCGCTTCATTCGGCCAGAACTCGTGCTCGCTCAGGATGCCATCTTCGTGAAGGTAGAACGGCGTCCAACGGGTCTCGGGCAAGGGCCACTCTTGCGCCGTCCTCCACTCCCCGCCGCTTCCCTCCACGAACAGATTGATCGGCGCCTCGTCCATGATCCCGTTCTCCACGCCTTTCATCCAGTGGTCGAACCACATCAGTGACTCGTAGGCGTACTGGTACAGCGGACGATCCAGGTAGATCGGCGGACCGATCGTCAGTTTCTTTGGTCCCTTCCACTTCTCGAAGGCGCGAAAGGCCCCCGGCAGATGGTTGCCGTAGACGCCCCAGCAGGCGCCGAAGTACGCGGGCACCTTCGAAGCAGTTGAGTAGTCGACCGATCGTTCACGGTAATACGGGCTGTCGACGCCCTGCAGCAGAAGCTCCAGGATCGTGCGGTGCCCGCCCTCGTCGGGTTCGGCCAAGACCTTTCGCAAGAACGGCACGGCGTTCAATTCGCGATCGTGTCGCGCGACGTCGAGGGCCTCTTCAAGACGCTCCGGTTCCCAACTCGCCTTCAGACCCGGTCCGAACGTGGTATCCGGGAGCGTGGCGAACCAGGCCTGGGTGAAGCCGTGATTCAGGATTCCGCCGTGGTAGAAACGGTCACGATACGCGTCGGTCCACGCGAACGGTGCGAACACGCACTTGAGCCCCTCGGGCGCGCGAGCTGAGACGAGATTGGCGATCAATGAGAAGTAGGAGGCCCCGAACATCCCAATGTTGCCGTCACACCACGGCTGCTCGACCAGCCACGCAATGACGTCGCACACGTCATCAATGGTTCCGCTGCCGAGGTTGTCAAACGTGCCCCCGGAGAGACCGGTTCCTCGGATGTTGACGAGCACTTGCACGTAGCCTCGACGTACGTAGAAGACCGGATCCCCCGACTCCATGTGCCCGCGCAAGTGCGTGAAGCCCACCGGTCGAAGCGGGGCGACTTGATCGTCGAAGAAATACGGGCAAGGCGAGAGAATTACCGGAAAACTTCCTTCCTCATCGGGACGGTAGACGTTCGCGTCCAGTTCATGTCCTGCCGACACCGGTATCTTGACGTGTTCATCCGTGCGCATCTGATATCTCCGTGGAGAAGTCTCCCAATTCAACCCGAACATTCGAATACGTCCCTTCCCTTTACGTCACGCGCACAAGACATGAGATCCGACCGGTCCCGTGGCTGAGAACGCTTCACCAAAGAACTTCAAGAATCCGGAATCACCGGAAGCAACAGATACGAAGGGTGCTCAAGGCTGTGGTGAATCTTGTGAAGCGTCGTCGTGCTGCTACCCAGATGGTAAGGAAAGTACTCAACGTTGGTGAATCCAGCGGTTCCCGAAGGCATATCCATACTGGAGATCTCCACGCAGATGCGGTGACCGGCCTTGAAGAGGTTGGCCGTGGCAAGTATTTCGATTGCGTATTCATTGATCTCGCCGGGCACGACCGGCTTTTGTGCTTCACGTGTTATGGGATGCCACGGCTTCCACGGTGTGGAACGCGTCTCGTCAAGTTCGCGATGCGATGCCTTGAGCCAGCCCCGCACGAGCTCGCGCTCGCGAAGATCGTCGGGGATGCCGGTCTCGCCCTCGCGCGCGGTGCGCACCGAGAAGTCGGGACCGACATCCTTCAGGGTCACGATCCAATTGGTATCGGTCTGGTCGATGCTGGCGTGCAGGTACAAGGCGCTCGGGCCGGCGATGTGCACGTCGTGAGGCAGCGGATCGGTCATGTAGCGGAGCCTGGCGAGGTCCCTCGTCTGCGTCGGCGGCATTTGGACGAAGGCGTCCGGCGATTCGGAACCATCACGGCTCATGGGTGCGAAGGGCTCTGTGCGCAGTCGCTCCCAGCTGTCGAGATAGAACTTCGTCCAACGTGTCTCCGGAAGCGGCCAGTCCTGGGCGGTACGCCACTCGTTGGCGCCCATCAGCCAGTACTTGACCGGCGGTTCATCCATCACACCGGTGTCGATTCCCTTCAACCAGTAGTCGTACCATCGAAGGACCTCGCTATGGAAGCCGTGCCACGGCCGTTCCAGGTGGGCTGGTCCCGTGATGATCATCTTCTTGGGCGCGTTGACCCGGGTGAACAGGTCCTGGCAGCCTTGAAGGTGCAACTTATACGAGTACCCGTACCAGCCACTTCCCGTGTACATCGGAATGTCGACCTTCGAGAAGTCCTCCTCGCTCGCTTCGACGCTCTCAACGGTGTCGTAGGGATTGAGAAGCAGATCGAACATGTACGGCGTGTGCTCACCGCGCTGGGTCAGAAGGTTGTACATCGTGAGATACATCCGATAGTCGGGGTTGTCCATCGCCTCACGCCAGCGCGTCTCGGTGACCGGGTCCAGTTCTAACGGAGGCTTCCCTCGATTCATGTGCGGAATGCCGAGTTGATCCAGGATGTAGAAGAAGGGGGTTAAAACCCCGCCAGGATAGACACCGCGAAAGCCGGTAATCGGAGTTCCCCATACCGAGCACGGGTCGTAGGGGAAGATGGCCTTCAAGTGTGGCGGATGAAGCTTGGCCGCACTGTATTGTGAGCCGCCGTAGGCCGAGATTCCGATCATGCCCACGTTGCCGTCGCACCACGGCTGCTCGGCAACCCACTCGATGGCGTCGTAGACGTCATACTCACCACCCATCCAAGGAGCATGGACGTCGCCGCCGTCCTCGGACTTACCGACACCGCGGACGTTCACCACGACATGCGCGTAGCCCCGACCCACGAAGAAACGCGAATCGCCGGCTTCCTGAGCGCCCATCCACCAGGCGGACCACGCCGGCTGTCCACCTATCGAGGGAGCCCGTTCAGTGGCGTCGGGCGTCTGCAGATCCTTGTTGTGAGGAGCGAACGCCAGCAAAACGGGGAACTTTCCATCGGACGTGGGTCGATAGATGTCACTGCACAGCCGAACCTCATCGCGCATCGGGATCATGACGTCACGGTCCCACGTCATGTCGGTGAATTCGACCTCACGGTCATAACTGGGCGGAGGTGTTTCGGGCCCAAACCTCATGGGCCACTTTTCGAACGACGCATCTGTTTGGCTCATGATGACATACCTTCCCCTGGAATTGGCAATACGGTGTCGGAAACCGTGGGAGCTTGATCCTCCCCGGTTTGTCTTAACTTCTTCGTGCTGGCTCGTCGCGCCCGCATGCGGTCAACGGTCACCGACGCGATCAAGACGATGCCGGTGATGATGCCCTGCCAATATGACGAGATCCCAGAGATGAGCAGTCCGCTTTGCAGTACGCCCAGGAAGGCCACGCCAAGGAATGTCCCCAGCAGAGTCCCCACGCCGCCGCCGAAGGCCACGCCTCCAATCAACACCGCCGCGGCGCCCGTCAACTCAATCGTCGAGTCGGTCGTGGGTCCCGAGGAAGCGAGCCGTCCCACCTCGAGCATCCCCGCCAGAGCCGCGAGGCCAGCAGAGATTGCGTACGTAGTCAGTCGGACCCTCGCCACGGAGATTCCCGAAAGTCGTGCCGCTTCTTGATTGCCGCCCACCGAATACACCATCCGTCCGAAACCGGTGTATCGCAGCACCAGAATGCCCAGAATCAGGATCGCCAAAGCGACCAAACCGAGGATCGGGAATCCGAAGACGTTGTTATTGGCGACCTGAAGTAACCACTTCTCGTTGTACATCGTGATGTCGTTTCCGCCAGTGATTTGCAGTGATATGCCCTGAGTTATCGTCAGCGTGCCGAGCGTCACGATGAAGAAGTTGACGCCGAAGTAGCCAATCAATAGACCGTTTGTAATGGCGCCGAGCACCACGGCACTGATGATGATTATGCCGATGGCTTCCACCATTGGCATGCCCGCAAGAAGCAGTTTCGAAAGCAGGATGCCGGCTAAGGCGTCCGTCCCGGCCACCGACAGGTCGAACCCGCCGGCCAGCATTGGAAACGTCATTCCAACCGCTATGACGAGGAGGATGGCGTTGCTCGACACGATATTTTGGAAGTTCGAGGTGGTCATGAAGGAGGATTGTGCGAATCCGAACACGATGAGCAGAAGTATCAGCACTGTGGCTACCCCCCGGTACGTGCTCATCGCCCCCTTCAGCGAGTTGAGCGCTCGACCGTTCTGCCCCATCGGTCCAACCGCGGTGACGCTTACATCTTCGGCCATCAGATTCCTCCACTCATCATGAAAGCCAATCGCTCTTCCGTCGCTTCCTCCGCGGTCAATGCTCCAACGACCTGGCGATCATGCAAGACAATGATCGTGTGACTGAGTGCACGAAGTTCGACCATGTCCGAGGACGCGAGGACGATGGCGATTCCGCCTTCCAAGAGTTCCTTGATCATCTCAAACACTTCGCCTCGAGCCCCGACATCCACTCCCCGAGTTGGTTCGTCGAGCAAGAGGACCTTCGGCGAGGATGAAAGTGCCCGACCGATCATGACCTTCTGTTGGTTACCACCAGAAAGTGTCGACACTTTCCTTTCGAACTCGATGAGTCGCATATTGAACTTGTGCGCGTAGAGCCTGGCCAGCGCGGTCTCCTGGACTCGGCTGACGAATCGAAGCGTCCTCCATCGACCGAGTGAGAAATTCAACCGAATTGGCGACTCCATCATGAGTCCCTGTTTGTGTCGGTCTTCGGGGACGAAGGATATGCCCATTCGTCGAGCGGTGGTCAAGGAACCCGGCTTGACCGCGAACCCCGAAACGAGAATCTCTCCCCCTTCGGCCTTTCTCAGCCCCGCGATTGTCTCAAGGATCTCCGTACGGCCAGATCCGACGAGACCACAGAGGCCGACCGCTTCTCCCGGCCTCACGTTGAATGAAACACTTCCGACAATGTCGGGCACCAGAACTTTGTGGAGCTCCAATCGCTGCGTCCCAGTCTCGGCAATAGCTGGCCGCTGATAGGGACTGGCGTCTCGGCCCACCATCATCCTGGAGATCGTCTCGCCACTCGCGTCAGCGCGAGAGATTTCTCCGACGAGTCGTCCATCGCGCAGCACGACGGTACGGTCGCAAAGCCTCAAGATCTCCTCCAAACGATGCGTGATGTACACGATCGATACCCCATCGGATTGGAGCTGCAGAATAATCTCGAACACCCGGTCGGCGTCACGACCACCGATTCGGGTCGTCACCTCGTCCATCAGGAGTAACCGGGGATTTCGAGCGAGGCTCTTGGCGATCTCCACGAGCACGTACTCGCCCGGTCTCAGCGAGGCGAATTGCGCGCGGGGATTGCACGTCAAGCCCACCCGGTCGAGCAGCGGCTGCGCATCTCTCGCGAGTTGGGATTGGGTGTACATCGACGAAAAGCGCCTCTTGCGAGTCAGCAGGATGTTCTCAGCGACACTCAGGAGAGGCACGACCGACACTTCTTGGGTGACCCCGGCGATACCCAGTTCGAGAGCCTGGCCCGGATTCGAGAAAGTCACGGATTGACCATCGATCGAGATCTCGCCACTGTCCGGCCGGATCAAGCCGGTCAACACCTTGGCCAGTGTCGACTTTCCAGAGCCATTCTCTCCCGCGAGTCCCACGATCTCGCCAGGCCGAACTTCGAGGCTCACATCACTGAGTGCTTGCACCGCGCCGAAGCGCTTCGACACTGCATTCGCGACCAAGAAAGTCTGCGAATGCAGTGTCGAAGCGGCTCTATCAGCGAAGTCCATTCCCAATTCAGGCATCAATTAACTCTTGAACCGCGAGTCAGTCAATAGGTAATTGCCTCCAGCCTGCTGGAACCCAATGTTGCCAACGGGATTGTCCAAGATGATCGCATCGGTAGTGAAGGACTTTACGTTCTTCTTGGTGAGCAAGTAGTAAGGAGACTGGACAGTCGCGGGGACGGTCTTGCCCTGTAGAACTTGATATGCACCCCACGCCATGCCCTCGCCAATCACTGCGTTCGCCAGAGCATCGTCTTCGAAGACCTTGCCAGCGGCGAGCAGCTTCAGTTCGGTGGTCTCTCCATTGAAGCTCACCAGAACGGGCTTCCATTTGCTTCCGGCTACCGCGCCGTAGACACCGGTTTCAGCGTCGTCGTTGTACGAGACGACGCCCGTCATCTTGCTGCCGTACTGGCTCCTCCACTGTTCTGCGATGGTGGCAGCCGCACTTGCGGTGTCCGCAGTGTCAGTCTGAGTACTCAATACCTTGCAGCCATATTTCTTGGCTCCGGCGGCCATACCGAGGTCGCGATGGTCCAACGCGGGTACCGCGGTGATGCCGTCGACCAGGCCGAGGGCGCACTTCTTGTGCTCCGACTTGAGTTTGGCCGCGATTTGTCCGACCATGTACTCCCCGGCATTCTGATCCAAGTTGATGATGTTGAGCGTCAATCCTGGGCTGGCGGCCGAACCTGTAGATCCGTCATAGAAAATGACCGGGATTCCTGCATTCGTCGCGGCCGTGATACCGGCCTGAATCGATCCAACGTCGAGCGGCGACGTGATGATGGCGCTAACACCTTGCGAAATCATGTTGTCCATCACCGTCAACTGCTGGCTCGGGTTGAAACCGATGCTCTGCACTGTGTAGCCAATGCCTAGGTGCGTGGCCTCCGCTTCGACGCCGTTGCCCATGGAGACGAGCGCGGGCACTGCGGATGCGACGATGTAACCGTACGTGCAACTGGAGGCTGCGATACAAGGGTTCGGAACCCCAGTACCTGGCGTCCACGACGCTGCCGAGGCCGCTGACGTGCCCATCACCGGAATCGCCAGCAGCAAGCACGCACCCGCGACAATCGGAGTAAGGAAGCTGAATAGACGCGACCTCGTTTTTGACTTACCACCCATACGACTTACTACTCTTGGTTGTGACATTCCTGTCCCCCTTTTTTGATTACTTGGAAATTTTCCCCTATTTGATGCATCGATAACTACTGCAGAGCAAGAAGAACCTTTAGCCTCTCGTCAATGCGTCTCTTCGTCTCTTCTCGCCTCCCTTCGCTCCAGCACAGCAATCCAGAACCAGTCTTCGCACCCAATTTTCCGTGCCGAACCGCATCTTGGAGAACCTCCAACGGCTCCTGCGCGGTGCTCAACGCTGGAAAGACGTATTCGTGGATCGACATCGTCAGATCGAGACCGACATAATCCGCGTTCTCGATGGGACCGATCGCTGAGAGGCGGAGCCCGAGCGTATTTCGTGCCACGACATCGACCGCCTCAACGTCACAGATGCCTTCTTGCACCAGCGCCATGGCTTCACGCCACATCGCGTGCTGAAGTCGATTCCCAATGAAACCTGGTGTGTCCTTCTTTACGTGCACCGGTGTCTTGCCAAGCGAAGCGAGCAACGTGATCATTCCCTTTACCACTGTTGGATTCGATTCGGCACCCTGGATCACCTCCACCAAGGGCATGAGGTGCGGAGGGTTCCACCAATGCGTGCCCAGGACCCTGGAACGATCTTCGACCAGGGCACCGACGTCAGAAACTCGATACACCGAACTGTTCGTCGCGATGACTGCGGTGGGACACGTCTCGGCGACTTCTCGCAATAGATTCTGTTTAAGAGCCAACAGTTCAGGCGCCGCTTCGATGACCAAAGGCGTGAAGCGATCAAGCTGGGACACGTGTTCCACAACCGTTACGGCCTGGGCAACCGGAGTGACGGCGTTGAGTTGGCTTAGCACTTCATGCATTCGAGCATCGAGCGAGCGCCGCGCCTCGTCATCTGGTTCGACGCACGTGACGGCGTACCCCTGAGAGGCGAAGATCGCTGCAATGGCGTGACCCATCAGTCCGGCGCCGAGCACGGCCACGGGGGCGTCACGGGGCAAAGTCCACTGCTCAGCCATTGTTAGCACGACGTGTAGCCGCCATCAACGTACAGAATCTGGCCGGTGCAGAATCCCGCTTCGTTGCCGAGCAAGAACAGGGTCGGTCCCACGACGTCCTCAGGCTCGGCGAGTCGGCCCAGGGGGATCCGTGACAGCATGCCTTCTCGCGTCTTGACCGCGTTCTCTTCTTCGGTGTACATCCACGCGGTCAAGTCAGACCGGAAGACAGTCGGGCCCACGGCGTTGACACGAATATTCGATGGTCCCCATTCCGCGGCCAGAGTTCTCGTCAGGAGGTTCTCGGCCCCCTTGGAGGCGCAATACGCGGTGTAACCCGCGCCGAGTCCCAGCAATCCACGGGTCGAAGTCACAAGCACCACACTGCCGGCGCGTCCGGTCTTCAAGAGTTCTGCTCCGAAGGCACGACAAATCAACCACGTATTGCGCACGTTGGCGTCCATCACGTCGTCAAACTGGTCGACACTCATGGCCGTGATCGCCGCGACTCGATTGGTGCCACTTGCGACGATGAGGCCGTCAACGAAACCGAATCGACTTATCCCACTCTCGATAATCCTGGTGGCATTTTCTTCGCTATCGGGACGTAGGTTCACGCTGTGAGCCATTCCGTCTCGCGCCAGGATTTCCTTTTCCAGCTGTTCCAACTTCTCGGTGCCGGCACCAGCCAAAGTCACGAAAGCGTTGCGCGACGCAAGTTCGATGGCCACCGCGCTGCCCAGTGCGCCGGTAGCTCCGATTACGACAACGCTTCGGCCGGTGAAGTCACCGGGTTTCACGTTCGCAGAGTCCCCCATAAATCCCTCCCCAATTACACGCTGTCCCGCATCGCAGTACATAGTGTCCTGAAAGAAGATACCAAGGATGTCTGAGGTTGTCAAGTCAAGTGGAAAATTCCCAAAGTCCGTGCCTCCATTGATGAATCGCTTCACGGAGGTACTTATCGCGACTGAGGGCGAAAGGGTTAAGGTGACCAACATGGTGATTGAAAACGCAATATTGGAGGTCGATCCGAGTCAGACCGAGAAGTTCGAGGCCGCCTTTGGAGAAGCGATCCTCTTGCTCCGCGCGTCACCGGGGTCGCAAAATGCACGCTTGGAGCGGTGCGTCGAGAAGGCGAGCCGCTATCAGTTGGTGGTTGAGTGGGCCTCACTCGAGTCACATACCGAGGTCTTCAGAAACTCGCCGCTGTACGAACAGTTCCGTGACCTTCTCATGCCGTTTTACGTCGAGAAGCCTTCGGTGAGTCATTACGAAATTGTTCTGACGTCGACGTAGCGCGCTACGTCGTCGACGGACGAAGGGAATACCACACCGCCGAGTAATCCTCGTCGCCGTGACCTGCATCACGTGAACGCTCGAAATGTCTGGCGACCGCGTCAGCCACCAACAGATCGATTCCCGCCTCATGGCCCGCATCAACGATTAGCCGCGCATCCTTCGCGGCCCAGCGCAGTGGCAAAGAGGCATCGAAGTTCTCTCCAATCATGGCCGATCCTTTTAGATGGGCCTGAGCTACGTCAAAGGGGCCACCACGAAGCATCTCGAGGAACGTTGCCGGCTCGAAACCCAATCCAACCGAGAGCGCGATTGCTTCAGCAGTAAGGGTGGTCAAACCCAGAATCCAGCCGTTCATGACCAACTTCAAACTGCTTCCTCGACCGGAATCGCCTAGCCAGAGTATTTGCGCACAGAAGGCCTCGAGGACTGTTCGACTCAGTTCGTGGGCATCACTTGGCCCCGAGAAAAGGGCGGTCAACGCGCCCTCATCCGCGGCTCCGCTCGTGCCCAAAAGGGGGCAGTCTGCGAACGCGACACCCGCGTTTTCGGCCAAGGCACCGAGCAGGCGCGTTCCCTCCAAGCCGACCGTGGCCGACTGAATCCAAAGTCCGCCGAAGCCCTCCAACGCACGGTTTTCCCCAGCCATCACGTCCACGGTCGCTTGGTAGTCGGGAAGCATGGTGACGACTGCCTCCGATCCCTCGGTGGCCTCTCGGGCGCTGGCACACGTGACCAGTCCAAAATCGGCCAAAGCTCTCCCGCGCTCGGGGTCGATATCCCACGTCGAAACCTCAAACCCAGCAGCGTGCAGGCGACGGGCGATTGGGGCACCCATGAGCCCAGTGCCGAGTACGGCAACGCGCATCGCCGGCGAAGTGACGCTGTCCACGAATGGCCTACGACCCTGGAATCACCGGTAAGAGAATGTACGAAGCTCTGGTCGCGCCGGTGAAGATCGTCGTCGTCCCCCCAAAGACCTCTGCCGGGCGGTCCTCGGGGTCGTTGTGCAAGAACGGTCCCGAACCCCGATTCGCTAGGTCATCCGGACCGCTCGCCCCGCGCGCGAAGTCTCGCCCCGACACAGTTACCGCGAGGCGATACCCAGCGGGCAACACGATTGACGTCGGCCAGATTTCCACGTCAAGCTCGTAAACGACACCCGGCTCTAATGGCTCAATCTGGTCATGCGGGTGATACGGCTGATAGGGCGATGACCTCGCCGGATCGAGACGACGATGAGACGCTCTCAAACAGCCCTGAGCAACCGGTGTACATGGGTCGAGCGTTCCTTGAAACCAAATCTCTTGGTCAGAAGCATCAAATACTTGGAGCGTCACGAAAAGATCCGCGTCCGAGGTTGACGAGGCGACAAACAATTTGGCAGCCACGGGTCCGGTGAGTTCCGTTTCTGTCTCGAATGGTTTCGTGAAGAACGTCGCTCCCTCTCCCATTGCGTCAAAGTCCAACCTCGACTCTGTCATCGGCGCCTGCCAAGAGGCGCTCTTGTCTTCGGAGTTCAAGAAGAGCGGCGTCCACTTGGTTCGCGCCAACGGCCATTCGTTCTCATTTCGCTTCACGAAGACCTCGCCCGGGTGACGCACGTTTAGTAATACTGGAGGTTGATCCTCCCAGCCGTTATCAATCCCCTTCAAGTAGAAATCAAGGAATCGCTTTTGGAGAGCGACGGTCTCGGGCAACATGAAGAGCTCTTCATGGCGTCCTCCGTGCACTTCCAACCACTTCTTTTTTGAACCGCTACGAAGAAAACCTTCGAAGTTCCCCCGAGGGTGTAACCCCCAGCCGCCCCAGTTGGCCGCGGAGAGCAGCGGAACGGTGATCCGAGAAAGATCCGCCGAATAATCTCGATGGAACTGATCGTCGAGAAGGTGCGCTTTCATCTTCCCGGCGACGTCTTCGCGATTCGCCTCAAGTTCTATTTCGCTGAGGGTTTCGGGGCCAGCCGCCGGCTCCCCCAGCCAAGGATCCATGAGCCCATTCGTACCTTTGCCATGCTGGATCCTCGTAATGCGAAGATTGAAGAGCATCTGCCAGAAGGTGCAGAGTATTCCTCCGTGATGGCTTATCTCTCGGTAATGCTCGTTCGCACCATCCCATGGAATCATCGCAGCGAGATGGGGGGGCTGCAGGGCGGCAGCCTTCCACTGACTCATGGCGTAGTACGACACCCCACACAGGCCCACGCGACCGTTGCACCATGGCTGGGAAGCCGCCCACTCTATGGAGTCGTAGTAATCCTTCGATTCACGGGGCGAAAAATTGTCCAATATGCCCTGCGAACGGCCGACCCCTCGCGCGTCGACGCGTATAACCGCGTAGCCGTCTCGCACCCAAACCTCAGGATCGACCGTCTCCCACACCATGTACGACAACGTTGAGTTGTCACCAAGCTCGGGATGCTTATCGATCAACCATTCCCACTCTGCCTTGTAACCATCTTGATATCGAACACCCTTGCCGTAGGGGCCCAGAGTCATGATCACTGGCACTTGGTCTTCGACGTCCGGACGAAAGACGTCGCAGCGCAGTACGACGCCATCATCCATTGAAATGGCAACATCGCGCTCGAAGATAATTCCTTCAGTTGAATTCAGTTTCGCCACGTTCTCCCCATTGCTCTCTTGATCAAACTGCCGAAGGACGACGGTTCGCGCTAGCGGGAATCTGTTCCGATCGCGAACTCGAGTTCCGCTTCTTGGACTGTCGCGATCGTCTTCTCCAAGGTTCTTGCTGCTCCCGCCAAACGGGCCACGAGTGATTCGTTGTTGGGTGCCAACTCACCCCGGCGCAAGTACAACGTGTCCTCCATGCCAGTTCTTGCGTTCCCCCCGAGCGCCATCGCAACGGCCGTCAGTTCGAAGTGTGGACGGCCGATCACGATTGCCTGCCAGACGGCGCCCTCGGGGAGTTGGCGAACAGCGAAGAGGAGGTTGTCCACGGTGGCTGCCATTCCACCCTTGACTCCCATGACAATTGAGAACTGCAATGGTTCGGCGAGAAGACCCTCTTCGAACAGCGAGAGGCAGACCGCTATGTGACCCATGTCGTAGATTTCCAACTCTGCTTTGACGCCCAACTCTTGCATTCGAGCGGCAAGTCGCCGCACCCCAGCCGGAGGATTTCGAAACTCTCCCGCGCCGAAGCTCATCGAACAGGGGTTGAGAGTAGCCATCCGAGGCTTGAGTTCAACCAACTTCTCGCGATCCTCGAACGGCGTGTCGAGCCCCACGCCCGTGGAGAGCTGGATGAGAATCGGCGACTGTTCTCGAATGAGACCGATGGTTCGCTCCGCGATCCGTAGATCCGCCGTGGGTCGTTCATTCTCATCTCGAAGATGAACGTGCACGACCGCCGCCCCCGCCTCGTATGCGCGCGTCGCGGCTTCTGCAATCTCTTCAGGTTGCGTCGGCAACGCCGGATTGTCCTTGGTACTGGCGATCGGTCCCGTTGGTGCCGCGGTGATTACGAGCCTAGATTTCATGTCGCTGTCTTCGATACGGCGTCAAGTATTGGGAGCGATGACGACAACCCATGACGCTGGCTCATTGGTTGCGTTGACGAATCGCCGACGTTCGTTCGGACCAATGAACACCGAATCGTTCACGCCGAGCACCACTGATTCAGTCTCGGTGTCGACCGTAATCTCACCGTCGAGAACGACGTACACCTTGTCAGCGTCCGTGGCGTCCCATTCCCCTCCGCCGCCGGGCTCAAAATGAGATATCCCGACCCAGAATTTGTCCGCTGGAGATACATTCAAGCCTTGAAGACGAAACGCTTCACAACCGTTATGTTTCGCTGCCTCATAGGGTTGCGCTTCCTTGAATCGAGTGACAATCACGATTAGTTCCCTCCGGTTTCAATTCTGAAGTTTCCCTTTGGATCCACAATCGCGACGAGTCGTACGATGCATCCGTCGCCACCGACCCAACGCCACGGGAACGCCGCGAACGTGACTCGCTGACCGGTGACATCGTCGATGTCACCGCCAACATTCTCGAATCCGACAATGCCCTTACTTAAGATGGCGCGGTGGCACGGCTCCCACTCGGGGAAGTCCTCGATCACCGCTCGACCGGTCTGCTTCTTGTACTCCTCGTTCGCCCATGGCAAGAGTCCGTTTGGTGCGCCTGGACCGTGCGGACCGATGGCGGTCGCCAATGGGTGGTCGAGCGCCTGGGTGTCCGTACCTACGGCACGCACCTTACGATCGGCGAACCACTCGCCCGCACTCTTGTCAAACCCCGGCGAATAGGCGTAGTACATACTGTTGTCCCCGTAGTGGTGGTGCCAACCGGTGTTCACCATCACGATGTCGTCCGGTTGAATCTCCGGTGTGGCCGCCTCTAAGTCCGCGGCGTTCACAACTCCCCACTTTTCCTTCGGAATGGAAACGATGACCCCGGTACCGAAGAATCGCCACAGTGGAATCTCGTGTAGCAACGGCGTGCCCTCAATGACGTGACCGGGGACGTCCACGTGAGTGCCCGAGTGCATCACGGTAGTGATCTTTTGGGTCAGCACACCGGAACGAGCCATCGTGTGCAAGCGCTCAATCTTCACATCCTCGAAATAGGGCCACGCTGGCACACCGTGCCCCCACGGATGACTGAGCTCGTGATATTCGAGTCCGTTCGTTGGATCGATTTGGGGTGACATAGGACGTCCTTTCATTCGTTTAGCCCGAAGACCCCCGTCTAAGGTCCTGTTGTCAAAATCGTGATACAATGTGTCCCGACTAGCAGGACACACCGAGTATGCCACACACAAGTGAACGCGTCAACTAATCATTAGATTGTCCATCTACACGAGAGAATCCATGACGACGACGAACGAGCAGGAAAAGACGCCGAAGGCCCCGAATCAGTCAATTGACGTTCAATCCATTTCCCGAGCGGCCGCAATTCTCGAGGCAATTGGAGAGTCCTCCAAGGGGATCAGTCTTTCGCAAATTGCGCTCATAACCGGTCTGTCACGCTCGACCGTCCATCGAATTGTCGTCGCACTGTCGCGTCAGGAGTTCGTACGAACTGCACGAGATGGCTACAAGTTGGGACCGGCGCTGCTTCGTCTTGCCAGCCTTAATCGGTCAAGCTTCGAGATAGATGCACATCCATTTCTCGTCCAGCTGAGTCTCGAGTTACGCGAGACCGTCGATCTCTCCGCAATGACCGGACAAACGATCACTTTCGTTGACCAAGTCATCGCGCAGCGGCGCCTACGCGCGGTGTCCGGCATCGGCACCACTTTTCCTCTCTACTGCACCGCCCCAGGCAAGGCGATCCTGGCGGCCATGGAACCATCGGCAGCCAAAGCGCTCCTCCCGGCGCACCTGGAACGATTGACGCCATCGACCCCGACAACGTGGTCGGCACTCGAAGAGGAATTCGAGACGATCCGAAAGACAGGAATCGCCTTCGACCGTGAGGAACACACTCTCGGGATATGTGCGGTGGGCAAGGCGATCCGAACGAAGAACGACCACTGGTTCGCCGTGTCGGTGCCACTCCCGTCGCAACGTTTCTACGAGCAAGAACAGCGATTGGCAGAAGCTCTCACCAAGTCGGTTGAGTCCATAATCGACGCCACCGAAGCAAGTGGCTAAGAGCAAAACACCAGTTCGAAACGCTCCCGCCAGTTTGGACTCGTCCAGTCTCGGCGGACGATTTAGGAGGCACTATGAAGCTCGTCACATTCAATGATCATCGCGTCGGAAGGATTGAAGGTGAAGTCGTTGTCGAATTCGATTGCGGCAGTCTCCGCGAGTACTTTGAGCTCGGACAGAAGAGCCGGGAGACTGGTGCCACGTTTGCGTTGAGTTCCTGTCGTCTCCGGGCACCGATCATCCCGAAGAAGTTCTTTCACACTTCAGGAAACTTCACCGAACACGAGGAAGAGTCGAAAGCCGTGAATTGGTCTCACCCGATGCACAAAGGGATAGTCTTCTTCCAAAACGTTGACGCGATCATCGGCCCTGATGAACCGGTCATATACCCAGAGCATTTGACTCAGAAACTCGACTATGAGATTGAAGTCGCGATTGTAATCGGGAAGGCCGGCAAGTTCTTCTCCCCCGAAGAAGCTCACGAGTACATTGCCGGTTACACGATATTCAACGACATCACCGCACGTGACATCCAAATGCGTGAAATGCAGTCCGGTGTCTTCTCATTCTGCAAGGCCATAGACACTTTTTGCCCAATCGGCCCCTACATAACAACCGCCGACGAAATCGATGACCCGCACAATCTTGAAATGGAACTCTACGTCAACGGAGATCTTCGTCAGAAGGGCAACACGAGCAAGATGAAATTGAGCATGGCCCAACTTGTCGCATTCCATTCACCCCAGGGATACAGTGCCGGCGACCTCCTGTCGACGGGCACCATCGGAGGTGTTGCGGGCTTTAGTCCGGTTGCGGAAACGCTCTATCTTCGACCGGGCGACGTCGTTGAGGCAAAAGTTGAGAAACTTGGAACGCTCCGCAATCCAATCATTTCATGGGAGCAGGGTCATCAGACAGCGGTACCCTCGGGAGAGTTTTGGAACAGCACGGTGAGCGAACCTTGAAATTGGCAAACTTGAGTAATTGAGCGTCTCTGCTCACTTACTCGGGCGCGGTTGATGAAGATTCACATTCTCGCTGAATGACCTCTTGCATGGCATGTCAAGGGTCGCGAACTGCGAGATTCTCACACCTCTAAGGATTTTGGT
>OBLW0100001725.1_pt1 | contig 18234 bp, 14 predicted proteins | sample 1520161 | NCBI WGS metagenome assembly OBLW01 (sample SAMEA3539309, study PRJEB22396) | soil metagenome | biome: tundra; feature: field; material: soil | place: USA | collected 2010-05 | depth 0.15 m | reverse complement strand
ACCGATCAGCAACCACTACCTGTAGAGTCTACTGTACTCAGGCAGCTACCCCACTTTGCGATAAATACTATCGAGCAGAGCGCAGGCCTTTCCGGCACTCCAGACAAATTCCCGCTGCAATTCTGGTATCGCGAAAACTCCACGCTCAATTAGAGTGCGGAGGTTCTTGAGGCGAATTGTTTGAGTATAGATAGCATCCATTTTTGGATAGTCGAAATGCGAATCGTTGTTTTTGCGGCCCTCTGGCTCCCTCCGCCCTTCGCTCCCAATTTAATGATTTCACTTTTTCGAGAGATATGAACATCTCACAAGCAAACGTATCTCTTGAGATATCAGGCCGTCGCAACTTGACAATACGAATTCAGCGGCGCTCCGCAATACCAGCGCATCCATGGATCTCCCTAGCATGGCAAATATGACTGATAACGTAGTCGGAGATTTGAACTGAGGCGATCAGAAAGCCGTAACCCGGCTTGCAAACATGAATCAGGCGGCAGGTTGAATCAGTAGAACCTGCTCTACTCCGCAACCATCAACAACGACCCGCCACCATTTTCTTCTCAACTCTTTCTATTCCCAAACTCAACCGCGCGCCCTTTGAAGCGAAGGGCGCAAACCCGCACCACACTCCTGATCTATTCGTTTTATTCCGGCTGCGTTCGGTGGCGACCCTCTGACCCTCTTCCGCTCTCCGCTGTGTTTACCTTTAGCGCCTCCTCCTTCTGTTCCCAATCAACATCACAAATGCCTATTGAAAGCGAGGCCGTGTGTCTCATATCACCCTTATTACTCCTACCGACGGGCTCGAGCAGTTGATCGCTCGGGCCAATACTTTCATCTCCCGTGCCCGTGCGGCTTCGACGGTGCGTGCCTACCGTTCCGATTTCGCCGACTTTGTCCGCTGGTCAAAAGCCCACGGACTCAAGCCCCTGCCAGCCTTTCCCGAAACCATCGCACTCTACATCACAGATCTCGCCTCGAGACCGCTCGCTGTCTCGACAATCGTCCGCCGTCTCACAGCCATCTCAAAAGCCCACGCAGCCGCCGGATTTCCTTCGCCTGCTTCAACCCGCAACCTTGTCGTCGGCGATACGCTGCGCGGAATTAAAAGAACTCTTGGCACGGCACCTCACAGAAAGGATGCACTGCTTGCCGCCGACATTCGCCGCCTTCTCGCGGCGAGCCCGAAGAATTTGCTCGGGACGCGTGATAAGGCTTTGTTTCTAGTCTCGTTCGCTGGAGCATTTCGCAGATCCGAATCTGCCGGGCTCAACCTGGAGGATTTGAAGTACTGCCGTGAAGGTCTGGTCTGTACTCTCCGTCGCAGTAAGACGGACCAGGAAGGCGCCGGAAGAAAAGTCGGAATCCCGTTCGGCAAGAACAAAACGACGTGTCCCGTTTGCGCGCTGAAGCTCTGGCTCAAAAAAGCAAAGATCAGGTCAGGCCCGGTCTTTCGCGCCGTCAACCGTCATGGCCAGGTTTCTCCGCGTGGTCTGGATCGTAACTCGGTCGCCGACATTCTCAAGCAGGCCGCCCGCCGCGCGGGCATGCGTGTGGAGAACCTGAGCGGTCACAGTTTGCGAGCCGGTCACGTCAGCCAGGCAGTCAAGTCTGGTGTGCCAGAGTACGTGATCATGAAGCAGACCGGTCACAAGTCGAGGGAGGTTCTCGGGGCATATATAAGGTTAGGCGAAATCTTCACGCACAACGCGGCATCGGGGCTCGGCATTTGAGCCTGGGCCGCCGCCAATCCTGACCCGCGATAAGACAATGTTTCCCGGGGTTAGGAATAGCCGTCGAGCGAGGACGGCACCGAACTCCTCGGTCGAGAAGATTTCAATGCCCGACGACGCAGACCAAAGCTCCTTCGCTACGCTGAAAAAGGTCGCGCTCTAACGAGCTCTCGGTGCCCTGCTCGAAAAGGCAGGGGCAATGAAAATGTCAACGATTTCGATGAGCTCTTCGACCTCATCAGCGCGAGCGTCTCGTCGATTCCGGAATAGACGAGCTATATATTTACGACACGTCCTTACGCATCGGCGCGAAGCTGAATCTGTTTCCGAAAAGGTTTATCTTCACGCGGGTACACGGGCCGGAGCGCGGGCCCTCGGGCTCGATGATCGTGCGAAGATGCTCAAAGTGTCGGCCCTGCAGAAGGAATTCCGGACTTTGGCTCCGCATGAGCTGGAGGACGTCCTGTGTATTCTTAAGGATCGATTATCAGCGCCGGCGACGGTAATCAAGCAGGACATCGCCAGGCGCAGCTAGTGCACGTAGCATCATCGGTTCGAAAGATCGGCTGTGCGGATGAGAACAGACCCATCCTTTTCCATGTCGACCGCCAGATATTTCCGGCGTGCCTCCTGCTCAATGAGCTTGCGGTTCTCATTGAATACTTCCAGTTTATTTCTGTTGTCCGCCTTGAAGTGATCGTCCAGGGCCTCCCGGCTGATAGCGCACCGCACGCGCGTCGGGCCATCCTGTCCCCAGAAGACGACCACATCACGGCCGGAATCGTATCTCGCGTTCGCTTCCGGAAAAACGAGGCCGTGGTGTTCAAGGGCTCGCCGCACCCGTTCTCCAATGAACGCCGCGAACGGTGTGATGTTCACGTCGATGCTGGCGCGGTCGAGGGCCGACAGGTAGGCGTTGCGATCCTCGACGCGGATCACTGTCCACGGATAGCCGCCTGACGCCAGCATGACGTTCATCAGAAACCGCGCCATGCGGCCGTTGCCGTCCGGATAGGGATGGATGTAGCCAAACAGCCAATGGCCGAGGACCGCGCGGACGCTGGCCTCCGGTTCGTGTTCCAGCAAATCGAACAGCGCCGGGATGGCGTCGCGCACCGCTTCCCAGCGGGGCGGCACATAGCGGGACGTGCGCAGATACACGGCATCGTTCCTGTAACCGGCGAGAGCGCCGGCTTCAATGAGGCCCGCCGTTACGCACGGTTGGAACAGTTCGCGATACCACTCCCGGTGAGCGGTGCGCGACAGCGCGCCCGCATTGCCGCCGGCGATGACCGCCGCGACAGTTTCCTTTACTTTCTCAAAGGCCTGCCAGTAGCCGCGCGCCGCCAGGGCGTCCCGGCTCTGGCGATCATTGTCATGATTCTCGGGGTTCCAGTCGCCCTGCTGCACTCTTTCAATGAGCGCCGCCGACACGGTATATCCCTCGATAGACAGCGAGTGATAGGCATCGCATTTGTAGATATCGTCGACTGCAAGAAGATAGTCCTTTTTGTTTTCCGGCAGGCCGGGGGATTTCGGAAATGACGCAATGACCCCTTCCCGCATGGTCTTCCACATGGCCAGCATGCGACCGACAATCGGCGCTGTCGTGACTGGCAGAACACCGAATGTATGTCCCGCCGCGAAGGGATCGCTCTCGCGCACATCGTAGGTGGCGGATTTCATCGTCGATAGAATTTCGTCCGCAATTTCCGGGCGCCCGATGCGCCGGAACGCGCCCGCCAGGTGCCCCGCCTTTGCGGTGTGGCCGCCATTCAGCAGCAGCCGCAGCACATCCGCGGCATCCCGGACGCCCGCCAGCACAACCTGTGTCTCGATGGGATTGCGGGCGAAGAAAGGCTCCGACGCTTTCACGAGCGCCATTGCCGGAGAGAACAGGCGTAGCCCGTCTTTCACCGAGACGTCACCCGCTGACGGCATATCCGTTTGTTTGAGGTCATAAAGGGACGTCCCGAACAGCAGGTTCATGGCGTGGTTTGTGCCCCGGGGCGCATAAATCACAACCTGTGTCGGAATGACGGTGTTCTCCGCATGCAGCAGAAGCGACTGCTCGGGCGACAGGTGCCACGCGTCTGCGAAACGATCCTGGCAATAGCTCGCGCAGAATTCCCAGAAGGAGGCGTACCAAGGCGTGCTGTCGCCCGCGCGCGCGCTCGGGCTTGAGGACATCATCCAGCCTTTGATCACTTCGCGCAGGAAACCATTCTGCAGCAGCCGGTCCCGGTGGGTCCGGCTTATCTGCGCCGACCGAAAGACACGTCGGCCTTCTTCTTGAAGGTTGCGAAGGACGGCGAGGGACTCGGCGAGCTTTTCATTGGGCGTCTGCGCTTTGGGCATTGAGAGTCTTTTCGTACTTTTACAAGCTTATTCTGCTGTACATATACGAGCATATTCTGCCGTACATTTACAAGCGTATTCTGCTGTTCAAATACAAGCGTATTCTGCTTAAATAGCTGAATATATAAGATAGATTTCATGATTTTAACCGATAATTTAGATCGATAAATCCGTGATTTTGGTGCCCAGATCATGGCAAAGGGGATCGGCATATCGCGCGCGCGTCATTCGTGGCGTCGACGCCACCGCCACCACTGTCATCCCCGCCGCCGCCGGCATCGTCGACATGTCGCCGATGACCGCAGCAACAGGCGTGGTGGCCGATCAGGTTTCCAGGCGGCGACGACGACAAGCCGATCCTGGAAATACAGTCGCGTTCGCACTTCGATATTGCCGCCGCTTACCTCCCAGGTGGCAATTTCCGCGCGCGGCAGGGTGAATTAGACAAAGCACTCGGCTGAAGATTTAGAAGTCATTATCAAGCCCACGGCCGTGGCGCGCGCGTTTAGGTTCGTTGCGATCTGCTAACGCAATCCCGTGTTTCTCCCTGAGAGGATTGGCAAGATCCTCAAATGCTGGAAGAAGGGGCAGGTTGAGGATCTTCACCTCGTTCATCTCCAACTCCTCCGATGCGCTCGACAAGCTGCGCTACCTCAGCCTCACCGACGACAGGCATCCCCCCGCAACCACGCCGTCATAGCCGTCGATCGCGACTGAAAACTCTCACCCGCATATGATTTGACGCCATCGCCTGTCGTTAGCCAGGATCACCGGGACCTCGAAATGGAGTGCGGGGATCAAGGTCGATTGCGAATGAGAAGAATATTCTGTCTCAGCATGCCCGATTTCTTCTAGACATGGAAGAGGCTGGAAGAATCGTCAACGGGATGAAAGAACAGATTGAAAGGACGTGGTACAGCACTGCTCGGGCTTGCGGAGTTTCAGAAACCGATGCCGAAGCGATTCGAGCGGCATTTGTCTATCCGGGCTTCTCCCGGAATTGACTTGTCAGATGAGGAATATGGCTATTATTCGTGTGAAGGCAAATTGATGAAACCTTCTCCGCACCCTCATCTCGAATAGAATGGAATCGAGATTTCCGAAGGCAGCGAATCCATGCAGCTCGCGATACTCCTAGCCAGTCGCTTCGCTTCCGTCATCCGCGAGCGCGGCTTTCAGTATTTCCGCCAACGGCGGGTCCGCATCCAGCGTGCTTCAAGTTCCGAACTTAACGCCGAGGTTCGTGGATCGGAAATCTATGACGTAGTCCTTCGATGGACGGAGAGCCGACTCGCGGTTTTGTGCGATTGCGCCTTTTTTATTGAAGAGGATCAGCCATGCAAGCATATTTGGGCAGCGATTCTGGCCGCAGATGCGAACAATCTTCTCTCCGATGCCGCCGCTGCCCACACACTGAGTCTGGATGTCGATACACTTCTCGAGCAATCTCCCAACCAGGATGCCAGTCTTACAGAAGTGGAGGCCGCCCCTCTCGACAAACCGATTCCAGTCTTCAGGCCACCGCCTAATCCACCTCTCTGGAAAACGCAGCTTCGCAGTGTTTTCGATGTTCCGCCGGTGTCGCAGGGATGGGAGAGGGGCTGGCCGAATCGCGCTGAGATTCTTTATATCCTGGACACCGCCAAAACAAAAGCATCGGGCAAATTGGTGCTTTCTCTCGAATCGCGCGAGCCGAAAAAGAACGGGGGTTGGAAGGTAGCGAGGGCACCGTCTTTGAGACGCTCGATGGTTGCGTCGATGCCTCTTGCCGAGGACCGAGAGATCCTGTCAATGCTCATCGGTGCAGCCAAGGATTACGGGTTTGGCGGATACGATTCCTATGAACAGCTTGCCACTACCTATTCTTTAGCACCGGTATTGGCAGATACCCTAATTCCCCGGGTGGTTCGCACTGACCGTTGTTTCTTATCTCACGCGCCGGATGCCACGGATCTGGTTCCTCTTGCCTGGGATGACGGCGACCCGTGGAGATTCATCCTGGAGATGAGAGGAGTTTCCCATCAGAGCTGGACATTGCTAGGGCAATTTCGCCGCGGTGCGGAGAAGATTGACGTTGCCGCGCCAGTTCTGGTAACCTCCGGCGGCTTTATCGTCTCATCAGACCGCGTAGCGCGCCTTCAAGAAGATGCGGCATTTCCCTGGATCGCCAACCTTCGCAATAGCAAGCCGATTACGGTTCCCACCGAGGAGAGAGACGAGTTTCTTGCCGATCTGCTTGGTTCTCCAGTCTTGCCCGCTCTAGAACTTCCAGCAGAATTGCAATTCGAGGAAGTGATGCCCCGGCCGCGGCCTTGTCTGAAGATATCAAGGCCCAAACTGAGATTTGGAGCGGACCGTTTGATGGTGGAGCTCGCTTTCGATTATGAAGGTAGATCCGTTCCCGAGAATACCGCGTCGCAAGGCTTTTTTGAGGCTTCAATACGGCGATACGTCCGGCGCGATCTCGTCGCAGAAAAGTCAGCATCCGCGCTCCTGGTCGAGCTTGGATTACGCTTCGTCCCTGCTTCGTGGAATTCTGAGGCGGGCTGGAACCTGGCGCCCGCGAAGCTGCCGCGCGTCGTGCGGACCCTGGCGGAGGCCGGCTGGCACATCGTTGCAGAAGGCAAAGTGTTTCGCAACCACGCAAGCACGCGCGCCGAGATAACAAGTGGCATCGATTGGTTTGAACTCCATGGAGAGGTCGATTATGGCGGTGCCAAGGCGCAATTGCCCCAACTGCTCGAAGCTCTCAAGCGTGGCGAGACGATGGTCACCCTGGATGACGGCTCCTACGGACTGTTGCCGGAAGAGTGGTTGAATCGATTCGGCGCCGTGGCCGCCATGGGTGCGGCAGAGGGAAACCACATTCGCTTCGGAACCAGTCAGGCCGGACTGCTCGATGCCTTGCTCGCCACTCTACCGGCCGTGAACTGCGACGACACATTCCTTCGCGTTCGCCAGGAACTCGACCGGTTTCAGACAATCATATCTGCCGAACAACCCAAAGGATTCATGGGGCAACTGCGCGGCTATCAATGCGACGGCATAGGTTGGATGCACTTTTTGCGCCAGTTCTCATTCGGCGGATGCCTGGCGGACGATATGGGCGTGGGCAAGACCGCTCAGGTGCTCGGTCTTCTTGAAACCCGGCGCGAACTGCGAGCCAAAGGCGAGGTCGATAAGCCGTCGCTGGTCGTTGTACCCAAATCTCTCATCTTCAACTGGAAGCAGGAGGCTCAGCGCTTCGCTCCCCAACTCGAAGTACTGGACTTCACCGGCATTGACCGCCCTCGAAACAAGTTTGCCGACTATGATCTCATCCTGACCACGTATGGGACCGTGCGGAGAGACGTTCTCCAGTTCAAAGATACGGTCTTCGATTATGTGATCCTCGACGAAGCCCAGGCTGTGAAAAACGCCAGCACCGAGTCAGCCAAAGCAGTTCGTCTGCTGCGCGCTGACCATCGTCTCGCCTTGAGTGGCACGCCTGTCGAAAACCATCTTGGCGAACTCTGGTCGCTCTTCGAGTTCCTCAATCCCGGCATCCTCGGCGCGTCCAGCGCCTTTCAACTCAATGGCGGCGCAATGCGCAATCCCAGCGAAGAGACCCGGAGGCTGCTTGCCCATGCACTGCGCCCGTTCATTCTCCGCCGCACCAAAGAGCAAGTCGCGAAGGAGCTACCGCCAAAGAGCGAACAGACGATCTACTGCGAACTCGAACCTCGCCAGCGCACTCTCTATAGTGAACTCCGCCAACACTATCGCGATTCGCTGCTCAACAAGATCAACAGCGACGGCATAGCGAAGTCCAAGATTCAAGTACTCGAAGCCCTCTTGCGCTTGCGTCAGGCCGCCTGCCATCCGGGCTTGATCGATCCCAAGTTCTTGAAGGATCCCAGCGCCAAACTGGATGTGCTGCTCGATCAACTGCGCGAGATTCGCGACGAGGGCCACAAAGCGCTTGTGTTTTCGCAGTTCACCAGCCTGCTTGCGATTCTTCGCACTCGCCTCGAGAACAGCGGAACTGAATACGAATACCTCGACGGGAAGACACGAGATCGCCAGACGCACGTGGAACGCTTCCAGAACGATCCGGAATGCCGACTCTTCCTCATCAGCCTCAAGGCCGGGGGTTTGGGCTTGAATCTTACTGCCGCCGATTACGTGTTTATCCTGGATCCATGGTGGAACCCCGCCGTCGAAGCCCAGGCCGTTGACCGAGCCCACCGCATCGGTCAAGCGAAGCAAGTGTTTGCCTACCGCCTGATCGCCCGCGATACGGTCGAGGAAAAGGTCCTGCACCTTCAGGAGACAAAACGAAATCTCGCGGACGCCATTATTGGCGCACAAAACAGCCTCATCCGGGACCTGCGTCCAGAAGATATCGAGCTTTTGCTCTCATAACATCTGCAGAGCTGTTGCAAATCTTCAGTGACTTTGGCTGCCGAACTCCGACTCCTTTGTCTTGGAGCGAAACCGATTGAATTAAATTCACCAAACAAAAATTAGAACGATTCCGATCGCTCGAGCTTTGAACGCTGAATCCCAAATTGCTGACGCCCGGGAAGATTGCCTTCCCGGGCGTCTGCGATCTACGCCAGCATCTGAAGAACTTCACTTGCAGGCTGACGCCTCTGCCGGTTTTAATAGCTGTACAGTGACCATATATATGAGGCGGACGCGGCGAGATGGGCGCTCTTCGCGCTGTGCTGTTGGAGGTCCAGCTTACTTGCCGAAGACGGTCGTTAGGGATGCGACCAGGTTGGCAACGGTGCTATGCGGAGCGAACCTGGATTTCAGTGCGAGTTGGCACAATCCGCGAGATCAGAAAGCGACAAGTTCAAGCGCTGAAGCTCTTTTGTGAGATGCTCCTCGAGTTCAGTGAAGGATTGCCCTCCAATATCGTCGCGGATATTCAGGCTCTTGTGGTAGCTGCAGACTTTCAATGACTCGAGGTTCTTCGATGGGACCAGGGAGCCCATGAGGGCGGGATCGCCGAGCATCGGCTTTCCGCCAACGATGACGAGCTTAATGCTTCCCGGCTGCGCGTCGACAAGAGCCATTGGCGCCGAGTCGCCTCTACGTGGAAACACGGCTAGATCCGCAGCGTACCCAGCGGCAAGTGTACCGATCTTATCGCCGGCAGCTGCAAGGTGGGCAGGATTCCTGGTTGCCATGTCAACAAAGTCAGACGGCGTAAAGACGGGCACCTTCTGCCTCGCGTTCCATTCATAGGCATAGTGGAGTTCTTCTGTCATACCGTTACTGCCGCTGGGACTCCAATCCGGAGCGATGGCGATGGTAACTCTCGAGGCCTTCGCGCTGGCGACGTTCGCGGTAACGCCATAGAGAGCGATGTTGCTGTGGGGCGACCAGACCAGGCCGACACCATTACGAGCCATGTCGCGAAATGCTGCGTCATCAAGGGCCACGCCGTGGATGATGCTCACGCCAGGACGCACGAAGCCGTCCGCTTTGAGCATGGTGAATTCACGAGCGGAGCTGGCGTCCTTTCCCTCCGAAACGTGGATTAAGAGCGCCTTGAGTTTGCCCGATGTCATTGCATCGCGAATTGCCTGAGCCTTCAGATAGGGCATCTCGAACGGGAAGATCTCGTAGGCAAGTGGTTCAGAATTCAACGCCGACGAATAGAGACCCGAAAACGCGTCAAGGTTTCGCGCCAACCCCCGGACGCATTCGTTCGCATGAGGATCGGCATTCTTCGGAGAGTAGCTGCCGACCACAGAAGTAGCACCGCCAAGCATCGCCTTCACTTCCGCGAACCGCTCCATATCACAGCCGTTGCCGCGATCTTCCATCACCATTTCAGGAAGAGGAAGCTTCGCGACATAATCGCTCATTGCTTGCCAGTCGTATCGGTCCTCAACCGGCGCAGCTGGCTTCCAGTGAGGAAAAACATTCCAGATTAGATGATTGTGCGTATCAATCAAGCCGGGAAAGATGACGCCATCGGTTTCGACGACTGGCGCTCCCGGAGGCACTACGATATCGGCGCCGACGGCTTGAATGGCTCCGGAACCGATCAGGATCGTTCCATGTGGGATGATGCCGTTGGGCGTGACGAGAGTACCGGAAAGTGCATAAGGATGCTCTTGCGCGTTTAGCGATGCCACCATCATGAAAGGACAAGCGAGCAACCGAGACATCCAGGTTTGACGGCTCTTTCGTTTCACGTGCATTCTCCGCTCTGCTACGCGATGCTACCGTTTCCAAACACTCGCTAGAGCGAACTCGTGTGCGGCCGGATGCAAAGGATATTCCGGCATAGCACAGTGCTCTGGACAATTCATCCAAATCCCATACTATTCTCGCGAAGCCGACGCGCTTCGTTCCCGACTGCGGCGGGTTCGGGCTTGCGAAACTGCTCCAGAGCGCCTTAATCTTGGGAGTCCAGAACTGGAATAAGAGATTCCTCTTAAGGAGCGCTTTCATGTCAGCAAAGCGAATGGGCATTCTCACGGGAGGCGGCGATGTCCCAGGCCTCAATTCGGTCATCAAGTCGGTCGTCTACCAAGGAGCCGAAAGCGGATGCGAGGTCGTAGGCGTGCGCCGTGGCTGGGAAGGCCTGACCCACGTCGATCTGGACGATCCAACCAGCCGGTCAAGGTACGTCCTCCCGCTCAACCGCGAGAACACCCGCACTATCGATCGCACAGGTGGAACTTACCTTCACAGCTCGCGCACCAATCCAACCAAGATGCAAAAGCTGCCACCTGTGCTTGAAGGGCAACAGTTCTCAAGTAAGCAGTCCACCAAGAATGGCGTAACCAATACAGTGTTCGATGTGACGCCCGCGGTCTTGAGGAATATTGAGAAGCTCGGTCTCGATTACCTGGTAGCGATCGGCGGCGACGACACCCTTAGTTACGCCGCCGAGTTGGACAGGCAAGGCGTAAAGGTGATCGCGGTGCCGAAGACCATGGATAACGATGTTCGCAACACCGAATACTGTATTGGATTTTCAACTGCCATCACCCGCGCTATGGATGCCATCGAGCGTCAGCGAACGACGGTAGGCTCACACGAGCGGATCGGCATTTTCCGGGTGTTTGGCCGTGATGCTGGCTACACCGCGCTCTACACCGCGTATGTGACGTCGTTGCGATGCTGCATCCCCGAATACAAAGTTAATTTGGAGCATCTGATCGAGATCCTGATTGCCGATAAACATAACAACCCCAGCAACTATTCACTTGTGATTCTTTCCGAAGGTGCAGAGTGGGAAGGATACTCTGTCAAAGAGTATGGCGCTGCCGATGCCTTCGGCCACCGCAAGAAGATGAGCGTGGCGGAGGACCTGAGCAGCGAGATCAAGGCTGCTACCGGTGAAGAGACCATTGTCAGTGACCTGACATACGATTTGCGCTCCGGCAGTCCGGACTTCGTCGACCGCATGGTCGCCGTCACCTTTGCTGGAATGGCAATGGATGCCGTGGAAGCGGGGAAGTCTGGCCTGATGACAGCGATCAACAGCGGCTGCTACCAGATGGTGCCGATTCCCGATCCCAAACTGGGTCCCCGCAAAGTGGAGATCGGAACGATGTACAACACGGAGCGCTACCGGCCAACTTACCATCACAAACTGGGCTTGCCAATTTTCCTTACACGAGGTTAGCGCTCAGCGCGGCTTGGACTAGGGCCTGCTTCATCACCCGGCGAAGAACATTTGATGTCCGAGTAGTTCACGGTCAAGAGCATCCTACCTGCTTGCTGTCGCCGCGCTGATGTAATGGTCCATATTGTCTTAATCCACCAGTGAGGTGCCGATAAACACGAACAAGTGCACTTATAGCCTCCGTCACTCTCGGAGGCGACCACCCAATACGGCGAAGCTCCAGAGCCCTGGCATTCACCTCAAATCAGACCTGAACCACTGCAAGAGAGGCCAGACCATCCGCTTGGGTTCACGAGCTTGCGCATTGCCACCAAAGAAGCCTGATCGGGCGCGATCGCTTCAATCTTCTCGAGGCTGATTCCAGCCATCGGTGAGTTCCCTCAGCGCGCTGTGCACGGACAATGCTGCTAGAAGGATACAATCCGAGGGCAAATCAATGTCATCTCGGGCGGACGCTGTCGGGAGAATGTGAGACGGGTTGGATTACGGGTTGAACTCGGGCTGCCAGTCGAACTAAAGCTACCGTTTAAACTATTTAGAATGTTGCAGATAAATATGGTAGGCACGACTGGATTCGAACCAGCGACCTCTTCCGTGTCAAGGAAGCGCTCTAACCAACTGAGCTACGCGCCTTCGGCCCTTATTTTCGATAGACCAGAAGGTAGTTTAGCAGCATCCACCCGTCGCGAAAAGATGAGCCGCCACACCCTTTCTGCCTTGCTGTACCATCGATAGTCGGATCGGAAAAGCTCGTGGCCGCGGCGCGACCAGTTTCCCATTCCGCGTACGATGACAGTCGCCACAAAACCAAGACACAACCCCCTGGCCTCCGCGCCCAACCTACTTACCCTCTTGCGGATTTGCCTGGCGCCCTTCTTGGTCGCCGCAATTCTCGAGAATCGATTCAGGGTTGGTTTCATTCTCTTCGTCGTCGCGGGACTAACCGACGCGCTCGACGGCCTGTTGGCCCGGTGGCTCAAACAGCGCACGGTCCTTGGTCAATATCTCGATCCCGTCGCCGACAAGCTCCTGCTCAGTACCTTGTTTCTTGTGCTGCTCCACGAAGGATTGATGCCTGTTCGAGTCACGGTTCTGGTTTTTGGAAGGGACGTCTGCATACTGCTGGTCTCCGCAATCCTCTATGCTGCGGCCGGCCGGCGGGAGTTCAAGCCCAGCATCTTTGGTAAGGCGAACACGCTTGCCCAGGTGCTCGCCGTGGCGGTGGTGCTGCTGCATCAGCTCACGCAAGCCCCCTGGGTTGTGGCTCTGCGCGGGTTCGCACTGTGGGCCACCATGATCTTCACCGTGCTCTCTGGTCTGCACTATGCTTGGCTCGCTGCCCACAAATCCTCCGCAACACAGACAGGCGGATCTCCGAATAAATGAACTCGACTTTGCGATCGGATCGATTTGGAGAACAGCAAGGCGCACACAACTCTCCATGTACCCGCGGAGGGCGCCGTCGATGCCATCACGCGCCCATCTGTAACCTTCTCATTGAGCGAAAGATCGTCGGAATCAGCTCCGAACGGCTGGGTCGATTTCGTCCGGAACCGCAGGCTCCTGACCACGACCGGGCATGAGATTCCTTGTGTGAAAGGAAGAAACTCAGCCTGGCGAGTCAATGAAAGGACCCTTTTTGACAACACCCATCCCTGCGGAGACCGCTCCCTGATGCGGTCTCGGAGATCTGGTTCTATGGTCAAGGCAGAAAATGGAAGGCCTATTCGTCGTCCAACACGTCTTCCTTCGTAAGGTCGGCGGTCTCTTCAATCGCCATATCGTGAAACTCTTCAGAATCAAAGACTTCACCACATTCCAGGCACTCGACGTACTCCGTGTCTTCGTGTCTGGAAACGATTCGTACCCTGGGGTGTTTGCAGGCGGTCGCCATCGGATCGTATTAGGATGCTCTTCCCGCCGATTGTAGCGGCCTTTCTTTTAAATTCAAGCGTCAAAATTGCATTCTTCAGCTCATTTCCTGTTTCAGACGCCTGTCCCAAACCAGCCCTTGAACCCCGACGAAAGCGGTCGTATACTAAATACGGACCGAAGAAGTCGGATATTCCATGCTCAAGCTCACCAAAAAAGCCGATTACGGGTTGATGGCGCTCAAGTTCCTTGCCGAGCATCCGGACTCCGTTGCGCTCAGCGCCAAGGACATTTCCGACGAGTACCACATTCCTGCGCAGCTTCTCGCCAAAACCTTGCAGCAGCTCACCAAGGCGGGATTACTCAAATCCCACCCCGGCATGAACGGCGGCTATGCGCTTTCGCGGGCAGCGCGCTCCATCTCGGCCTACGAAGTCATCTTGGCCATTGATGGCCCGTTTTTCATTACCTCATGCACCAAGGGCGCGAAAGCCTGCGATCTTACGCCCAGTTGCACCATCAAGGAACCGCTGGCGCGTGTGAATGACACCATCGCCGGCGTCCTCAAAAGCATCAGTATCCAGGACCTCGCCGAGCACGAGCCGGTGCGTGCCCCAGATATCAGTCCGTTAGTTTCGCTTACGTTGTAATACCGTTTTCCCCACCGCGCTGTTGCGCCGGTAACAAGTTACAAGGATGGAAATGCGATGAGCACAGTCGTCAGCCAAGTTGAAGTGCCGGCCGGAGTCACTCTCCCGATCTATATGGACAATCACGCCACCAGCCCGCTCGATCCCCGCGTGCTGGAAGCGATGATGCCCTTCTTCACCTCGAAATTCGGCAACGCGGCCAGCCGCAATCACTCCTTCGGCTGGGAAGCGGAACAGGCCGTCGAGATTGCGCGGGAGCAGATTGCAAAACTCATCGGCGCATCAGCCAAGGAGATCATCTTTACCTCGGGTGCCACCGAAAGCGACAACCTCGCCATCAAAGGCATCGCCGAGATGTATCGCGAGCGCGGCAACCACATCATCACGCAGGTTACCGAGCACAAGGCGATTCTCGACACCTGCAAACGCCTTGAGAAATACGGCTACCGCGTCACTTATCTGCCCGTAAAGGCGGACGGCCTCATTGACCTCGAAGACTTGAAACACGCCATCGACGACAAGACCATCCTCGTCACCATCATGGCCGCCAACAACGAGATTGGCGTGCTGCAGCCGATTCGCGAAATCGGCAAGATCTGCCATGAGAAGGGCGTGCTCTTCCACACCGATGCAGTGCAAATCGTCGGCAAGGTGCCGTTCAATGTCATTGCCGATAACGTGGACGTGGCTTCCCTCTCCGGTCACAAGATTTACGGACCTAAGGGCGTAGGCGCTCTCTACGTGCGTCGTCGCAATCCCCGCGTGCAGATTGCCGCGCAAATCGACGGCGGCGGCCACGAGCGCGGTATGCGTTCCGGCACGCTCAACGTCCCCGGCATCGTCGGCATGGGCAAGGCTTGCGAAATCGCCCAACTGGAGATGGAGAATGAAGCAGCTTATCTCCGCGGCCTGCGCGACCGGCTCAAGGCGAAGCTCGAGTCCGAGCTCGACTACGTCCAGGTCAATGGCTCGTGGGAGCATCGGCTGCCCGGCAACCTCAACATGAGCTTCGTTTATGTCGAGGGCGAATCCCTGCTGATGGGAATCAATGACGTTGCGGTTTCAAGCGGTTCGGCCTGCACCTCGGCCACCCTCGAACCCAGTTACGTGCTCAAGGCGTTGGGCCTCGGCGACGATGTGGCGCACAGCAGCATTCGTTTTGGCTTGGGCCGCTTCAACACCCAGGCTGAAGTCGACTATGTGGCCGCGAAGGTCATCGACATTGTGAAGAAATTGCGTGAGCTTTCACCGCTTTACGAGATGGTGAAGGAGGGCATTGACCTGACCAAGATTCAGTGGGCGGCGCATTAACCACCTGCGATGGGCCAACCGCCTTCGGCACTCTTCCTGATAGATAACAGCACCGCCGCCAGGAACTCAGGTTTTGTAAAAGGGCACGACTTCAGTCGTGCTGAGAGAAGGACATCAAAGAGTGGGGCTTTAGCCCCTGAGGTCGTTGAGAATTTGAGATGCATCGGCTGGCATACTTGCCGAATCAAACGACGGTAGACGCGGCTTCCCCGCGAGAGGAGTTCGGAAAATGGCATATAGCGATAAGGTCGTAGACCACTACAACAATCCGCGCAATGTGGGCACGCTCGACAAATCCTCCGAGGACGTGGGAACTGGCCTCGTGGGCGCACCGGAATGCGGCGACGTCATGCGTCTCCAGATCCGCGTGAACCCCGAGACCCAGGTCATTGAAGAAGCCAAGTTCAAAACCTTCGGCTGCGGCTCGGCAATTGCGAGTTCGTCGTTGGCTACTGAATGGATCAAGGGGCGCACCGTGGATGACGCGATGGCCATCAAAAACACCGACATCGTGAAGGAGCTTTCGCTTCCTCCGGTGAAGATTCACTGCTCGGTGCTAGCAGAAGACGCCATTCGCGCCGCGATTGGCGATTGGAAGAAGAAGAACGGCGTGACGGAAGCTGCTCCGGCAGCGACTGCCACCGCGCAGTAAACAGGCAGCGAGTGGGGGCACGGCTTCGGTCGTGCCGCCAAAGCGCGCCAGGAATTGAAGAGGCTTCAGTCTCCGAGATTCGCAACGGAAACGGAAAATCATGTCGAACATGGTGACAATCGAAACCAAGCCAGCGCAGGGTGCCTCTGCGGCCGGAGCCCTGACAACACCCTCGGTGCCGCCGAAGGTGGAGCTGGCCCCACCGCAGGGGCCCGCAGGTGCGCCCGGCCAAGGTTTGCAACTCACCGACCGTGCCATCAAGCGTGTCCGCATTGCCATGGCTAAGGAAGGCGTCTCGCCCGAAGAGGGTGGCCTTCGTCTCGGCGTCACCGGCGGCGGTTGTTCGGGTCTTTCATACGCTATCAAATTCGATTCCAGTCCCCGCGAGCGCGATCGCATCTATAACTTCGACGGTGTGCGCGTCTTCGTCGACCCCAAATCGTTTCTCTATTTGCACGGCATGACGCTCGACTACGAAGAGACATTGATGCGCCAGGGTTTCAACTTTATCAATCCGAACTCTACGCGCTCCTGCGGCTGCGGTTCGTCCTTTTCGTAGTAGGGGCGTTCGCAGGAGCCCGTTCATGTTGAAAATCCTCGATTCTGCAGTTCCCATTGCATGTTGGTCGTGCACCGTGGCTCACAATGAGTCCACGCTGTTCTGTCCGCATTGCAGCAAGATTCAGCCGCCTCCGGGCGCGGATTACTTTTCCGTCTTTTCGCTGGAGCCGCGTCTGACCTTGGACCTCGGCATGTTGGAGCATCAGTTCCACAAGCTCAGCCGCAAACTCCACCCGGACCGCTTTGCGCGCGCGACTCCGGAAGAAAAGGAGTGGAGCCTGGCCGACACGGCGCTGCTCAACGACGCCTATCGCACCTTGCGCGATCCGATCCGCCGCACCGAATACCTGCTCAAACTCCACGGCGCGGAGATTGGCGAGGAGCACAGTGGCAAGGGCCGAACTGATCCGTCGCGCGTTCCGGCCGACCTGCTCGAAGAGGTCTTCGACCTCAACATGCAGCTCGAAGAAATGCGCGCCGCAAAGAAGATGGGCGAGGAAGATCCGGATCTGAAGCAGAGCTTGATCGCAGCTAAGAAAAAGTTTGATGGACTGCTTGACGATGTAGACCAGGAACTGCGCGCGCAATGGACAGCGTGGGATGACGGCGACGCATCGGCACGAAGCGCGGCGCAGAAAACAATGGTGGCTCTACTCGATCGTCGTCGCTATCTCAGCAACCTGGTCCGCGACGTAACCGAGACATTGGAAACCTAGCCAGTCTCCTTTGCGTCCAGTTTTGAAGGGTACGTGCTTCAGCCCGTACGAAAATGCAACAAAAGAATGCGGGGCTTTAGCCCCTGAGGGAATCTAACAATCTCATGGCGGAAGGACGCGTAGTCGGCATCGATCTTGGCACCACCAACTCTCTCGTCGCCTACATGCAGGGCGACGCGCCGGTGGTGATTCCTGGCGTCGACGGTTCAAATCTTGTTCCCTCGGTAGTCGCTCTCGATCCAATTCCTGTCGAAGGCGGCCGTCCCACCGTCACGGTCGGCAACAGCGCGCGCCGCGTGCTCATCGAGACACCCGAGCGTGTCATCTACTCCGTCAAGCGCCTCATGGGCCGAAGCCTCGACGAAGTGCGCGACGAGTTGAAGTTCTTCCCATTTCGTTTGGCCGACGACGTCGAAGCTGGTGAAGTCCCGCGCGTTCAACTCGGCGAACTCCGCTTCACACCGCCCGAAATCTCCGCCTATATCTTGCGCCAGCTCAAGCGCAACGCCGAGCGTTTCTTCAACGCGCCCGTCACGCAGGCCGTCATCACCGTGCCCGCGTACTTCAATGACGCACAGCGACAGGCCACGAAAGACGCAGGGCGCATGGCCGGCCTTGAAGTGCTGCGCCTGGTGAATGAGCCCACCGCGGCCGCGCTGGCCTACGGCCTCGACCGCGCCAAGGAAGGCACGATCGCGGTAGATCGGAAGAGCACACGTCTGAACTCCAGTCACTTAGGCATCTC
>OBLW0100001724.1_pt1 | contig 18242 bp, 12 predicted proteins | sample 1520161 | NCBI WGS metagenome assembly OBLW01 (sample SAMEA3539309, study PRJEB22396) | soil metagenome | biome: tundra; feature: field; material: soil | place: USA | collected 2010-05 | depth 0.15 m | reverse complement strand
TTGTGCTCCATCTCTTGCCTCGCAGTCTGTGCGGGGCTGAATCGGAAATGCGTACGGACCTGCAACGGCTGAAGCGAGACTCCGATTCGTAAAGACCTACCCTCTATCCGTAGATTACTCCCAGTTTCCAGAGGTGCCTCAATGAGTTTCTACTCTCAGCTCATGTTTCTGGCCGACAATGTGAAGGACGCCACAAAAGAATGCGTCGGCTGTAGCGCCGTCTGCTGATCCTTCATCAAAGTGACCCGCCACTGAGTTGAGGCTATTCCTCCGCAGAGAATAGCGTCATTGGCAAGGATTTGGCCGGTAATCGTGCCATTCTGAGAGGACGGCTTGATGTCGAATGACGTCTTAATGGGAGTCAGTGGGCTATTACTGACTGTAGGGAAGTTGTAGCCGCAGTTGTAGAGCAGACAAGTACGTTGGAATTTTTCTAGCTCGTACAACGTATAGCCATAGTAGTAGTGAAATACAGGCTGCCATTTTTCGCTCACGCCGAGCGCGTTCGCCCGCTCAAACTGCTCCCGTGCCAGTGTGTAGAGGCCAAGTTCGTGATAGCAGCGACCGAGATCCGGAAGACGTGCACTTCGGAGCCATTCATTATGAGTGGCGTGTCGAAGTGGACCGTTAGCCCGTGTACCACACGTGGCGCGGATCGTTGGCGCTGCGCTGGTAGGACCAGGCTTCTTCGATCAGGCGCTTCAGGTCAACGCGCGGTTTCCATCCCAGCAGGAATTTGGCTTTGCTGTTGTCGAGCCAGGTGGACCAGTACGGGGTTTTGATTTCAACCACAAGCAGGCTGCGCGTTTCGTGCAAATAATCGGCGACCTGGCGATAGTCTACTGGTTCGTCCGTGCAGATGTTGAAGGTTTGCTGGCGCGCTTTGGGATGATCGAGGGCGATGACCATGCTCTCGACGAGATCGCTGAGGTGAACAAAATTGCGTTTCACCGGCTGGCCATTGGGATCGAGCATCAGCGGCACGGTGTTGGTCTTTAGATATTCGTCGGCACGTTTGGGGCCGACGAGATCGCGCCAGCGCGGGCCTCCGAAAACGTCTTCGCCGAACGAGAGTGTGTACTTGAAATCGTCCTTCTCCATGATCCACGGGGCGCGCAGGCAGCATCCGCTCAGGTTGTATTGGATGTAGTACTGCTCGAGCATCACCTCTTCGAGAACTTTCGACAGCGCGTAGCAGCCGGGATACGCGCTGTGTTTCTGCTGCTCGGTCACCGGCGCCGGGTGGGGATAGAAGAAGTGGCCGACCGCAGCGTCTCCGCCGATCAAGATGAACTGCTGAAACGCGCTGCTGGCGCGGCATTCCTCGAGCAGCCAGAACAGGCCTTTGACGGTAACATCAATCACGTCGTCGGCAGTTTCCTTGCAAGTGGCGCAATGGATGACGTGCGTGATTCCTTTCATGGCCTCTCGCACGGTGTCGCGGTGAGAGATGTTCCCTTTCACGATTTCGAGCCGAGGATTCGGCTGGGGGATGCGGTTGTGGCAGAGGGCGCGGATGGTTACATCTTTGTGCCGCTCGGAGTGCAAAATGTGACGAATGAAATGAGCGCCGACTTTGCCCGTGGCGCCGGTTACCAAAATGTTTCTCATGGATTCCTTTTAGTACCCGGCCGCAGCCGTCTTTTTTGCAGATGCAAAGCATACACATTGAGCAACAGGGCGGCGAGCAGCACCACGCCGCGCAGCCATAAGCGAACGAAGATATCTAATTGCAACAAGTTCAGCCCGTTATTCAGCACGCCAAAAATCAGCAGGCCAATCGCAGTGTTCTTGATACCGCCTTCGCCGCCGAACAGCGATGTCCCACCCAGGACCACCGCAGCGACGCTGTCGAGCAGCATGTTCTCCACGCCAAAACCTTGTGCGCTGCCGAGGCGGCCGGTGTTCAGCATTCCGGCGGTGCCGGCGGTGAATCCGGAAATCGCAAGGCACGCGGTCACAATGTTTTTCGTATTTACCCCGCTGAGGCGCGCGGCTTCGCGATTGCTGCCGGTCATGTAAACGTAACGTCCGAAGCGGGTGTAAGTAAGGATCAAGTGGCCCGCCATGAGGACCACCCCTCCGCAAATCACCACCACCGGAAGCCGGAAGGGCTCGTTTTTGCCAAGATAAGCTCCTCCCAGGTATTCGACGGCCGGAGGCAGCATGTAAAGAATCTTTCCCTTGGTAATGTGCTGCCCGACGCCGGAGGCAATCTGCATGGCAGCCAGTGTGACCATGAAAGAAGGAACGCGCAGGCGGGATACGATGAGGCCGTTGAAAAGTCCTGCAGCGGCACCAACTAAGGCGGCCAGCCCTATAGCGGCCACTCCGGGCATGCCAACGACTCCGTGCAAGTAGGCAGCGACCACCCCTGTCATGGTCGCGACGGCGGCGATGCTGAGATCAATCTCGGCACACAGTAGGACAAACGTCACGCCAGTGGCGGCGATGGCGAGGGTCGCAGTCTGCGCGAAGATGTTTCGCAGATTGACGAGGTCGAGAAAGTTTTCCGTGGATACGCTGAACGCGACCACTAACACCAGCAGAGTAAGGAGCGGAGTTAGCTCGCGGGCGCGGCGGCGAATCCAGTTCAACCGGTTTGTCAGGCTTGGCTTCATGCGGCGTGGTGCATCAGATTTTGTTTGGTGACATCTGCGCCATTTAATTCCGCAGCGACGATTCCCTTCTTCATCACAAGGGCCCGGCCAGCGAGTTGCTCAATCAGCTCCGGTTCGGAGGAAATCAAAAGAACGGGTACACCCTGATCGCGTAGTCGGGCGATAACGTTCATCACTTCGTCTTTGGCGGCGATATCGATTCCGCGTGTGGGCTCATTCAAGATCAGCAAGCGCGGGGTCTTGACCAACCATTTCGACAGCACAACTTTCTGCTGATTGCCGCCGCTCAACGCCCCCACAGGTATCATCGGGCTGGGAGGACGGATGGCTAGGCTCTCGATGGAGCGATTTGCGACGGCGAGTTCCCGGCCGCGGTTCAGCCGCCAGCCAACAATTTTCTTGAGATGGGCGAGCGTGATGTTGATGTACATCGCTTGCTGAAACATCAGGCTATCGTGGCGGTCTTCGGGAACGTAGGCGATCCCCTTGGTTACAGCCTCGCTGGTATTCGACAGATGGAGACGCTGGCCGTACAGGGTGACGCAGCCTGAATCAGCCCAGCCGTCGCCGAACAGGCAACGGCCCAACGGGACCTGCCCGGCTCCCATAAAGCCGAACAGTCCGACAATTTCGCCGCGATGCAGCGCGAAGGAAATGTGCTCGAATTCGCTGCGAAGGGTCAGGTCGTCTATTTTCAGAGCGACTTCTCGTTGCGCAGCATCGTCGGATCGATTTTCATGCCCGGATCGAAGTACAGTCGCCCGCTCGCCGAGCATCAACTGGACGAGCTGCGGCTTGCTGGTGGCCGAGGCCGGCAAGGTCGCAACGTTCGCGCCGTCGCGCAGGATGGTGACCCGGTCACTGACTGCAAGCACATCTCCCAGGAAATGCGAGATGAAGATGATGCTCCTCCCTTGCGATTTCAGCCTGCCGATAAACTCGAACAGCCGCTGAATCTCCGGCGCGGAGAGCGCGGAGGTAGGCTCGTCGAGAATGATGACCCTGGCGCCGCTGAAGACGACTCTTGCGATTTCGACAACTTGCTGGCTGCCGACTAGCAAGTCGCCCATTTTCGTGGTCACGTCGATCTCCAGGCCCAGATCATTCAGGTGTTGCTGCGCTTCCTGAGCCATGCGCTTCCACGCGATCAGTCCCATGCGGCATGGAAGTTTGCGCCCAAAGAGATTTTCCGCGACGGTCAGATGCGGAAAGATGCAGAGTTCCTGATACACCATCCCGATGCCCATGTCCTGTGCTTGTGCGGGCGAGCGAAAGCGGGCCACCTTGCCGTTTACGAGCATTTCCCCGTCGTAGTCTTCCTCGACTCCGGCCAGCAGCTTCACGGTCGTGCTTTTGCCGGCGCCGTTTTCACCGATCAGGCCGTGGACTTCTCCCGCTTGCAAATCGAAGTCGATGCCACGCAGCACGGCGACCGGGCCATAACGCTTGGTTACGCCGCGCAATTCGAGCACTGGGAGACTGGTAGATGGCGTCATTAGAATTGGAATTAAGAGTTTCGTCGCACGGCGGACTACACGAAAAACTGCTCCTGCATGAAGAGAAGTCCGGCGGCATTCTCGCGCGTGACGGCGGGGCCGTCCATCAGAATGTATTTTGGGATGTCGGTCACCCCGGTCGCGGCCAGTACACCCACCATCAGCGCTCCCCAATGAATGCGGCAGGCGGGATTGCGGACGGAGGTCAGCAGAACTCCGTCGCGCACGGCTTTGATGGCCTCGGGCATGGCGTCGACACCGCCGAGTTTGATTTCTTTTTCGCGGCCCGCGTTGCGGATAACTCTGGCCGCGGCCAGAGCCATGTCGTCGTTGTGAAAATATCCGGCGTCGATTTTCTTGTGCTGCACCAGATAGTCTTCCCAGAGAGTTGCTACTTTGTTGATGTCCCAGTCGGCGGTATCGTCCGCGATCAATTTCACGTTAGGATATCGCGACATTGCTTTTCTGAATCCCGCCGCGCGCCTTTGCGCACCCGTGTGCCCTAAAGCGCCCTGAGTTTGAATCACGTTGCCCTGGCCGCCGATGGCCTGGAAAAGCGCTTCGCCGACCACCTCGCCCATATATTCGTTGTCCGGCTCCAGGAAAGAAATCGCGCCGATGTCGTTCTTAGAAAGCAATGTGTCCATCTGAATGACGGGAGTCTTCTTGGCGATGATGCGCGAGACGGGGTCGACGAGCGTGTCGATGCCAAGAGTTTGAATGGCCACAAAATCCCAGGTGCCCGTAGCCATGTCCTCGACCGCCTTGCGCTGCACGTCGATGTTCAGGCCGCCGTCGAACCAAGTGACGTCCACGCCGAACCATTTCCCCCACTGCTCCGCGGTTTCTTTGCCTGAGGCGCACCAGGTGGAACCGAGGCCGCAGTTGGAAAACGCAGCTCTCAATTTTCGACCAAACGGTAATTGGCTATTGCTCCCGGCCCCGGAGCCTGAAGTTGAGCGGCAACCGGCGAGCAAGCCGAATCCCAGGGCGGCGGCGCCGCCGAGCAGGCCTCGCCGGGTCCAGTCATCGGTACTGATTGTAGTTTTGTCGCGAACTGGAACAGGTTCTGGGATTTTCTCGGCGGCCATGATTGTGGTTGGCGGCGCTCAGTCCGCGCTCAACAGAGCCTATATCACACGTCCAGAAAAAAGAACATCGATTTTGCCCATAAGGCTGGCGGTGTAAGCTCAGCCTCATCGCTTGCGGCGAATCTCCATCACCGCCTACAATGCCCGATCATGAAAGCAATCAAGTTTGCACTGTTCGCTGCCGGTCTGTTGGTCCTGCCGGCGCTTCTCTCGGTCTCCGGGGTCCGCGGCCAAGAACTGCCCGAGTTTGCTCCCACTGGCGACCGGGCCGATGCCAAGTTCGTTGACACTTTGCCGCCTGAAGGAAGGCTGGTCAACGGCAAGCCCGTTGGCAAGCATTGGAAAAACATGTTGAAGTCGCTGCACGGCTGGAACGCTGATCCCCGGTACTGGAGCTTTCAGAACGGCGTGTTGCACGGCGACTACGACGGCGGCAAGTTCCACAACTTCAGCTACACGAAAAAAAACTATACCGATTTTGAGCTGAACGTGGTGATCCGCATGTCGGGCAGAAATGCGAATTCCGGCGTTTGCATCCGCATTCACCCCACCGACGCCGACAACGTCCCGGGGTACCAGGTCGATATGGGCGAAGGCTATTGGGGCAGCCTGTGGGAGGAGCGGCGGGCCGGGATGGTGCAACAGTATCCGGTGGAGTTGGCTCACAAGCTGGTCATCGATGGCGGCTGGAACCACTATTACGTGATTGCCAAAGGACATCACCTTCAGGCCTGGCTCAATGGCGTCAAGACGATCGATATCGTGCACGACGCTGGATTCGCCGACGGGAATATCGGCTTCCAGCTCTGCCACGGCGACAAACACACGACGGTTGACGTAAAGACGCTGTATATCCGGGAGATGTGACTCGCGCTTGCTGAGTGCGACGACTAGCTGTCTTTGCGGTACAGCAGGTTTCGCATGGCTTGCCGACGCTGATAGTGCCTCGGAAAAGTAGTCGCGCCCAGTTCCCTGCCCGGTCGGATGTGGTATCTTGTGCCCGCCATGAAATCAATTTTCATCGTCGTTCTCTTTGCGGCAGTTCCTCTGACTGTTCTTGCGCAGTCAGCGGCCCCGCCTGCAGCGGGCATCGTCAGCCAGGCCCCGTCCGCACCGCCGCAGGCTCCGGACTCGGACGCCTTCTACAGCCTCGGTCCCGACTCGCTGCCGCAAGCAGGAGTTCCGAAGGGCGAAATTCGCGGGCCATTTACTCTACCCAGCATTGCTTATCCGGGCACGCAGCACACCTATTGGGTTTATGTTCCGGCGCAGTACGATCCCGCCATTCCCGCCAGCCTGATGATCTACAACGACGGGCAGGCGTTTATGAATCCGGATGGCGACCTGCGGGCGCAGAACGTGATGGACAATCTCATCTTCCGGAGGGAGCTGCCGGTGATGATCGGCGTGTTTATTAATCCCGGACGGCGGCCGGATCAGCCCGAGCCCAATGCACAAGAATGGGGCGACCGCACTGCGAACCGGTCCATCGAATACAACTCGCTCGATGACAAATACGCCAGCGTGATCGTGGATGAACTGATGCCGGCGCTCTATAAGGACTACAACATTTCCAAAGACCCCGAGCGGCATGGCATTGGCGGATCGAGCTCGGGCGCGATCGCGGCGTTCACCGTCGCGTGGGAACGCCCGAATGATTTCCGCAAGGTGCTGAGCAATGTTGGCAGCTTCGTCGATCTGCGCGGGGGCAATGCTTATCCCGACATTATCCGCAAGAGCGACAAGAAGCCGATTCGCACTTTTCTGTGCGACGGGCGGAATGACAACCGCGGCCAGCGGGCGGGCGAAGCCTACAACCAGGCCCGCGACTGGTTCTATCAAAACGTGCGCATGATGCAGGCGTTCACCGAAAAAGGCTACGATTTAAATTACGCTTGGGGCATCAACAAGCACGGCCAGAAAATGGGCGGCCCCATGTTGCCAGAGATGATGCGCTGGCTGTGGCGCGACCACGAATTCTCGAGCGATCCGAATGACGCGGTGGAGCGGTCGTTGAATGTTCCGAGTAGCGCGACGAAAAAGAGCGCGGACAAACCTTAGGTGTTCGACCTCCGCACCGCTGACCCCGAGTGCCTATTCGTAGCGATAGAGCGTAACCCGCAGCGGCGCGTTGGGGCGCACAGTCAGGATCTCGCCCTGCCCAGTATCGTCGCCACCCAACTGCCGGATGACGCGCCATTGACCGTCCACGAATTTGCCTTGCTGAACGTCGCCGAGTCCGACAATCTTCGGCCCGGGCGTGTGGGGGGCAAAAGCAATTCGGATTCCGCCGCCGACGGCCCCGAAGTAGAATTCGTTGGTCCCGGCTGCGATCAGGATCGCGGCGGCCTCCGGTGCCTTCGGGTCGCGAGGCACGGCCGGGGCTGAAGGATCGGGAGCGATCGGAACGTGACCCAGGCCAACATAAGTCAGCGTCAGCGTGTAGTCACCCAGTTTGACGGTCACGGGAGCATCACCCTGATTCATCCGGACCGCAGTCATGGTCTCTTTTCCCTGCTGCGCGACAATGGCTGGAGCCAACTGGGAAACTACGCTATACGCCCCTGCCAAATCGGTGTCCGCAGCGGCCGAGCGCTCGATGAAGAAAAGCGAAAACGCGATGGCATTGAATTTCCCGAAAGCCGATAGCACGTTCGTCGGGTTGGTGCTGGTTTCGGGAATGAACAGCGGATTGCTGTTGCGCGTGAATCGCGCAGCGACCTCGTCGAAATACTCCAAATAGAGATCGGGAGCGAGAATGTCAACGGCCGGCGCTCCCGCTCGCCAGATGTCGTGCACCTGCGGCACCGGTCCGCCGCTCGGATACGTACCCGGCCAGGCATGATTGGGCTGCTGCAGCCACGCGTTTACGTATACCGGGATGTCGTATTCCTTTTTACCTTCCTCAACGATGTGGTTGACGTAACGGGCATAATTCCAAGCCATGAAGATTTCATCCACCGGCCAGTGCAGCTGCCTCCAGCTGACTTCGTGCTCTTCTGGGCTCATGGGCGGGCTCTTGGTTTGGATGGGCATCTCGAAGCTCGCGGGCTTGCCGGTACCGAACACTTCTTCCCAAGTGCCCGACGTCTTAAAGCCCTGCGCTGCCCACACCTCGCGCAGCTCGGGGACCAAAGAATCTTTGTGCCGCTGCAAATAATCCATCAGCTGTTTGGGGACAGGGCCCGCGAAAGCCGCGTTGGCCGGCGCCGAGCGGTCTCGCGAATCCCGCAAAACGCCGACTTCGTTTTCCACCTGCATCATTAGAACTGTGTGCTGGACGCCATCGACTTCCTTGATATGCCGCATCAAGGCGCGGTAGGCGCGCGCGTCGGCGTCGCGGGTGGCGTCGCCCAACGTGCTGAGCAGTTCCATGGTCCTGCCGTCCTGAAGCCGAATTCTTGGGAAGCGCTTGTAGTCCTGCTTCACCCAAACCGGCGCGTAGCTCGAGAGGCCGTTCTTCCAGCTTCCAAACCATAAGAAAACAATTTTCAGATGGTTGCTCCGGGCTTCTTTGATGAGCCCGTCCACCAGCGCAAAGTCGTACTTGCCTTCGGTTGGCTCGGTCTGCGCCCATGAAACCGCCAATAGCGCGGCGTTGAGATTGCCCGAGACCAGCTTGGGCCATATGGCCTGCATGTTCTCGAGACTGGTCGCGGTGTTGTTGCCCAGTTCTCCCGTCAGCGCGAGAAACGGCTTGCCGTCAACAATCAGTTGCGTGGCCGTGCCCTGCTTTCTCAGGCGCGGAGTGCCGGAGGTTGTCTGCCCGTAGCCGTGCAGAGTGATGAGCCCAGCAAACGCGGTCAGCAGTAAAAGTCGAAATTGGAATTTCATTTTCCCTTCACATCAATTGTTTCTTCCAGCCGCACGTCAGCGGAAGATGATCCCACCATAATTTGGACGTGGCCGGGTTCTACTACAAAGCTTTGCTTGCCTGCATCCCAGTAAGTGAGGCCGGTGGCCTTAAGCGGAAACTTGACGGTTCGGGTTTCACCGGGCTGAAGCGGGATGCGCTGGAATCCGCGCAGCTCTTTGATCGGGCGCTCGACCTCGGAATCGAGATGCTGACGTACATCTGCGCCACTTCGTCGCCGGCGCGAGCGCCGGTGTTTTTCACGTCCACGCTGACCGCGATTTCGCCGCCGACTTTGATTGACTCAGCGGAGGTTCGCAGGTTGGAATATTCGAAGGTGGTGTAGCTGAGGCCGAATCCGAAGGGATACAGCGGCTGGCCCTTGAAATACATGTAGGTGCGGCCTTTGCGAATGTCGTAGTCCATCATCGGAGGAAGATCGTCGAGCGATTTGACCCAGGTAGCCACGAGGCGGCCGGCGGGATTGTAGTCGCCGAAGAGCACGTCGGCCAGCGCGCTGCCTTCCTCCTGGCTGGAGTGCGTCATGTGCAAAATCGCCGGAACATTTTCCTGCACCCAGGTGATGGCGTAGGGGAAGCTCGAAATCAGCACCACGATGGTTTTGGGATTGGCTGCTTTCACGCGGCGAATCAAGTCAAGCTGCGGCGGGTCAAGGTCGAGGGCCTTGCGGTCCACGGCCTCTTTGCCTTCGCTGGGCAGCGGGCAGCTTCCGAAGCGGTCGTTGCAGTAAGGATGGTTGCCCACGAACACGATGGCAAGGTCGGACTCGGCGGCGAGATTGGCGGCGTAGTTGTGGGTGTTGTCGGGGGCGTAACGGACGCGCACTCCCGGCCCCACAGCGCTCTTGATTCCTTCGAGCGGGGTGACGCTGTAGGGCAGCATTCCGGAGTACCAGTCCATCAGAACGTTGTCGCCGTAGGGGCCGATGACGGCGATGGAGCGCAGTTTGCTCTTGTCCAGGGGAAGAAGAGCGGCGCCGTTATCCAGTGGAGCGTTCTTCAGGAGAACAATCGACTCCTGCGTCACCTTTCTGGCCAGCGCTTTGTTCTTGTCGCTGTACCAGGGTTCCTCGTCGCCAGAGATTTTTTCCCAGGGCGACATGCCGGGCGGATCGAACTCACCGAGGCGCATGCGCATCCGCAGATTGCCCTTGATGTTGCGTTCAATGTCGGCTTCGGTGACCAGCTTTTTATCGAGGGCGTCGCGCAACGGCTGCTCATAGCGATCGAGAAACACGCTGATGCCGGCCTTCACGCATCCTGCGACCGCGGCCGTTGGGTCGGGATAGTAGTGGAACTCGCGGGTCAGGTTGGGAAGCGCGCCGGCGTCGGTGCAGACCATGCCGTCGAACTTCCATTCCTTCTCCACAATGTCGCGGATGAAGGGCGAGACCGTGTCGAGAATTTTGTTGACCGCGTTGTACGACGCCATGAACGATTGCGCGTTGCCTTCCTCGATGCCCATCTGGAACGGGACGAGATAATATTCGCGAAGATTGCGTTCGTCGAAATCGGACGAAGAACTGGTGCGGCCATCTTCGTTGCTGTTGGCGAGGAAGTGCTTCATCGTCGCGGCGGCGAGCATATATTTCGGATTATCGCCCTGCAATCCTTGAATGAGGCCGACCGACATTTTGCCGACGAAGTAGGGGTCTTCGCCGAATGATTCCTCGCTTCGTCCCCAGCGCGGGTCGCGCGCCAAATCAACATTCGGCGTGCGAATGGCGAGGCCGACGCGCATGCCGTTAAATCTTTTGTTATAGACGCGGGCTTCATATCCTTCGACGAAGCCGGCCTGGCGAAGAATTCCCGGGTCCCAGGTTTCGCCTAACCCCACCGATTGCGGGAAGGTGGTGGCGGTCACCTTGCCGCCCCACACCCATCCCAGACCGTGCAGGCCCTCGGTGAAATTGGTGAATGATTTAATGCCCAGGCGCGCGATGGCGGGCTGCATCTGGCCGAGCATGGCAATTTTTTCGTCGAGCGTGAGGCGCGAAACCAGGTCGTCCACGCGCTGGTCGATGGACAGTTTCGGATCGCAAAAGGGTTCGGTTCCGGCCGCAACTTGCGCCAGACACGTCGTGCTTATAAGTAATAGCGTAAGAATTCCGATAAAGGGCCGCGGGCGCATTGAAATCCTCTTGGAACCTTGCAGAATATCGAATAAGCTTTCCGGTCTGGTTGGCTGCGATCAAAGCCATCCTGATTCCGGTAGGAATACTATCGCGTCGAAGGAATCTTGTCAGATGAAAATAAAAGTTGCGGTTTTGGTCGCTCTGTTTGCTTCAAGCATCGCCATGGACCTCCACGCCCAGGTGAAACAGTAACCCATTCCCCAAATCGTGAAGAAGGATGGCCGCTTCGCCTTCCTCGTGGACGGCGCTCCTTATTTAATGCTGGGCGCGCAGGTGCACAACTCCAGCACCTGGCCGGCGACTCTGCCCAAGGTCTGGCCGGCGATGGAATTCCTCAACGTGAATACCGTGGAAGCGCCAATCTACTGGGAGCAGTTTGAACCGAAACCGGGCCAGTACGACTACAGCGTCGTTGACTTGCTCTTGACGCAAGCCCGTCAGCACAAAGTGCGGCTGGTGATTCTCTGGTTCGGGACCTGGAAAAACGGCAGCCAGCACTATATGCCCGAGTGGATGAAGCTCGATCCCGAGCGTTACTCCCATGTGATCGACAAGAACGGCAACGCGACGGACTCGCCCTCGCCCTTCGCGACCGCATCCATGGAAGCCGACAAGACCGCCTTCACCGCTTTCATGCGTCACCTCAAGGCCGCCGATCCGCAGCGCACCGTGATCATGATTCAGGTGGAGAATGAAACCGGGACGTGGGGAAGCCTGCGCGACTATTCTCCGGCCGCGCAGAAATTGTTTGAAGCGCCGGTTCCGCCTGAGGTGCTCAGCGCTATGCAGGTGAAAGCTTCTTCGCCGTCGCCGAACTGGCAGGAGGCGTTTGGCTCCGATGCGGAAGTCAATTTCCACGCTTGGGCGGTGGCGAAATATGTTGGACAAGTTGCCGCTCCGGGCAAAGCGGCTTATCCGCTGCCGATGTATGTGAATGCGGCGTTGCGCGATCCGCTGAAGCCGGGCGCTCCCGGCAGCTATGAGAGCGGCGGCCCCACCGACAATGTGCTCCCCATCTGGAAAGTCGCGGCGCCTGCCATTGATATTCTGGCGCCCGATATTTATCAGAATAATCCCGGTGCATATTTGAAGGAATTGGATCTCTATCATCGCGACGACAATGCGCTCTTCATTCCTGAAACCGGTGGCGCCCCCAATGCCCGCTTCTTTTTCTCCGCGCTCGGCCTTCAGGCCATAGGCTTTTCTCCCTTCGGCATGGACTACACCCGAGGTCACGACACCGGCCCCGGCTCGCGCCAGCAGGATGAGTTCGAGGCCTTCGCGATGAATTACCGGTTGATCGGCCCCATGCAGCGCGAGATTGCTCGCCTCAACTTCGAAGGCAAGCTCAAGGCCGGCGCCGAAGAACAAGGCAAGCCCACGCAGACGCTGCCTTTTGGAGACTGGAACGCAGTGGTTTCCTACGGAGCGAGACGCGAAGGTCAAGGAGCGGGAAACGCGGAGCCGACGGGGCGTGCGCTGGTGGCCCAGCTCAAAGACAATCAGTTTCTGGTGACAGGATTTTTTTGCCGCGTCGATTTCCGTCCCGCCGGGACCGAGGAGCAACGCAAGGCCGGAAATGTCGTGGATGGAACCGGACAGACTGCGTCAGCGCAGATTGACGGCAAATGGCAACACCGCCAATTCCTGAAAGTCGAAGAGGGAACCTTCGAAAACGGCGTCTTCAAGTTCCAGCGAATCTGGAACGGCGATGAAACCGACTGGGGACTCAACTTTGGCGCCGAGCCGGTGGTGCTACGGGTCTCGCTCGCGACCTACTAATTGACAGGCAAGACCGGAATCCGCACTCGCAACGCAAAACCGTGCTTGCAGTCATAGCTTTTCGGCAGCTTGAGGAACAGGTCGTTGTCAGACTGACCCCATTCGAATTTCTCGGTCGAACCCACCAGACTTGCAGTGATCATTCGATAGCCGATGCCGTGGAAACCTAGCGAATGGATTGATGCACTTCCATCTGCAGGGCACGCCATGCTGATCGCGTAAACATAGTCGCCCTTGGCGGTGAAACGAAAATCTGATGCGGTATACGGTTTGGTGTCGGCGTCGTGGCCGAAGCCGGTTTGAATCTGGGTTGGGCCTTCGCCGAAAACTTTCCACGGATGGGTGCCGTAGATGGCTTCGCCGTTAACGTCGAGCCAGACGCCGATTTCCAGCAGCGTGGCGCGAACATCATCGGGGATGGTGCCATCTGGCCGCGGGCCGATGTTCAGAAGCAAATTGCCGTTCTTGCTGACGATGTCCACGAGCTGATGAATCAGGAAGTCGGCGGACTTCAACTGATCGTGCTCCATATATCCCCAAGACAAATTACTGACCGGCGTATCGGTTTGCCAGTGTTTGGCTTCGATGCCGGGAAGCAGTGCGCGCTCATAATCGCGGGAGCCGGAGTCTGCCTGCATGGAATAATCTTTGAAATTGATAACGGCGGGAAAGTTGTTGCGCGCGGCGTAGTTGTAGTAGAACGCGGCGAACTCGGTGACGCTGCGGCGGAAAACGGGGTGGCCGACGCCGCCATCGAAGTAGAAAACTTCAGGCTTGTACTTTTCGGTCAGCTCAACGGCGCGGGCCAGCCAATCGCGCGTCCATGCTTCACTCACCCAACTCCACTCGTTGTAGGTGATAAAGTGCGGGTCATTCATCCAGGCGTGGGCGGGGCCGTAGAACGACGCGTACTTAGGATCATTCACATCGGAGCGGATAGAACGGCCCTCACCGTAGTAATAGTTGTGCTCGGCGCGATGGGAGGAGAGGCCGAAGTGCAGTCCGGCGGCGCGGGTGGCTTGGGCGAGGTCGCCGACGATATCGCGATGTGGGCCCATTTTGACGGCGGTCCAATCGGAGAGGTCCGAGTCGTACATGGAAAAACCGTCGTGATGCTCCGCAACCGGGATTACGTACTTCGCGCCCGCTCGTTTGAAGAGGTCGACCCAGTCGGCCGGGTCCCATTTTTCGGCGCGGAATTTTGGGATGAAATCCTTGTAGCCGAGATTTTCGAGCGAGCCGTAGCGCTTCTGGAAGTCTTCATACGCCGGGTCGCCCGGCCGGTACATGTTGTGGGGATACCATTCATTCACCGCGCCGGGAACCGCATAAACTCCCCAGGTGATAAAGATTCCAAACTTCGCGTCTTGGTACCACTGAGGGATTTCGAAGCTGCGGAGAGTTTCCCAGTCGGGACGGTAAGGCCCATCGTGCGACTGGCGGTCGGCTTCGGCGATGAGCGAATCCCGCTTCGCATCATACTTTGCAACCGACACCTGCCATTCCCGGTCGATCTCCTCCGCCGACTCGACCCGGTGCGTGGGCGCCAGTGGGTCCGCGGATGGTTGGACGACCTGGGCCGCACCTGCAGGGATTATCGCGCCGAAAACGACCGCCGCGAATAAAATTGAAAACAGCTTCTTCCGGGATATCATTGCTTCCCGCGCATCATAGCAGACGATCGAAGCTACTCTTTCGCAAGAAGCCCGACGTCGACATTCCACAGCGAGCAGTACCGAAAGGCATGGTTCGCCAGTTTTCCCCGTGAGCTTTGGCCAGCGGAGGAAGAAGAATCCCGTCCGCTTTCTCCGAGAAATCTGCGTGATTGGCGCCGCGAAATCGGCTGACGAGAACAGGCCATTACACGTTTTGACCGCTGGTCAATGAGCGCTATGGGGATTTTTCGCCAACAATCCCCTTTAGCCTCAGCCAACTGCGCGCCTTCATTGACCTTCCCCTCATTTCACCCCTAACATGGCTACCCAGTGTCCACCCTCTCTCAGCCCGTGGGGCAGACGATTTCCCATTACCGCATCCTCCGCAAGATCGGGGGCGGGGGCATGGGTGTGGTCTACGAGGCGGAGGATCTGAAACTCGGTCGCCACGTCGCTCTGAAGTTCCTTCCCGACGAACTCGCCCATGATGCGCAAGCTCTCAGCCGCTTCCAGCGGGAGGCCAAGGCTGCCTCCTCACTGAATCATCCGAATATCTGCACGATCCATGAGATTGACGAAGCCGATGGACGAAGCTTCATCGCCATGGAGTTGCTGGAGGGGCAGACGCTCCGGCATTGGATTGCTGGGAAGCCATTGGAAATTGAAACAGTGCTCGATCTTGGCATCCAGATCGCCGATGCGCTCGACGCCGCGCACTTGAAAGGGATCGTCCACCGCGACATCAAGCCGGCGAACATCTTCGTCACCAATCGAGGTCAAGCCAAGATGCTCGACTTCGGGCTGGCGAAGATCCTTGCGCCGATCGTCAGTGCTGGAGAAGTAACAGCTGCGACCATCGACCTGGAGGAACATCTCACCAGTCCCGGAACGACCGTCGGCACGGTTGCCTATATGTCGCCAGAGCAGGTTAAGGGAAGGGAGTTGGATCCACGTTCTGATCTGTTCTCTTGCGGAGCGGTGCTGTATGAGATGTGCACGGGAAAGCTGCCGTTCCGAGGAGACACTTCGGCGATGATCTTCAACGCCATTCTCGAACACGCACCAGTGCCGCCCAGCCGTATTAATCCTGACGTACTACCGCAGCTGCAAGAGGCCATCCATAAGACGCTGGAGAAAGACTGTGACGTTCGCTGCCAGTCCGCTGCAGAGCTTAGGGCGGACCTGAAACGTATCAAGCGGATGATCGAATCGGGGCGTGCACATGCAGATGGGGCGGCACCTTCGAGCAGTCTTGTCGAAAACAAGTCAATCTCGGTGGCGGTATTGCCGTTCGAAAATGTCGGCGCGCAGCCTGACCTCGAATACCTCAGCGACGGGATCACAGAAGTTATCATCTCCAGCCTTTCTCGCAAGCAGGGTCTTAAAGTCATGGCGCGAAGCACCGTGTTCCACTACAAGGGGCGAATTGGAGATGCAGTCAGTATCGGCAAACAACTAGGGGTGAGTTCGGTCGTTACGGGCAGGGTGCTTCAGCGTGGAAATATGATTCGGGTAGGAGTGGAACTGGTTGATGTCGGAGATGGCTGGCAGCTATGGGGCGAACAGTATAGACGCAGCGTGGATGAGATTCTGTTCGTGGAATCCGAGATTCCGAAAGAGATTGCCAGTCACCTGCAACGGGAATTGGGCAGTGCTACTTCGGAATCGGCCCAAGCGTTACAGACAACAAATCTGGAAGCATTCCATCTATATCTCAAGGGGCGCCACCATTGGAACAAGAGAACCGAAGAAGCACTACGCAGAGCCATTTTCTTTTTCAACCAAGCCATCGAGAGTGATCCGGCCTACGCGCTCGCACACGCCGGACTTGCCGATTGCTATTTGCCGCTGGGTTATTGGACATTTCTCGCTCCGCAGGCGACATTTCCAAAAGCCAAAGTCTCTGCTGAAAAGGCGTTGCAAATCGACAGGACAATCGCCGACGCACATGCTGTTCTGGGCGGTGTGAACTTATGCTACGAGTGGCGATGGGAGCAATGCGAAGCCGACCTGAAACGCGCGATTGACTTGAATTCTAACTACCCCAGGGCACATCAGATGTACGCCGAACTCCTCACGGCCATGGGAGACTTCGATAGAGCCGCTGGCGAGGCTAAGTGTGCAATCGAACTCGATCCGCTTGCGCCTGCGGGATATTTTGCAGCCGGACTGGCGATGTACTGTGCCCGGCGGTATGCTCAGGCTCTCACTGAGTGCGAAAAAGCCCTCGACATTCACCCCGATTTCTTTCCCGCGCACTTGATTGCGGGACTGGTGTTCGAACGCGAAGGACGATTCGATCAAGCCATTGAGAGCCTGGAAAAGGCGTGGAAAGCATCGGGCGGAAGTGTTTTGGTTCGGGCAGTTCTTAGCGGCACGTTCGCCTTTGCAGGAAGACAGGATGATGCACGCGCAGTGCTAAGCGAACTCGCACACAGCCAGACTGAAAAATACGTGTCGCCTATACCAGTCGCCGTTACTTTGGCTGCGCTTGGGGAATACGAAGCTGCGTTCGCCCGTTTAGAAGATGGGATACGACTCCGCTGCCCTCGGACGGTGTGGTGCAAGGTTGATCCCCGTTTCGATGCGTTGCGCTCCGACCCGCGCTATGGCGATCTGCTGCATCGAATCGGGCTGCCCCAGTGAGTCTGTCTTGACCAGGGCGTCCGACGGGGGCCAGATCTCTGACAATGGGCAGGAGGCTAACCTTCATTGAGACAACGTGGCGGACAGCAAGATGTTCGCGACCTCGCCAGGACTCTCGACATGGCAATCGTGGCCAGTCTTCAGTTCGGCAACTCTCCAGCCGGACGCTCGTGCTTTTGTAGCAAATGGTTCGAAAAATCGCTTGGCCGGGTATCCTTCCCCAATGCAACTCACGAAGGTTGCTGGAATGGAGGCCTTTCGATTCGCCGGAAGGCAGAGCGGCTCCTCAAAGCAACGCAGACTGAAGTCGCATAGCCTCGCATGCACAAAATCTCGCGCTTCACCCGACTTCAATCCCCAGAGATCGAGTTGGCCTTCGCCCGCCGGTAATCTCCAGCCATCCCCGAGTTCTCGCGCAACCTTCCGGAAATAGTCGCCGATCTCAGACGGCAGCAGGTCTAGTGCGCATTGTCCATCTTCCGGAATGAAGGCATCCAGAAAGACCAATCCCTGCACTTTACTTGGGTTTGCTTCCGCTACTCCGCTGATCACCATGCCTGCGTAGCTGTGCCCTACGAGTATCGTTCTGTCACCTTGCTTTGATAATTCGGTCGCAACGTCCTCGACGTGTTGACCCAGCGTGATGGCAGAAGAGAGACGATGTTGGTCCGTCCCAAGCCCACTGAGGACTGGGGTCACTACCCGGTGGCCGTGGCCTTGCAGAAGAGGGGCCAATAGGTCCCACGTAGCATTTGACTGCCATGCGCCGTGTACAAGAACGAACGTCGACATGGGGAAGAGATTAGCAGGTGCAGATGAGTCTTAACTGCTGCTATCGGCGACTACCCCAGACCCTGGTGTGAGTTCAATGGCCATGTTGTGGCCATTCTAAGCGGAACCCAGCCGGTTGGATTAAGGCAGAGCACTGGGAAATCGCGTCTGA